>JAEEGL016770896.1_pt1 | contig 27937 bp, 59 predicted proteins | sample 9134231 | NCBI WGS metagenome assembly JAEEGL01 (sample SAMN16246548, study PRJNA631951) | gut metagenome | biome: gut microbiome; feature: rumen; material: fiber-attached | host: Bos | place: Iran: Karaj | collected 2018-10
AAATTTTTTTCACTTCGGGTGAAAGAATTTTGTCCGACTACCGTATTATACTATAGAACAACGACAACAAAGGCGATATGAAGATTTTTTAAACTTTTTTTGCGGTACCTATTGCACAATTCATTTTTTTTGCTTAACTTTGCCCTTGGAAACGATAAAGAAACAAACTAAATACCCTAAAACTATGGCACGCACACTTGTCACCAACACGAACAACCTGAACACCGTCCGCACTTCTGCCCTCGACGCCCTCACCGCCGACATCCGCCGCTACACCGTCCTCACCGCCGATGAGGAAATCGAGAAGTTCAACGCCTACATCGCCGCCACGGGTGCCGAGAAGGAACGTATCAAGAGCGAAATCGCCTGTTCGAACCTCCGCTTCGTCCTGTCTGTCGCGAAGAAGTTCTCCGCCGACGGGGATACCGTCAGCAGTCTCGTGTCCGCAGGCACCATCGGCCTCTATCGGGCTATCGAGACGTTCGACCCGAGTCGTGGCTTCAAGTTCATCTCGCAGGCTGTCCATTGGATTCGAGCCTTTATGAGCGAGTCTTTTAAAGAGAACGTTCTCGTCCGCAGGACGAACAACGCAATCATCGGCTCCAAGGACAAGATTATCGCTGAGAAGTTCCTGCAGCGCGAAATGCGTGAACCCACCGAGGACGAAATCATCGAGGCCCTGGAGCAGGAGTACGGCATCAAGGTACTCAATCGAGTAGACATTTGCACCGTCCGTTCCACTTCCATTGACGAAACCGTGTCCTCCGACGACGATGCGGCCACCGTCGGTGAAATCGGAGAGGTTGCCCTCGCCACTTCTTCCCGAAACGGATTCGAAAGGGAAATCGAGAAAGAGGACGCAAAGGCGCAGGTTGACAAACTCCTGGCCGGGCTGTCTTTCAGAGAGCGTGACATTATCTGCCGTCGCTTCGGAATCGGATACGACAGAGAGTACGAACTCGAGGAAATCGCAGAGGAAATCGGATACACCGCCGAGAGAGTCCGCCAAATCCTCAAGAACGCAATGCCTCGCCTCAAGGCACGGCAGAAAGCCCTCGCACGACTCACCGTCTAACCCGAGCGAACCGAACAGAGAGAATCCCACGTAGACTACGTGGGATTTTTTCATCTCGAGACGACATACTGTGGATCCACGCTTCCGCCCGCTGACGTCACCATGTAGATAGTATAATATAACAATTTTCCTGACATTTCCAAATCTTTCGAGTAGAAAATGTTGCAAAAAGTTTTTACCCGAATATTTGGAATTCTCATTTATTTTGCTTACCTTTGCATTAAGAAAAGAACAAGAGATATGGGATACACTCACAACTTCGCTTTCCGAAACAAGAAGAACGGAGAACGCACCAAGAAAATCAACAAGTCCAAGTTCGCTGTCGCCTCCTGCATTGTGAAACACTTTGCGGAGAAAGTCAAGGAAATGGGCATTGAAATCGCCGGGCCGTCTGGCGATGGAGAGCCTGTCATCAACAACAAGGTTATCGCCTTCAACGGAGCAGGAAAGAACGCTCACGAATCGTTCTATATGGACGCTGATGGCTCGTTTATGGACGATTACCATTTCAGCAATCCGTTCTGCAAGACGGAACGCAAGCCGTACGACCTCCTCGTGTGCCTGACGCTCCTTGCCTTCAAGCATGTGTTCAAGAAAGAGTTCGACTACGATTCGGACGGCACCACGAGGGAGAATATCAACGACCCCGAGAGTCTCAAGTATTGGGAGTCTATCAACTGGACCCCGAGAATTGAACCCGAATGGCAGAAAGCCTACGACATTTGGGACAACAGCCCGTGGGGAAAAGCCGAATAAGACAAAAAACCATAAGCCACTCAATCACTCTTTGATTAGGGCGCGGACTTAAAAAGTTCGCGCTCTTTTCGTTTTTTATTTGGAATTCTCGAGATTTTTTTTATATTATGCTATAATATGCCTGACGTCTACAGGAAGAAGCGTGGCCATACCTGGTTGACCAGAGCCCGACGACTGTGAAGACGCCGCTGCACGGGGATCAAGATAGCATAATATAACAATTTTATCGACAAATCCAAGCATTTAACAAAAAAAATCTTCTATAAAAAAACTTTTCTATTGTTTGGAATTCTCGCATTTTTTTCTTACCTTTGTATTAAGAAAAGAAAGCAAGACTATGGCTAACAAGAAAGTTTGGATTCGCCTCGGTGGTTATGTCGAGGGAACCGCACAGCAGATTGAAGAAATCCTCGACGGTAACGAGGAAGTCCTTCTCGAAGTTCTCCGCACCAACGGCTTTACCCTTTCGGGGGAAACCTATGTCCCCGAAACCGAAACGGAGTTTGAAATCGAAACCCAAAAGCTCTAAACCATGAGTGTCAGGAATTTTATCAAGTCAAAGCTCGACGAAGTTTCCGAAAGCAGATATGCTGAGATTTGGAACAACTACTGCGAGCAGAACAACTATCCGGACCAAATGCTCTATCCTATGGAGCAGTTCAACACGATGTTCGGAGGAAAGACACCGCTCGAAATCGTCGATATTGGCAAGAATGTCAATACCAATGACGATTGGTTTGTCTACAACGAAGTCTATTCGTCCGTCGCAAAGTCCGACTGCGACCCCCGTTACCTTACCGAAGAAGAAGAGCTTATCGACTGGCTCGACTTGAACGCAACCTCAATCGGCTTGTTCACCGAAGCCGACTTCCGTGAAGCGATGAAAGAGGAAATGGGCGAAGAAACTTGGAACGAGTTCCTTGCGTGGTACGAAAGCGAGTACGATGGCGATATGTTCGACCTTGACTTCGCCACCCTTGTCAATGATTGGCAGGAAAGCAAGCAACCTGACCGTTCGGAAAAACCGTGGGACTACGGCAAGCACTTCGACTAACCGATACCTGAAATCAGTGAAAAATCCGTGCAGAAATGTGCGGATTTTTTTGTTTTTCTCGGATTTTTTGTTATATTATGCTATATACTCGGCGATCATGTCGAGGAACCCCTGTATCCACAGAACTCGGATTCAGATGAAGAAGCGACTGCAGAAAAATTTGCATAAGTCAAAATATTTTCTTACCTTTGTAACAAGAAAAACGACTAACTATGTCCGATATTACACTTTTTGTTATCAACTTTGCGTGCGTGGTGTACGCGCTTATCAGTGGGCTTATTGCTTTGGATAAGGCGTGGCACGATAAGAAGAAACTCACGGAAACCGACTTTTGGGTTCTCCTTGCCCTCGTGTTCGCTTCCTTTATCTACTTTATGTGGTACGATTTCTATTTTTGGATTCCCAACTTACTGAAATAGTTATGGCAAAGAAGAAACTTACCCGTGCGGAAATGTTGGAGTCTATCACCAACATCGTTATGGACTGCTCTCAGGTTCCGCTTGATTCTTTCTGCGGAAAGTATTTCAACCTAATGTGGTTTGAGGACGGGCGGATTATGGTGGAGTCCCTTGAGAAGAACGACACCTATGACTTCACCAATATCAACGACCTCTCCGACAAAGACGTGGCGAATATCTACAAGAGTGTCTGCGTGGACTTCGCCTAACAGCAAGAAACGCCTCAACCCCCGACTAAGCACCTTGAAAAAGGTGCTTTTTTATTTGCAAATGTCGATTTTTTTGCTATATTATGCTATACTGATCGCTGGCGTCGTCGACGATCCCTGGTTTTTACTGTAATGACGGCGTTCATAGCGTGGCTGAATCAGATGGATACAGGTGAAGGCAGGCATAAGATAGTATAATATAACATTTTACACGAGAAATCCAAATTTTTCGTCCACTTTTTAGCGCACTTTTCCAAGCGAAAAACAGGGTAAAAAACGCACTTTTCCAAACCAAAACGCTTGCAAATGTCGATTTTTTTACCTATCTTTGTATTAAGAAAAACAGCAAGAGATATGGAAAAGAAAATGTTTTATGTGTCTATCGGCTATTGTGGAAGCCTTGTCCGTACCGAGGGAAACCGCAAGTACGGCAACGGAATTCGTGGCAGGGCGAACAAGGTTGTTCCCGTGTACTGCACCGAGGAAGAACTCAAAACCGTGGCAACCGCAGTCGGAAAGGGGCTGTTAGCCGATTCCTGCACCGTGTCCTTGAGCGAAGCGGACGCTTGGGATTCCTATGTCGCACCTTATGTCGTCCTTTGGGACTGTATGTAATCCTGACGAACTATGACAAGCATTACCGTAGACGCCCTTTATAACCAACTCGCAGCGCTCCGCAGTTCGGGTATGGGCAAGAAGAAAATCATGATATCCGATGATGACGAAGGCAACGGATTCCACGAACTCTTTGTCGGAGTGAACACCGATACCGAATACACGTTCAGTGTTGGATATCCCCCTCGCCGTCCGTACGGCGTGAGCAAGGAGCAAGCAATCAATGACTATATAATCCTTTTCTGATATGGTACCGAAATACGATGTCGAAATCGAATATCTCGATAAGGACGGAAACGTGTGGGATTCGCACACCGTCTTTATGTCTGACGATTATGACGAAGCCTATGCTGAGTCGCAGAAAGTCGAACTCAAAGGCTCTGACGAGCAAGTGGCGATTTGGGAGTGGGACGATGACAGAAACTTTGTCGAAGAGAGTTGGGTGGTGAAATCCTACGAAGAATAGCGGACACCAACGCCTAATGAGAGAGGCACCTCGAGAGAGGTGCTTCTCTTTTTCTGTTCACCGCCGTCAGCATCCTGAGGAACGCGGGATGATCGCTGTTTAGATAGCATAATATAACAATTTTCTCGAGAATTCCAAATAAATGAGCGATAAAATAAATTTGGAAATGTCGATATTTTTGTTATATTATGCTATATCTGACCGTTACGTCAGGGCTGATCCCCTGTCCGAAGCGTGCGTCGTTCCTGGTGAATCAGATAGAGAAAATAAATTTGCAAAATTCGATTTTTTTTCTTACCTTTGTATCAAGAAAAAAGAAAAGAAATGAGCAAGTACAATCACAACATCGAAGATTGGTGGCGCCACAACGGTATGTACGACCGTCAGCAAGCCAGCGGTATCCCTTATGACGGGGACGATGAGAACTACCTTCAGAAAACCGATGATTGGTGGGACAGCCTCACCGCAGAGGACAAGGAGGACGTGTTTAACGACTTTTTCTCCGAGGAATAAAATGAAACAGGCTATCGTAAAAGTTGAGGTGAAGAAAAACTGGGCGGGCGAGAAGTACGCCACGTTTTCCACCGACGAGCACGGGCAGATTGCCGAGCTCGACTTCCCTACCAAAGAGCGGCCCACACGGGTTTACGCAAAGAACGTTCCTGATAAAGGCTATGTCACTTTCTCCTGTGCCTCTTCTGGCGTAATCGGGGCTGAGACTGCCGTCCAGCTTTTCCTTCTTGACTATGAGCAGTATCCCAAGTACGAGTATCCCGCAGAAATCAAGAAGCTTCGCAAAGAGGCTTTCAAACCTGAGAGACTGAAATGATACAAGCGATAACTAAAAAGGGGACGAAAGTATGGCTTGCTTTCAACCCCGACTGCGAGGACAACGAGGGCGGCTGGTTCGTGGAGGTTTACCTTAACGAAGGCGGCGACTACGATGACTTCTTCTGTATCCACAAGGAGGACTGCGACTGCAAAGATATCAACGCCGTGGAGGAATATGCGAAGTGGTTTATGAAAACTGCCGTGGCTGAGTATTAGGTACTCAATCGAGTACAAAAAACTAAGAAAAGTCTTGCATAATCCAAAAATTTTGCTTACCTTTGTATCAAGAAAAGTAAACGAGATATGAAAATCAGAGTTATCGACTACAGCGATTGGGAGCAATACTGCGAGGAAAACGAAATCGAGCAGGGCGTTTGCCAACTCACCGACAAGCAGTTTATGGAAATCTACAATTCCACCGGGACTGATTGGGAGTTTAATTCCTTGCAGGAATTCGCCGACGAATTCAACACCGACGGCCCCTATGCCCCCACCCCCACCAACCACGTCATCAAGTTTTTCCCTAACGAGTAAGAGTTATGAAAAAGATTTACAGCGTCAATGTAACGGGCCCGTGCGGTTATTCTTTCGCCGTCGCTGGCAAGGGCCTGAACGAAGAAGATGTCATCGATGTCGCCCTTGAGAACGACCTGTTCAGCGACGAGGAAGATGCGAACTACGCAATCGTCGAGGATATCACCGACAGCGAGTACGATATCAACGGACTGAAGAACGCCACCTTCGAAGTCCCTGAGAAAAAGAAATTCGTTATCCGCAAGTATTGGCGCCAGTGGGTGGATATCACCGTCGAGGCCACCGACGAGGACGAAGCCTTTGAATTGGCTGACGACCGCTACAACGAAGGCGACTATGAGGACGACCCGGCTCTCGGCAACTTCGAGAACACCGACGCCGTGAATGTCACCGACACCTATGTCAAGAACAATCTCCCTTTCCCGAACGAGGGATAAAAAGACAGAGAAATGAAAACGGCAAAAGAACTTCTTGCAAATGTCCGTATGGAGGCCGTGAAGAAAATCAAGTATTTTCTTTTCTTCGCCAACGAAGACCGCCTTTATATCTCGGACTTCTCCCCTTCCGAAAGTCCGGTTGTCCACAAGGACTTTTCCGATGACAACAACACCTACACTCTCGACGAAATCGAACGTGACAAGTGTGGCGATATTATCTTCTCCTCGTCCTCGTCCTGCGGAAACACTATCGACACCGTTTCCGACCTCGACACCGACACCCTTATCGGGATTGTCGATTGGCTTGAAGGGAAGAAAGACGATATCCTCGACTACTACTGCGAAGAATTCACCGCCGAACAGCGTGACGCAGTTACGGAAATCATCAAGGGGCAACTTGCCACCGCAATCCCTGACGCACAAACCCGAAGCGCCGTCGCTGAGCGACTTCTCCCCAACGTCCTCGAACGTATCAGCACCGACGCTGATTGGAGCGAACTCGAAGATGACGAAGTTGTGAATGGGGATGTGGAAATCGCCCTCGAAAACGAACTCGCCTGGCTTGTCCTTGAAGCCCTCGACGACTAACCAACCACGAAAAAACTACCGAAAGCACCTTGAAAAAGGTGCTTTTTTGTTTGCATTTGTCAGAAAAAATGTTATATTAGGCTATATGACCAGCGATCTGCCCGCTGCGATCGACGGCCAGTGGATCGGATCCTCGAGGCAAGTTCAGAACGACGACTGTGAAGACGCCGCAGCCCCGTAAAAAGATAGTATAATATAAAAAAATTCCTGACATATCCAAATAAAATTGCCCTAAAATAAATTTGCAAATGTCAGATATTATGCTTATCTTTGCATTAAGAAAAACAACGGAATTATGAACGCCATTGAACTTATCGCAGGCAATTTGGATTGCTTCTGTTACGGGGGATACGATGTAGTGCTTCAGCAACAGACAAGTCCTGTCGCCGAGAACAGGAAATATCACCGCAAACGCTGGCACCTCTACAGGTACGGAAAGTTTACGGGCAACCATTTCAAGACTGACAAGGAGGCTATCGCCTTTATCGACAACGAAAACAAGAAAGACAATGCCTGAACATTATCACTACGGGTCGTTCCCGGCGCCACCGCCCACGCCCAAGCAACTGAAGGCTAAAATGGACAAGAAAGCCAAAAAAGTGTCCGAACATTATCGCTTAATTCTCAAATAACCACGCAGACACCCAAGAAAGAGGGACGGAGAAATCCGCCCCCTTTTCGTTTTAGCCCGACGACTGTGCCAAGACGCTTCCGCCCGCTGCTCCAGATATTACCATAGCATAATATAAAAAAATCCTCGAGAATTCCAAATGTTTTCAGGCAAAAATAAATTTGCAAATGTCGATTTTTTTACCTATATTTGCATTAAGAAAAAGAAAAGAATATGAAAAAGTTCACCAACAGTTTCAAAGACGGCAAAGAGCTTCGGCTCACCACCACTATCAGCAAAGAGGACGTGCGGAACGCAGAACAAGTCCTTATCGACAACGGCATTGAGCCTGATGAGGCTTCTACCGTACTGCAAGCCATCGGCTATGTCCTGCTCGACGTGGAGCTTTACGAAAAAGAAAACGACGAACACTCTACCTTTTAGGATATGAAAGACATCTATCAGATTTGTGAAAACATTATCGGGGCGCAGGGATATGTGTATGTCCGCGCCACCGACGATGAAATAACCGTGCGAGAATTCCGTGGCGGTTTCACCCGTTTCAACGCAGGCCTGTATGCCGAGGGAAAGGAATATCCTCGTGGCACCAAAATCAACGGGCAGGAAATCCTCTCTATCCGAAAGTTCGACAACTGGCTGAAAAAGCACAACTGTTTGTAGTATGAGCAAGAAAGAAATGAAACAGAAAATGTCCCAAATGCTTGTTAAGCACAATCGGGATATGCTTGACCTTCCTGCGAAGGTCGCGATGGCTACCGGCATTGAGTATGTCACTCTCAAAGGCAAGGACTCTGTGCAGGGTATCAACTTTGAGGAAGAATATGTCCCGATTAAGGGCGAGGATGTGGAGCTTATCTACAATACCGTCCGCAAGGAGCTTAACGAAGTCCACCTCGACGAGCTTACCTATGAGCAGGTGAAAAAGCTCGAAAAGGAAATCGTTATGGGCAGTTGCTACACCGCCGACTATGAGAACAGTTTCGGCGTGAATCCGAGCGAAGTCGCCGACTATGCCGAAGGCTACCTCGACGCAAAAGCCGACGGCGAATACGACGAGTTTTACGACTACATTTGCTCTGTGGAGTACTGCCACGAGTAGGAAATACAGAATATTTCAGGGAAAATCAGTCAGAAATGGCTGATTTTTTTTGTTTTTCTCAGGAATTTTTTTATATTATGCTATACTGATCGCTGGACTGCAGGCGATCCTCGAGGGCCCAGTCGGATCGCTCGAAGACCCCAGGAGAAATCACCTGTAGGCCACGACGCCTTCACCGTTTACATAGCATAATATAACAATTTTCAGGACAATTCCAAATTTTTCGGCAGTAAAAATAAACTAAAATAAATTTGGAAATAAAGAATATTATGCTTATCTTTGTATCAAGAAAAGAACAAGAGAAATGAGCAAAACTGTCAAGATTAACAAAGTGGAAGTCCCCGTCGAGGACGTGCTCCGTATCCGGACCGTCTGTGTCAGCGACGAGCTTCAGACCGAGGTGACGTACCGGCTTTTCGAGCCCACCTTTCAGGAAGTCACCGTCCTTCTCCCGAAAGACAAGGGCTATCAGGTTGAACTGAAAGTCCGCAAAGCGATGAACAAGCGATGAAACGTTTACAGCCCAAGAACACCGCCGAGGCGAAGAAAGTAACCAGAGCAAACCTTATCCTCGCCAATGCGAGAAAAGAACTGAAGAGCCATATCTGCGCCACCGCCGCGTATCTCTACAAGGCAATCTTCGGCAATATGCCGAACTTCGAGGAAGATGAGAACTGCTCCATCTGCACCGGCGACCTCGCCGAGCCTCTGTACCTCACGATTGCCGTGGACAACACCTATGACGAGAACACCGTCACCAACAGGGTTGAAATCGCAGAAGTCACCTGCCTTCTCGACGACACGGTTATCGTGGCTGACGAGGACGGACACGAGTGGACGGACGACGAACTCTCCATCGAAGCTCTCGCCGAAATCGCTGACGCTTTCGAAATCACCTACGACCTCAAGTGCAAAGGCCTCCTCCACAAGTAAGGTACTCAATCGATGACACTATGAAATACGATGCATTAGGAAGACCCGTGTTCGAGATTATCGAACCCGAAATCATCGAAATCAAAACATACGACACCGGCCAGGAGAAACGGCGCCAGCGCCGCAAGGAAAACCGCAAGCCCAAACTCAAGAACAAGAAGATTTGGTAAAATAAATTTGCAAATTCCGAATTTTTTACCTATCTTTGCATCAAGAAAAAGAAACGAAAATGAAAAAGATTCACATTCTTACCTGTGTCAATGAGGAAGGCGACGTGGTTGCCGTCAGTGGCTACAAGTCCCACGCCGAGGCTCATTCCGAAATGGAGGCCGCTCTGTTCAACGAAGTCAAAAGCGCGGAAGCCGGTGGTTATTCCTTCGACGACGGCGACGGAGATTACGAAATCGAAAAGGACTCCGCTTATGTCACCTACGGCGACGAAAACGAATACAAGTGGACTATCAGCGAAATCGACGACCCGGTGGCCGAGGACTATGAAATCGACAAGTCCAAGTCGCAGTATATCGAGAGAGTGTACTTCGACGTGAAGAACACTTTCACTGACGACAACAACCGAATCCTCGAGGAGCCGGTAGACGACTACACCGGTTTCTACTTCTCCGAATCCGAGGAAACTATCTGGGTGTGGAACGAGAAAAAACGCAACTACACCTCTATCTTCAACATTCCGACGGAAACCGCTTACGAGATTGCGAAAGCAATCGACGACGGAGATTTCCACGAGGAAGAAGATGGCGAATAACAGCACACTGTCTTTCTTTTCATACTCTTTTTCGCAAGGTGCGTGGCAGAAATGTCGCGCACTTTTGCTTTTTTTATTTGGAAATGTCGAGAATTTTTTTATATTAGGCTATAGAAAACGCCGCAGCCCGCAGGCAAGCAACTTCCACAATATAGATGCTGAATGCCTCAAAATAAATTTGGAAATTACGATTATTTTACTTATCTTTGCAGTAAGAAAAAAGAGAAATTATGAGAACGTTTACCCTTAATCACTACAACTACGGATACGCAGTCAGACTGCCTAAAACAACGGGCCGTATGTGTATCGACGTTACTAAGGTATTCGCCAAATACATCAACCGTATCGCAAAGAAAATCGGATCCACGGCGTATGTCACTGTCGAAAAGTTTGACTTGAAGAGCTTTGAAAGGATTGTCTGCAAAGGCAGAAATATGAACGATGGGCGCAAAACCTACAAAGCCTTCTGCATTACCTATCCCGAAGAAAATGAAATGCGTGTCAGGTACTACGCACCGCACCATCTTTTTTGGATGGTTGGCTTCTACGTTTACCAACTGAAAAACTCCATTTCCACCGAGGAAGAATTTGAGCAGTTTGTGAAAGATATGCTCCTTACCTACGATAACAAGTTTGATTGGCAATAGTATGAAAAAGACTCCGAGAAAGAAGATTTACCTGTACGCAGGTTATTACGAAATGTTCATTACGGACCGTCCGCTTGACAAGCCGTATGCACTTATTTCGTGGCACTACTCCGTGGAGGCCGCCGCACGGAGGGCCGAGAAAGAACACCCCGGCGACAATTTCTACTACAAGACGGACTTGTTCCCCGACGACCTCCACTATGTCCTCGAGTCCTATATCGACGAAGGAAAGGCTATCCCTACTTCCACTATTCAGGGCGACGAATTCTATATCGTGTAAAATAAATTTGGAAATCCCGAATTTTTTGCTTATCTTTGTATTAAGAAAAAGAAACAAGATATGGCTCTCAAGAAACTTACCAACAACGCCCCTATCGAGTGGGCCGCCGACGACTTCTGCAAGACTCTCGGCCTTATCCGCGACCAAATCCACGACAAAATCCGCGCTCTCCTCGAGCGGTTGGGTGGGAGTGTGTACGTCCGCTACTACCACGACCAGCCCGCCGACATTGACCGCAACGCCTTCTTCGACATTGACGACGACGGTTACGGAACCGAACTCTTCCTCGAGCAGGTGACGGTTATGAGCGACGGAGAAATCAACGTCCACCTCGTCGATTCCGAGGATTCCTGCGACTATCTGTGGAACCTCAGCGACTTCAACGCCACCAACTCCTACTACTTCCTCAAAGAACTCGAAGCAATCGCCGAGTGGGTTTCCGAACACGGGAACGAGGTTGCAAGCAGTTGGGCCGACGTGGAAGATGAGGACGAATAGAAAAAAGCCCAAATAAGACACCGAAAGGGAGAAGCTAATAACTTCTCCCTTTTTGTTGCTTAAGTCCGCCAGGGACGAAAACAGCGGGCACCAGCGGTACGATAGCATAATATAACAAAATCTTCGAGAAATCCAAATTTTTCTGCACTATTTTTTCTCAAAATAAATTTGCAAATGTCGATTTTTCTTCTTATCTTTGTACCAAGAAAAGGAAAAGAGAAATGAAAAAGAAAGGAAACAAAAGAGAGTTAATCAAGACAACCTGGTACGATTCCCTTGCCTATACCCTTATGCCTTACGAGGAATATAAGGAAATCTGCGAGGAGAACGAGTGGGAAGTCTGCGAGGAAGATTCTACCGGGTATTGGAAGGATATCTGGCACCTCACCGAAAACGACTGGGACGACTTCAGGGCGAATATGGAATATTCTCCGTTTGCCCACGCGCAGTGTATGATTACCGGCGCCATCGGCCTGTGGCACGGCAGACCCACGATTGTCCCCGTCCTCTGCGACGGCCTTATGGCCGCTATCGACAAGTGCCTGTCGGGAAACTACGACAAGGAGTTTGTTATCGAACAGCACGACGGTTACCTTGAAGTAACTGTCAGCCACCACGACGGCACGAACTGCTTCGAAATCCACCTGCTCTCCAAGAAAGGCGAGCGAGAAGTGGCACGCCCTATCTATCAGTGGGAAAAGGACTACGACCCGAAGCCCTGGTGGTTCAAGAAAATCTACGGCTATCTGTTTTAGCCACGCCTGAATATCGCAAAGAAATGCACCGAAAGGTGCATTTTTTTTTGCTTTTCTCGAGAATTTTTTTATATTAGGCTATATGGGCCGCTGGTGGCGGAAGCGATCCTCGACGACCGGCCCTGGCTTCTTGCCCGCTGCGGCGAGCGGATGGATAGCATAATATAACATTTTCTGTGACATTTCCAAATAAAAAGAAAAGAAAAATAAATTTGGATATGTCGTTTTTTCTGCTTATCTTTGCAATAAGAAAAGGAAAGAATATGAAAACTATCTATCTCAAGCAGACTATCAAAGAAAACAGTGGCGTTCACTATGAAGTTATCGAGGCCAAGGGGAGGAAGTTCCTCATCTACATCAATGCCTGCAACGGCGACCCCTGCGGTTTCAACAGTTACTGCTGTCTCTCCATTATGACGGCTGACGGCCCTTGGGGGCACGTGGTGGACAACAAGATGATTGGCATTCCCTTCGATAAGAATGATATCGTCTACGGGCGCAAATCCGAAATCGAGAAGCGGAACGCCCTCAGCAAAATCGCCCTCAACTTCAGAGACTATATCGAGAAGGTGTACTAAGAAGTATAACAATTACGGCAATAAACAAAAAATGTTGCCAAAAATGTTAAACTTTTTGGAAATGTAAAAAATTCTTCCTATATTTGCAATGAACAAAAAAGAGAATACCATGAATCAGAAAGTCAGCACCCTCCCTACCGAGCAGGAAATCAAGTCCTTCATCCTCAAGCACTACAAGAGCGCGAAAATCAACGCAATCGCAGTTGAGGCCGAGGAAGTCAGCATCAACATGGAAGGCGCGAAGATGGCGTTCGTCGCCAAGCGGCTTATCGACAAGTACCACTTCAAGTGGGTTCGCTTCGTCGGCGGTTGGAACACGTGGATTTACTCCCGTGAGACGCTCAAGTGGGCCGGGTACTACAACAAGGCGGAGTAGGGTACTCAAACGATGACATAGTATGGAGTACTTCATCTTAACAATGGTATTGGTTTGCATTATTGTAGACTCAGCCATTCTCGGACTGTACATCCTTGTCAAAGTTCTCGACAAGGCACTGAAAAAAGAAGGATATTCGATTGCCAAAAAGGTTAATCCCTCCAAGAAGGATATCTTCTTCGCCTCCGCAGTCCTCGCCATTATGGTTCTTCTTATCTACGTGTGGGTAGGGGAAATCAAGAAGGAATATCTCAAAGACTACGACAACGGCAAAGTCGTTAAGGAAATCACCTACCGAACGAAAACTATCGGCGGTGAGGTTGTGAAAACCGACTCGACTTATGTCTACAAACGCAAAAAGTAGTTGCTCATATATTTCGTTTCTTTTTCTCTCGCATCGGACGAAAGTTCGGTGCGTTTTTTTTGCTTTTCTCGGAAATTTTTTTATATTAGGCTATAGAAAACCCGCGTCTGTACGGGGCTCCGACAGCAGTGAATTTTTTGCAAATAAATTTGGAAATGTCAGATATTATGCTTATCTTTGTAACAGAAAAGGAAAAGGATATGAACAGAAAATTCCACTACACCAAAGAGACTTACTACCTGCGGAACGACCGCACTATCAGCACTATCGTCATTGAAAGCAGTGGCGAAGTCGTCTACGAAGTCTATCAGGACGGGTACTACTCCTACTGCCACGGACTCGGCAACCTCTTCTCGTTCCTTGACGGAAACACCAACGCACGGCTCATCTGCCTTGAAGACCCCAAGCAGTTCGAGGGCATTTGCGAACTTATGTCCCCCAAGGAGGAATAAAAAAGTCAAAATAAATTTGGATATTCCGAATTTTTTGCTTAACTTTGCAACAAGAAAAACAAACAACACCCAAACACCATGAAGAAAATCACTCTCAACGGCAACACCGCCAACTGGCCCAACCTCAACGTGGACGCCCTCAACACTCGTGACGGAAAAATCCACACCACCACGAACATCCCCGAAGACCTGAATCTCATCGTCACCCTCGCCGACACGTTCGACCCGCTGTGTCCCGACATCGACGCCGTGCCCGAGGCCGTCAGTGGCTGGGCGGCCCGCCACGGACGCAAGCGTCACTTCCTCCTGCTCAACGGCGGTCGTGTCGTCGGCTGGGCCCACTTCCACCGCAAGCCGAAGGACTACTATGTCCGCGTGTCCGTCACCACCTATGACACCTACAACGTGAAGGCCAAGAGCGAACGTGAGGCCCTGGCGAAGGCCACCTACCTCGCTGTTCAGCAGTATCGTGGCAACGTGCTCTCCGCCCGTGTCCTCAGCGACGAAGAGGTGGAAGCCGAACTCAACCCTGTCGGCCTCGACGAGGAGTAAGCCTCCAACTGCGGGCGAGTAAAACCCATAAGGATTGCCCTTTGTGCACTAGCTTGGGCGCCCGCAACTCTCTACAAATCCGTACCGAAAGGTGCGGATTTTTTGCGTTTTATTTGGAATTGTCCGAAAAAATGTTATATTAGGCTATAGGTAATACGCCTTCGCTGCATGGGCTCAGGATGAAAAAAATGTCAAAATAAATTTGGAAATTAGAAAATAAATTCTTATCTTTGCAATAACAAAAGGAAAAAGATATGAGATACAATGACAACTGGGGCGGCCTCAACAAAGCCGACAATGAGTTCCACGATGCGATGTACGAAAGGTACGTTCCTGCTTGTGGGAAAGCCAAGACCCTTGGTGGAGAAATCCTCCGTGCTATCAACCGCATTATCTACAAGTTCTACAACGACGGCGACACCGTGGCCCGCTATCGTAGCAGTTCCTACAACCACAGTTACGGCGCCGAAAAGTTCCTCACTATGAAAGTCCCTGGCTACTCCCCTATGAGGGAAATCACCGGCGATTACAAGTTCGAGGAGGCCGCTCACAAGAACCTCGTGCTTATCGTGAACTATCTCCGCAAGAACCCCGCGCTCTTCGAAGTCGAGAACAACGAGAATTTCCTTGACCTCTCCCCTGAGGAAGAATGGGACGACGAGGACGATTGGGATTGGGACGAGGAGGAGGAAGAAGAATACAATAACGAATAGACTCAAACGAGTACCGCTATGCAAAGGATCGTAATACTTGAAGCAAACAAGTCGGAATACGACATCAGAGATGCCGCCGCCCGGTCAATGACTGTCCGTCAGTTAATCGACGAACTCGAGTGCAACTACAACGAGAACGACAAAATCGTTTTCAGCAACGACAACGGCTATACCTACGGCTACGTGGGCGCCGGATATATCGACACTATGCGTGTTGAAACCCACGAGGAAGAAGACCTCCGTGAAAAAATGGAGGAACTGCGTGACGAACTCGAAGACCTCAAAGACCGCTACCAGAATCCTGGTGACTATATCGACGAGGATGAAGAACCTATGACTGCGGAGCAGTACGAGGAGGAAAAGCAGAGCCTGTTCAAAGAGCACGGCGTAACCGAAGAAGAATACGCCAAATTCCAATTTTAGTAAAATAAATTTGGAAATGTCGAAATAAATTCTTATCTTTGCATCAAGAAAAAAGAAAAGAGGTATGACTAAAAAGCAAAAACTCCTTGAGCAAATCAAAAATCTCCTTAGGGAGAAAAATGCCACGGTAGCGAACAAGTTGGTTCATGATATCTACCTTATCCGCTCGCGCTACACCGAAGACCATGACGCATGGTACGGAAAAATAGAGGCCCTGTGGTTAGGCGATGACGGAACTCCCAAATGCCACATTTGGTATTGGGGAACTGGTGAGGACGAGAACATCAGCACCCTTACCTACAGGAACCTCGAGTTTGTCAAGGAATACCTCGTTAAGGGATATGTAATTCAGTAACCATAAAAAACGAAAGAATATGATGGACGACGTTATGCTTTCCTTCAAGAGCCAGCAACTCTGCCCCCTTATGTCGAAGGACGAAATCCGTGAGAAGGCCCCGTTCGTTTTCGCCAAGGCCAAGACGAATCCCGGCACCTCCGACAAGTATGCCTTCGCCGACACCGAAACCCTCATCGACGACATGGCCAAACTCGGCTGGGGAGTCACCGACTGCAAACAGCAGCGCCCGAACAAGCGGAGCACCGTGCGGAGTTTCCACACCCTCGCTTTCCAGAACCCGAACGTCTTTATCACCGACGACAACGGCGAAATCGAGGCTTTCCCCCGAATCATCGTGTCCAACTCCCACGACGGCTTCCACAGTTTCAAGTTCATGGCGGGCCTCTTCCGTCTCGTGTGCTCCAACGGCCTTATCCTCGCCGACGCCCAGTTCACCGCCTTCTCCGTCCGTCACATCAACTATGATTTCGGCGAACTTCAGAGAATCGTGGCTCAGAGCATTGAACTGACTCGCACGAAGGTCACCGTTATCAACGACATGCGGGCCACCACCCTCTCCTTCGAACAGCAGTCCGCTCTCGCGACCAAGGCTATCGCAATCCGCAAGGGCCTCAACTGGGAAGACCTGAACGTGGACAACCAGGACATCAAGGATATCCTCGAGCCCGTCCGTGACGAGGACCGCGACAACACCCTGTGGAGTGTGTTCAATATCCTGCAGGAGAAGGTTATCAAGGGCGACTTCACCCTCGGCAAGACCAAGACGGGCAAGCGCCGCAAGGCACGCCCTATCACCGGCGCCGCAAAGGATATCGACGTCAACCAGGCCCTGTTCATCGCCGCCTCCGAATACCTGCAAGCCGCATAACCTGCGGTTTACAGTCCGCAAAAATCAGCCAAAATCGGGAAAAAATCTCGGTTTTGGCTTTTTTTATTTGGAATTCTCAGGAAAAATGTTATATTATGCTATATGAACAGAAGCCCGCTGCGGCGGAAGCGTGGATCCATCTGGAGCAACAGGTGGATCCGCGATCCATGCAGGCAACCCATAGTATAATATAACAAAAAAATCGACATTTCCAAATAAATCCACCTGTAAAAATAAATTTGGAAATTAGAAAAATTATGCTTATATTTGCAGTAAGAAAAGGAATAGATATGAAACTGCTTACCAACAAGACATTTGTGACGGCTACTAACAACTGGTACGCCCCCACGAAAGAATTCAAGGAGAAATACCCTTCTGTTATCGCTACCGAACTCGTGGACATGACGTCCTCCGCAGGCGATTGGAACGGTTTCCTTATCCAAAAGACGGGAAAGAACTCCTTTGTCGCCATCGGGTTCAGTCAGTATAACAACTACCCGCATCATGGCTTCATGCTCGGAACGAGCGAGCACCCTTTCTACAGGGGCAAGTTCACCGAACAGAACTGGGCCGAGAATGTCAGGCTCTGCTACCTTCAGTGCTACAACGACTAAAAAGAAACAGGATATGAAACTTCATTACACCCCCGACTTCAGCCACTTCACCAACGCCATTAAAGGCACCGTGTCTCAGTGCTGTGCCGCAATCATTGAGAAATTCAACGAATGCGGAATCAAGAAAATCAACTTCTTTGCCAGAGACATTTGGCTCAAAATGGTTTTCACCGACATGGTTGGAACGTTCGAGGAATCGAGAATCAAGAGAGTCGGCTACAATTGCTTCGGAGAATTCGTGATTGTCGGCGAAAACGAAATGTCCGAAGTCATTACCGAGAAGGGCGGAGAAGGCTACGGAATCATTGAGCCCGTCATAGGAGAAATCTACCGCGTCGTTTGCGAAGCCTGCCACGAACAGGATTGGCGTGACGGTGAGGTGGAAGGAGACTAGTGGACTCGAATGAGTACCTAAAAAAAGATTTGGATATCTGATTTTTTATTGTTATATTTGCACCGAATATGGAAGCTAACTATTATATCAAGATTGACCGCACCGGCCGGTACGTGGCACGATGCGACGAGAATTGGTACGAGACCGAACCCGAACCTATTCCTCGTTATACCAAGGGGCAGGCAGATGATATCGTGAAACAGATGCGGAAGCACTATGTGTACGACGTCACCGTATCCAACGGGACGGAGACATACCGTGGCACGCTGAAGCCTGTCAAGCCCGTGGAGCCTGTTTCCACCGGGAAAAAGAATTTCGTTTTCACCCGCAAAAAGTAACTCAGAAAAGATATGGAAAACAACAGCATCAACTACAAGGCTATCGACCCTCGTGACATCAAAGTTATGGAGGGTTTCAACCAGCGAATCGACTTCGGTGACATTGACGAGCTTGCTGCCCAGATTAAGGAACAGGGGCTGCTCGAGGCTATCTCCGTGGTACCGTATGTCGAGGACGGGCGGGAGAAGTACCTCCTGGTCAACGGCGAGCGTCGCTACCGCGCTATCATGAAGCTCATTGAGGACGGCGACGACCCTGGCGTGGTTAAGGCCAACATCCTGCCTCCGAACCTCACTGACGAACAGCTCCTGGCCCAGCAGTACATGCGTAACGAGGGCAAGCGTTTCAACGACGTGGAACTCGGTATGCTCTGTCAGAAACTCAAGGGCCTGGGATACAACAACTCCCAAATCGCGAAGATGCTCGGCAAGAACCCCGGCGTCATTACCTACGCTCTGCAGAGCCTCGACTATGATCCGCGTATCGTCGAGATGATGAAGAACGGTGAAATCGGTGGTACCGAAGTCCGCCGCGTCTACACCGCCGCTCGCAAGAAGTACGGTGAGGATTGGGAGGCCAAGGGCAACGAGGAAATCCTCGCAAAGCGTGAGAAGGCCAACGCCGAGAACGATACTGACAAGCCTGCAAAGGTGTCTATCAAGCGTGACGGCGGACTCGACGAGGGCGACCTATACGGTGACGTCAAGGATACGAAGACGTTCTTCAACGGCGTCCGTACGCTCCTCAACTACATCACCCACTACGAGAAGACTACCGGGCTCGAACTCGCTATCGACATCAGTCAGATGTACGACGACCTGAAAGCCAACCCGACGCTCACCCTTCGCGACCTCTTCGAGAAGGCAGTGGCGGAAGCCAAGAAGGAAGCCGAGGCGGTGTAGCCCACGCACCACGCTCTGAAAACAAGGGACGCATAACATGCGTTCCTTTTTTTTGTGGCCATCCGAGTCTGACGTCGCTGCATGCTTTCACCATGTCTATAGCATAATATAAAAAATTCCTCGACAATTCCAAATTTTTCTGCACAAAAATAAATTTTGAAATTTCGAATATTTTGCTTACCTTTGTACTGTAATCAAAAATGTATGAGTATGAGAGACCCGCCGTAGAACAGGACATAGGCTTATAAGGGTTTTAAAGGCAATCCGAAAAGGGCTGAACGTTTGATCGTAGTAGGAGAGTATACTCCGACCTACGAAAAGGCGGCGGGAGAGTAGACTCCAACCTGCGCTTTTTTATAATAATAAAAATTCTTAAAAACAGCAAATAAATTTGGAATTCTCCCGAAAAATGTTATATTACGCTATAGAAAACCCGCCGACGTCTGTCCGCTGCGGCGAAGAACAGGAACTCGGAACGGGATAAAAATAAATGAAAATAAATTTGGAAATGAGAAAAATAATACCTATCTTTGCAATAAGAAAAGAACAGTAAATATGAACAGACAAATCATTCCTGTCGGTATTTTTCTGAACGAAATCTACCTTATCAACCTCGAAGGAGGTAAGCCCGTTACGGGTATCGACAAAGAGCCTATTTTCGACGTACTGCGTCCTGTGTCGGCAAGCGACCTCGAAGACCTGCGTGACGAGGACGAAATCAAGGAGAACGTGCGGGACCTGTGGATGGAGGCCGTTCGTTCGGGCCGCTACGATGGCAGTCTTGACGACTACGCCCAGGAAGTTATCGACGAATCCGACATGGACGACGATGAAGAGGATTTCCCCTTCAAGGACAGTTCCTACTGCGAATATCTCACCGACGACCTCAGGAAGGAGGCCGACACCTATCTCGAGGAGAACCAGGACCTTGAAGTCGGAACGTGGGAAGCGTCCGGCACCTATCCGCCCACTATGAAGCGGGCCCGTGGAACTGCTGACGGCAACCACGAGTGGGTCAATATGTTCCACGGCTGGGACTACGTTTTCAACACGCCAGAGGCCCAGAAATGGGCTAAGGAGTACGAAAAGGAGTACGCCCTGAAATAGTCCCAAAGGACAAATAAACACTGCTTAAACCCTGCCTAACGGCGGGGTTTTTGCGCTTGATCCGGGATTTTTGAAAACTCATCTAAAACTAGTATATTTGCAATGAAAGAATAACGGAAAAAAACAGTATATAGATATGTTTAACAAAGGTGACGTAGTAAAGTGGAAGAACCCGCAGAACTGGGCGGAAAGACAGGATGTAATGATTGTCGATGATACTGTCGGCGTATACGTAGAAGTCCGCCACGTGGACGCTGACGGCTTTCAGGGGGTATCCCAGGAAAGGATGGAGGACTTGAAGTTTGTCAGCAAGGCGATGGACATCGAGCGGGACAGCGAGATCTTCGAACGTTACAAAAACGCGTAGTGTATGGTAAAGAGCGAGGATATCGGAAAAGAAGTGCGGGAAGCATTCCTCGAGCCACACGGAAGAAAAATTTGGGCGTTAATGCTCTTCTATACAGAAGTTGAAACAGGCATTTCGAATACGCCTAACAAATGGGTTAACACAAACAACGTATTTTACAACAACGGAACCGCAGCACTCAACGCATATGCAGAGACACCCTGTGCAGCAAGCCAACTCGTAGACGGGGCTACGCCGGAAGAACTCGAAAAAAATATGCTTGATATGGTTCAAAACTATAAAGACGAAAAATGGCTGGAAGAGAACCTGTACCCGTTCATGTAGGTACTCAAATGAGTACAAAAATTCTTGTCATACACCCTTATGACCCTACCACTCAGTTCCTGAGGGAAATTTACAGAGGGATTGAATGCAAGGTTATGTCAGACTTCACCGTCTACAACGGAAAAGAGAAGAAGGCACTCAAAAACCTCATTCGGAAGTATGACACGATTATCATGCTCGGGCACGGAAGCGACTCAGGCCTATACGACAGACTGCAAGCACGGTATATCATCGACAGCAGTTTCGCGGACATACTCAGAACCAAAAAAATAATCGGTATTTGGTGCCACGCGAATATCTATTTCCTCAACAACGCACTCGAAGGCTTCCACAGCGGAATGTTCATTTCCGAACCTGACGAAGCAGGAGTATATGGAGTAGACGCCGGTGAAAACTGCCACTTCCTCACAGAGTCCAACGAACTCTTCGCAAAAGTAATGGGCGACGCCCTGCGTGAGGAAAAAAACGTCAAGGAATACGTTAACCACAATTACACTACCGACGGTAGTAACGAAGTTATTATAGCGAACAGAAAGTTCATGTTTGGGTAGTTGTTTTTCTTTCATATCACTTTTCTTTTCTTGGAAGGGGACGGAGTATTCCGCCCCCTTTCTTATTACCCTAGGGACTCGATCGAGTACATTTTATTTGCATATATCATTTTTTTTCCTTATCTTTGTACCGTAATCAAAAATGTATGAGTTATGATACCACCTTAGTAGCACGCGGCATATAGCATAAGGGTTTTAAAGGCAATCCGAAAAGGGCTGGACGACTTTGATCGTAATAGGAAGGAGTATACTCCGACCTACGGCAAATCGACGGGAGAGTAGACTCCATCACGCGCTTTTTTTTAAAAAAAATAAATTCTTAAACCACGCCCCGCAATTTTTCACTATAGCATAATATAAAAAAATTTCTGACATATGCAAATCTTTTGATCAAAAAAAATGCACCATTATAGAATGTCTATAAAATGGTGCAAATTATATCCGCTCGAATGTAATCAGGCAAAAAAATAATAAACTACATTAGATGTGATGTAGTTGTTGATCAAATGAAGTTCGGCTCATAAATTAGAACTAATCCTAATCAGTGAGCCGAACCTTTTTGTTGCGGGTTTTATTTATTATGCTAAATAAATTGTGAAATTATTTTGGGCTATTTTGGGGTAACCAGTAAAGATAACTATTTTTTAAAAATTTTCAAAAAAATTCTGGAAATTTGACGCGCGGGGCAGTTGGAAACAGCATTTTCGGCACTTCTCCAAAACGAATTAGTTGTCGAATTTATTATCGAATTACAATAAAAATCCCACTCCAACAAATGTGTCAGAATGGGATGTATACTTGTTGCCCAAAGCCGTTACATCAATAAAGTTCAGAGTCAACATAGAAATCCACGGTGGGGATTGACTTACCCTTGCCAATATATTGACTACCCTCTGAAATGGACACCTCGTCAGTTGTTCTGCAATCGTGGTCTCCATTATAGTACATAGTAGCAGTAACGGTTATTTTTGCATCTTCAAGGTGGTTGTCTTGAATGTACTTTATCACATCTTTTCCTGTCATAACTATTCTCCTTTATACTTTATTGTTTAACTTTCAACTGTTCGTGGGCAGCTGGTATATAGTTCCCTTTAAAAAGCCGCCTGAGTTATTTCAAGCGGTTCTTCATTCTTGCGGGGTAGTCAAGTTGGTACTTCATGAAATCGAGTTGTCTCATTAGCCAATCGTCGTTCTTGTCCACGCGTTTCTCAAGTTCCTCCAATATATGTCGGGGCAGGTAAGTTCCCCAGGAGTATCTGCCTTTCTCGGACAGGAGGTAATCTATAACGTGCCCGAAGTCGAAGTCAATCTTGTCTATGTCGCACCCAATACATTCTGATGAGGTATGGATCCAGACAAGTCCTCGTGAGGGGCTGTATTCGACAAGTCTCAATCCCCATGAGCATTCCAATAATCCGAATTTGTTCATATTGCCCTATGCCTTATTTTTAATCTGATATCCGTTGAAGGACACGAATTGTGCGTCAGGGTGTTTTTTCAGGACACCGATGAATCCGTCAAGGAGCCTTTTGCACCCTGATATCTTCATAACTCTACTCCTTTCCTTACCGGGGAGTTTGAATACCATAGTCATTTCTTGCCAATAAAACATAGCACAAATATAGGAAGAATTTTTGAGAAATCCAACCTATCTGTTACTGATTTTCTTGTGCGACGAATTCCTTTATCCGTTGTGCCGATTCATTAAAAACCGTACCGACGTCTTCAAGTTCTTCTATCAAGCATTGGATAACCATATTTTCGATTTCTTTTTCTCCGATTGTCATATTAACGGAATATATTCTTTATACTTCAGAATATCTTCGAGCGTATTGAGGATGATGCATCTTTCTCTTACCCAGTCCACGTAGCAGTCTTTCTCGAAGTTCTCCCATTGATAGTTCACCCACATTCTGTTGGCTCCGTGCCATCCTTCCGGCAAGTCCTTATAGAAGATAAGCTTTCCGTAGTCTGTGTCGTCTCTATATAGTGCGAGGGCGCTGAACAGGTTCAAGTTGTCTCCACAGGAGATTGGTGCAAGATCAATCTGTTCTCCGTCGATTTCTATGTACCGGTATTTTTCAGCGTGTTCGTCAAGTTTTTTAAGGACTTTTTCCTTATAGCCGGGTTTTCCTTCTCCGTCGGTGATACAGCCCACGTTGATAATTCCGTATTTGTCTACGGACAGGATATTGTTCATCTCGATAATTTCCCAGGAGAGTTTTTTATGTTCCCCAATTCCAACGGCGGCACCTGATATGTCATATCCAAGTCCTTCGAGATATAGTGCGACGCCGGCGCGTTTGTCGGCGTCTTCTATATACACCCGAGGATTGAACATGTGGTGTTCCCTGATTGTTTCGTCGTAAGTAAAAAACCTAGTCATACCCAAGTTTTGATAGGAATTTATCGGTATACACCCACATGTTTCTTCTCGTCTCGTTTGTGGTTGATTTTATATCCAACTGTATTGCGTCGCAATTTTTTAACAGTTCGATATCGTTCGGCGTGAGTGTGAGCGTAATTTTTCTACAGTTTTTCGGCCTCATATTATTTTTCCAATTCTGAACGGATAAATGCCAGCCTAAATGCGGTTCTAAAATCAGATGATTCCGCATTTATGATACGTTCCTTGATCGGTAGCAGGAGTTCGCATTTTAGCAAGTCGAAGCCAGTGACAAACATATCGACCGCTTGTTCGTCCCAGTCCTGTTCTTTTCCGAAAAGTTCTACGGCTTCCTCATACTTTCCATTGTTGAGGAGTTTCGCCATTTCTACTTTATTGTCCCAAGTCATGTTGTTTATTGTTCAAGAAGTGTTCTGTCCACGCCAATAACGTCCCTCGCCTTCTCGATATATTTTTTGTAGGCAGGTTTAAACCAGCTGGTGTTGCATATTTCCTGAAAAAAATGCAACTCGGGTTTAACAATGTCTAACATAATGTTAGATACTTCGTTTTCATCTGGCACGCATTCCTTATCTTCCATATACATTGCGTACGAAAGAAGATCGGAAGCGAATTCCTTAATGCTGTTTGCGTATTTTTCCCTACTCATGATTTGGCTATTTTACACAGTATGTCGTATAGTGATTGAAGTTCGTCGTATTCCTCCCATTTGGTTGTGGCGGTGTCCCTCTGCAAGCGGTGGTAGTCAAGGAAACATTTCATGGCTTTCAATTGCCTGTCGCTTGGCTTCCAAACGCCGGCCGGATCAGGATGCCCCTTGACACCCTTGATACCTTCTTCCTTTTGCTGTGGAGGAATGGACTCGATGAACTCGGCGTCTTCTTCGTAGCCTTTGTATCTGAGGTATCCGGCAATCGTTTTCAGACGCTGCCTCTCGTTCTCGCTCCACTCAGGCTTAGGCTGGGTACTGAGAAGTTTGAGGCTGTCGGCTACCTTATAGGCTACATTGGACTGTTTCTCAAAATTTCCGTTGTACAAACAATTCCCATAACTGTTGAGGAGTTCCACTGCTTTCAGGACGACTTTGCTGCTTTCCTCGTCCAACTCTACTGGTTTACTTTGTGGAAGGCTAAACCGCTCTTGCAACTTCTCCGCTATTCGCTCTGTTTCTGGCTTGTCAAGGTACTGTCCTATCCCTTCATGCTCTGTGAGAACCGCATCAACAATAAATTTCCAATCACGAATGTCGGAAATATCTGTTGGCTTTTGCTCCTTCTGCCACGTTGCACCTAAATTAGCAAAATGAAGCGGGTATTGAAGTCCGGTTGAATCTATTGCCCACGGAGATGTCTGATAGTTTTCACCATTATATTTGCTGAGTTCGGCTATTACCGCTTCAGTCAAAGATTTATTTATTTCGACTTGCTCTGCGGGCTTTCCTGCCACTCTGAGAAGTTCGGGTGCATGTTCCTTCGCCCACTCCACGACGTTCACGTTTTCACCGTTCAAATAAGTTTGCCACGCATCGCTGAAAGCGGAGAACAAAGCCGCCTCGAAATCCGAAAGTATTGCGTCACCGTTCTCGTCGTGGGCAAGTACTGGCTTCTGCTTTAGTCCGTACTTTTCCGGGAACGAAATTACTTCTTTGATTCCTCTTTTCTCTCCTTCTTCGATGTATTGCATTATGTCGCCCTCTGTTCCACTATCTTCGCATGATTTCCGCTCTTTCAGTTTTTCGAGGTAGGCAAGCCACGGAGCAACTTTCTCGTCAGTCAAGTTCTCCTTTATGAAAGGCGACTGAAAAAAATTTACCAGTTCCTTCCTTATCCTCTCGTCCTCGCTATCGGCGAGTTCGGGAATAAGAATACCCAGGGCTTCTTTCTCTTTGTCAGTTTGATAAATGTTGCTGACTATTTCTATTGCTTCTTCTCTTGTCATAGCGATATCAATTAGTTCTCCCATAAAAACTCGGAACTACCAAAGCGAATAAGGTGTTCTGCTCCATTATCGTCAAACACCGAAACATAGCCACGAACAAACGATGGCTTTGCTTCGTATGCTTTTCCAAGAGTCCAATTCAGACACTCCATTTTGCTGTTAAAAATTGCTTTCATTGTTTATCCTCCTTGATGATTGCTTTCTTGAACGCTTCCAAAAGCCCCCTGGAATCGTACCTTACGAACTCCTCGTAATTTGCCTTCGACTTTGTTATCGCAAACTCCCACGCATTCTCGTCGAGCCATTCCATCGCCCCATTCATTATCTGCTCCTTACCCCATTGGGTGAAGTGGCGGGCGAGTTTTTCTGCATATATTCTTGGAACAATGGGTCTATTCTCAACATTACTATCGTATTCATCATAGAATTCAAGTAAAATGTCCTCCAACCCATCGTTAGGCTTTTCCGATTTTTCTACCTGTTCCTTGTTCTTGATGCCACAGGCAGCTGCATACAGAACGCCATCTATCGGCTCCTTAAAAGGCTTTTGCTTTTTTTCAAGATAGTCTATTAAGTCCGTAATGTCTGCGCCGGCAAAGGTTTCTTTTCCCTGCTGAAGTAGAGATTTTAGGCCATAAATGAGTTTCCTGTAGGCAAACGAATCTTCATCATCTTGAAATGCCTCTTCGTGAGGGAACAGCCTTGAATATTGGTTTATTATATCGTCTTTCGTCATGTGGGTACAACGGTAGTCTTCCGCAAGGCCATCAAGTACTCTCTTTGCATATGCAACAGCCTCGTCATAGGCTTTTGCTTTCTCGGTGTCTGTCATAATAGTTTTCGCTTATTGGTTCGCCGGTTTGTTGTTGTTTGAATAGATCAACCCCTGCTTGGGCGCACTGTTTTCCTTAACGGTTCTTGCGTTGATTTCCTCCGACATTCTTTCGATGGTGTCAAGAGACTGAGAACGGAGGAATGTATAGAGTTCAACACACAAGGCATAGATATCGTAGCCACGATGGGGAAGATTGATTTCGTACTCTTTGGCTTTCTTTTCAAAGAACCCGACAAACCTGTTCATTGCGAAATCTCCCATGCGAAGCTTATTCTGGTTCTCAATCCATTCTTCGCACTCTTGTTCTGTGGAGAAACAATTATGGAGAAAGTCCAACAAATCCTTGGTGTCAGAAAATGATGTCAAAGATCCGTAGAAACTATACGGGATACATTCATATACTCCATCCCCGTTTTTCAACGGATGATAGACAACGAAATCGCGTTTTTCGTTGTATTCCGTCTCTTTGATTTTTTCGAGGTATGCGAGACAGTCATTGATAGTGCAGCATGGGTCTCCTTCTTTCTCGCAGATTCTACCGTACTGCTTCACGATGAAGACAATCTCTTTCCTTATCCTCTCGTCAAAGGCATCAATGAGTCCGGCAAAAATACTTTCGGCAATGGTTTTTTCCTGTTGGTCGCCGTTTTCGATGAAGTTCTTTGCTCTTCCTACTGCCAAGTCGTAGGCTTTTGCTTTTTCAGTTTCAGTCATAGTAATTTTCTTCTATTGGTTGGACATATGAGCCTGAGCTTGTTCGGCCCTGCTGTTCGTAGGCATGGATTGCTGCCCGTGTATAACTCTCATAGACGAACCCGTCGCTTGTCTGGTATTTAACCTAGCCGT
>JAEEGL010733177.1_pt1 | contig 27935 bp, 28 predicted proteins | sample 9134231 | NCBI WGS metagenome assembly JAEEGL01 (sample SAMN16246548, study PRJNA631951) | gut metagenome | biome: gut microbiome; feature: rumen; material: fiber-attached | host: Bos | place: Iran: Karaj | collected 2018-10
GGATTAACACATAATGCAACATTTGATATTAATGTCCATGGTGTTGTAGTCCATACTAAGAAATATGAATCATCATCTTTAGATTTAAATGGAACAACAACAGTATTAGCAGTTACTTCTTTATATCCTTGAGCAACTTCGTGTGAAGCAAGCCCTGTACCACACCTAGGACACCAAGGCATAATCTTAACACCTTCATAGAATAATCCTTCATCAAAGAATTTTTTTAAAATCCACCATTCAGTTTCAATATAATCATTATCATATGTTATATATCTATTATCTAGATCAATAAATTGACCCATCTTTTCAGTAAGATTTCTAAAAGCAGTTTCATTTTCCCAAACGCTTTCTTTACATTTTTTATTGAACTTTTCTATACCATATTTTTCAATATCAGATTTACCAGTGAATCCTAATTGCTTTTCTACATTAACTTCTACAGGAAGTCCATGTGTATCCCATCCAACTTTTCTAAGTACTCTCTTACCCTTCATAGTTTGATATTTACAAAAAGAATCTTTAATTAACTTAGCAACCATATGATGTAATCCAGGATTACCATTAGCAGTCGCAGGTCCATCATAGAAAACCCAGTTTTCGCATCCTTTTCTATTATCAATTGTCTTGTTTAAGATATCTTCTTGTTTCCATTTTTCTACTTGTTCTTGTTCTTTAACATAATTTTCTCTTTTGTCTAATTTCTTAAACTCCATTTTAATTCCTCCTTTAAAATAAAAAAATATCTATGATGTAAGGACTATTTATAGCGGTACCACCTTACTTCATAGATATCTATGCTCTTAATTATTTAACGCATTTATACGCCTTGTTCTATTTACTTAAACAAGGATATCAGAAGTGATCTAATATTTATATAGTTATTACATTTCACCAAACTGTAACTCTCTTAAAACATCTATAAATATCCGTCTTCATCATTTATTTTTTATCTAATTCTTCTAGAAGTCTCATTTGTTCTTTAATATTATTTTCTAATTTTTCTTTAATAATATTAATTCTTTCTTTTTCTACTTTATCAATAGTTTCCTTGGTATTTTTAGTCAAAAGTATTCCATCACTAAGTGTTTTACTTAATTCTTCTTCACTTTTTACTATATACTTATCTGGATTCTTCTTAATATCTAAAAGTTCTTTTTCTAATTGTTTGATTTTTTCATCTTTTAATTTATTTGATTTTATTATCTTTTCAACGTTTTCAATAATATCATCAATAAACTTATTAACATCAGAAGGATCATATCCAAATAAGCTTTTTTTAAACTTATTCATAATACCACTTCCAAGAATTGAGATATATAATATCACTTTTTTATTTATTAATCAATATTATTCTTCATCATCGTCTTTTGTTTTTGCTTTTTTTACTTCTTCTTCTGTCATTGTTCCTTGTACATTTATATTATTTGGAGTACAAAGGAATATACCAGGTCCTAGTTTTTGCATCTTACCACCAATAGCATATAGAGTTCCTGATAAGAAATCTATAATTCTTTTAGCTTGTTCTGCAGTTACTCTTTTTAAATTAACAACAACAGTATTTCTTTTCTTAAGATGATCTGCTATTTGTTGACTTTCTGAGTATGCTCTTGGTTCAAGAAGAATCATTTTGTTTCCTTCAGCATTAGGCCCTTTATAAGATTCTTCTGCTGTTTGTGTATAAAATTCGTTCCCATCCCCTACAACATCGATTGGGTCTTTACCAACTAATTTATCAAATATTCCCATAATTTATCCTCCATTACTATATACATAATAGCATATAATTAAAGAAAAATAAAGATTAAATATATATGAAATGTAAATAAAAAAGATACTAGAATAGTATCTTTTCATTTATATAGTTAACTACTTCGTCTATTGGTAAAGTAATTTGCTCCATTGTATCTCTATCTCTAATAGTTACTGTATTATTATTAATAGTTTCATCATCTATAGTAATAGAATATGGAGTACCAATTGCATCATTTCTTCTATATCTTTTACCAATAGAACCAGATTCATCAAATGTACACATAAAGTATTTAGATAGCATATTAAATACTTCCATTGCTTTATCTGTATGATTTTTCTTAATTAATGGTAATATTGCGCATTTATATGGTGCTATTGAAGGATTAAAATGCATAACTTCTCTAGTTTCACCATTTTCTAGTTCTTGTTTCTCATATGCTTCACATAATAAAGCAAGTGTTAATCTATCTGCACCAATAGAGTATTCAATAACTGTAGGTATATATTTTTCGTTAGTTTCTGGATCTAAGTATTCTAAAGATTTACCACTAAATTCAGAATGTCTAGATAAATCCCAAGTACCTCTATGATGTATACCATTAAGTTCTTCCCATCCAATTGGAAATTTATATTGAATATCACATGCTGCTTTAGCATAGTGTGCAAGTTTATCATGATCATGGAATCTTAACTTATCTGATGGAAGCCCAATATCATTTACAAAGTTTAACGCTCTTTCTTTATAATTATTATATATATCCATAGATTCTGCGTCTTTACAGAACATTTGAAGTTCCATTTGTTCAAATTCTATAGTTCTAAATAAGAAGTTACCTGGAGTTATTTCGTTTCTAAATGACTTACCTATTTGTGCTATAGCAAATGGTACTTTAGCTCTTGTAGTTCTTTGAACATTTAAGAAATTAACATATTCTCCTTGGCATGTTTCAGGTCTTAAATAAACTGTATCTTTATTTCCTTCAACTGTACCTCTACTAGTTTCAAACATTAATTTAAATTGTTTAATTTCTGACCAATCATGAGATCCGCAATGAGGACATTTAATATTATTGTCTTCAATATATTTTTCCATTTCTTCATTAGTCATACCTTCAGCAGCTACTTCTCCTTTAGAGAATTCTTCTATCAAATTATCTGCTCTAAATCTTTGCTTACATTTCTTACAATCCATTTTAGGATCAGAGAATGATGCTACGTGTCCAGATGCTTCCCATACTCTTGGATTCATTAAGATACCAGCATCTACACCATAAGTATTTTTATCTTCTTGAACAAATCTCTTCCACCAAGCTCTTTTAACATTATTTTTTAGTTCTACTCCTACAGGACCAAAATCCCAGGTATTTGCAAATCCATCATAAATATCACTTCCTGGAAATACAAAACCATATTGTTTACAAGCATTAACTATTTTTTCCATTGTTACTTCTTTCATTTTTATTCCTCCTTTTAAACAAAAAAGATAATTCTATTATATGTAAGGACGAGTATTTCCCGCGGTTCCACCTTACTTATTCTATAAAAGAATCATCTTTAAGTATATAGCTCTTAGGGTTCCAACCTAGTCATCGCTTTTTTTTATTACAATTAAATTATATCATATTTTATTAAAATGTATATATTTTTATTCATTTAGTAACTTTTTAATCTCATCATCATTCATTACATAATATTCTTTTAAAATATTAATATATTCATTTTTAAATGAATCATCATTTATTTTATTATATACTTCTTTAATATTAAATTTATCATCATGAAGAACATATAAAAGTTCTTCTAAATAATATATGTTTTGTTCTTTAACAAAATAATTAATGAATTTATCAAAATTATAATTATAATTAACAAAAGATAATGCTAATCTCCATATTTTTTCATTATCTTTTTTTGCTATTAAAAAATTTAATAATTCATCTAATTCTTCCTGAGTTGGTTTAAAACTTGTTTTAAATGTTAAAGAATCATTTAATTCATCTAGGTAATCTAAATACTTCATAGTTCCTCCTAAATATATACATTTTTTATTTTATTTAAAAACTTCTTAGTATTTAAATACATACCCGAATATCTATCATAGTATTCAGTTATAAATTCATCTATTTCTTTACTTACCTTATCAGATATATCTATTTTAGTTAATTTTTCTATATCTACATAATAAAGCATTCTTATCATTTTTAATGTTTTAGGATCTACTATTTTCTCATTTGTATGATGATTTACACATACAAAACCACCTTTTTCGGATGATAATGTTAATACATTCTTATTTTGACAAATAGCACATTCATTAAGCTCTGGAGATATTCCTAAATAAGATAAATACTTAAGTTCTAATATATTAGTAATAGATTTAGGATCTAATCCTTCTTCTATCTTTTCTAAAGATAATACAAGTAAATCAAATATATTTTCATTATAGTTTTCTTTCATAACCTGAGTAGATAATTCTACTAAATATGAAGCATAACTTATTTTAACTAAATCTGATTTTATATTATTAAATGGATTAACTATATCAGCATCTATTAAAGTACTTAGTTTCCCTTCCTTATAGTTTATTTGAAAATCACAATAGCTTAATTTAGTAGTTACTGATCTAAGTTTACTTTTAAGTGATTTAGCTCCTTTAGCTATTAAAGATATATAACCATATTCTTTAGTAATTACATATAATAATTTACTAGTTTCATTATATGGTTTTTCTGATGCTATAATACCTCTTACTTTAGTAATTTCCATATTAATCTTCTTCTTTTAAACCAAATTCAGTTAAATATTTATCTCTATCTCTCCAGTTATTTACTGTTTTAACTAAAAGATCAAGATAAACTCTTTTATTAACTAGGTTTTCTATATCTTTTCTAGCATCTATTCCAATATCTTTTATCATAGACCCATTATGACCTACTAATATTTTCTTTAATGATTCTCTTTCTACTATAACTAATGCATTTATATGAACTGAAGTTTTATTTTCTTCATAGTTTTCTACTACTACAGTTACAGCATGAGGAACTTCTTCGTTAGTTTTTCTAAGAACTTTTTCTCTTATTAATTCCTGAACCAGGAATCTAGTAGATTTATCTACATATTCATCTTCATCATAGATTCTTTCACCTTCAGGTAAATATTCTTTTATAGTTTTAATTAATTCCACTATATTCTTCTCTTTTAAGGCCGAAATTGGAATGATTTCATCAAACTTATATAATTCATTATATTCATTAATTATGCCTATTAAATCCTCTTTTTTTATAAGATCAACTTTATTTATAATTAAGAATATTTTTTTATTAGATTCTTTTATCTTTTCTAAAACAAATTCATCCCCTGAACCTAATTTTTCCTTAGCATTTACCATAAATAATATAAGGTCTGCTTCATCTAAAGAAGAATAACTAGATTTATTTAGTATTTTACCTAATTTAGATTTAGGTTTATGAATACCAGGAGTATCTAAGAATACTATTTGACTATCAGAATCATTATATATACCCCTTATATTATTTCTAGTAGTTTGAGGTTTATTAGATGTAATAGCAACCTTTAATCCAATTAAAGCATTTGTTAAAGTAGATTTACCTACATTAGGTCTACCTACTATTGAAACATATCCTACTTTCATATTAATCCTTTCTTGTTACTCCAAAACTATTAAGTATTTCATCTTGTAAAGAAAACATTACTTTTTCATCTTCCTTAGTCATATGATCATAACCATTTAAATGAAGAAAACCATGTGTTAATAGAAAACATAATTCTCTTTTTAAACTATGACCATATTCATTTGCTTGATCTTTAGCTCTTTTTAAACATATATAGATCTCTCCTAAACATCTTTCAGGCATTTCTATTGTTTCATTATCTTCTAAAGCAAATGATATAACATCAGTAACAGTATCTTTACCTCTATAAACTTTGTTTAATTCTTTTATTTTATCTTCATCTACAATAATTACATCATAAGAAATATTTTTTTCTTTTAAGTATTTAGGTAAATACTTAGATAATTTTTCTAGTACTTTTAATTCTTTTATTTCTTCATTTGTTAAATTAGTAATTGTAATCATCTTAAAATCCCCCATAAACTTGTTTTAAAATATAATAAACCAAGTAATATAATAAATAATATAACTAATATATTCTTAACAAAATTCTTTTGAAATATAGTAAATTTTTGTTCTAATAAATGAACTACTAAGAATATTAAATAACCAATAATACATCCTCCAAGATTTAAAATAATATCATCTATATCAAATGTTCTTCCTATTAAATATTGAGTTATTTCAATAGTTAAAGAAGTAATAATAGATATAATAATAACTGCAAATGGTTTTTTAGTTTTTAATATAACTGATACAAAATATCCAAAAGGAATAAACATAATAATATTACCTATAATATTATGTATAAAATATGATGAAAATAACTCATATCTAGTTATTTCTCTAAATGGAATAAAATTATTAGTTCCATAGTTATTATCTTCAAAAGTAACTACATAAAATAAGCTTAAAGAATAAATAATAAATGCAAATAAAAATAATTCTTTATAAAAAACAAATTCTTTTTTATTTACTATTAAATATGCTAATCTAATAGCTACTATTACTACAGTAAATATTATTAGCATTGGATAATTTTCTTTAAAAACATTTAATAATGTATCTTGTATCATATTAATTCCCTTTTCTTCTTATTTTATTTTAACATATTTTAAGCATTAAAAAAAGAGAATTAATCTCTTTCTCTTGCTTGTCTTTTTCTACTATTCTTAATACCAGCTTTTTTAGCTTCTCTTCTTTGAATACCTGGTTTAGAATAATGTTCTCTCTTTTTAAATTCTGAAGGAAGTCCACTTTTAGCAACTTTTTGTTTAAATTTCTTTAGTGCACCATCAACATTGCCATTTTTAACTACTACTTTTGTCAATTTTGTCCCTCCCTTCATTCAAGAACTACATAGATTATATCACTATAATATTGTAATTTCAACAATTTTTTATATTTTTTCTACTTCAAAATATTCATTATTATAATTAATTAATTTAACTTTATATATTTCATTAGTAGAATTACCCTCTAAATTAATTCTAGCAAATCCATAATTAGTTAAATGACCATATATATAATTATCTATTATTGTTTCTGTTAAAAGATATTCTTCTGTGCCTATTAAAGATGAATAATAAGAGTTCTTTAATTTATTAGATAATTCAATAAGAGTTTTAACTCTTTCTTTTTTAACGAAATTATCTATTTGATTACTCATTTTAGCAGCAGGAGTTCCTTCTCTTGGAGAATATGGAAATACATGTAATTCAGTAAATCCAATCTTTTTAATGGATTCAACTGTTTCATTAAATAATTCTTTTGTTTCTCCTGGAAAACCTACTATTACATCAGTAGTAATAGCAATATTAGGCCTAATAGATCTTATTTCATTTATTTTAGATATAAATTCATCCATATTATATCTTCTATTCATTGCTTTTAAAATAGTATTAGAGCCACTTTGAAGAGGTATATGAATATGATTAACTATTTTCTTTGAGTTCTTTAAAACATTCATAAATTTGTCATCTAATTCAACTATTTCAATAGATGATATTCTAATTCTTTCTATTCCATCTATTTTTTCTATTTCAGAAAGTAAATCACTAAAATCATAGTTATCTAAATCTTTACCATAGTGTCCTGTATGAATACCAGTTAAAACAACTTCTTTATATCCATTATGAGCTAAGGTAGTGATTTCTTTAATAACTAAATTCTTAGGTTTAGATCTAACATTACCTCTAGTATATGGAATAATACAATATGTACAATAGTTATTACATCCATCTTGAATCTTAACAAAAGCTCTTGTATGTTTTTCATATTTATCTAGATTCATATCTTCAAATTTAATATCTTTTAAATCAAATACTCTAACTATTTGTTTTTTAGTTTGTTTAAATTCTTCTATTAAATCTAATATTTTAGATTTATTATTAGTTCCAATAACTATAGATACACCAGGTATCTTAGATGCTTCTAAATACTTTATTTGAGAATAACAACCCATTACTACTACTATTGGATTATCTCCTCTTTTAACAGCTTCTCTTATTATTTTTCTACTTTTAGAATCAGCTGTATTAGTAACAGAACAAGTATTAATAACATATACATCTGCTTTTTCATTGAATGGGACAATCTCATATCCATTATTCTTAAATATTTCTATATTTACTTCAGTTTCATAACTATTTACTTTACAACCTAAAGTATAAAAAGCTGCTTTCATATTAACTCCTTTTTTCATAAAAAAATATTCTAAATTATATAGAATATTTAGTCAACTCTAATAGAATATTTTTTTAATATAGATATTATTCTAGAAGAAGATATACTTTTATTTTTATAAACATCTCCTCCTGAAGAAATAACTATTAATTTTCTATTCTTTTTATAATCAATATAATAGATATATTTAGTTGATTTATCAGTAGATAATTTACTATGAAAATATTTATTTTTAAGATTATCTACTGAATTATTTAAATAACCTTTATCTCTTTTTTTAAGATTACCTAATTTACTTTCAGTATGATCTTTCATTTTACTTATTTTATCTTCTAATGAATCTTTATCGCTATATTGATAACTATATGAATATATTACTCCATTATTTTGAAGATATTTTCCAAAAGAAATATTATCTTCAATTGTTTCTTCATAAAACATAATAGCTTTATCATCCAAATCTTCTTTAATTACATCAACTTTATTAATTACAAAATTTTCAATAGCAGTGTAAATATATAAACCCATTATAAATATAAACATAAATATTAAAAAGTACATAAATAATCTTTTTTTCATAGTATCTCCTAAAAAAGTGATCTTATAGACCACTTCTAAATTCTTTTAATTTTCCTAAGAACTCACTATCTTCATCTACAGGTACTTCTTCTTTTTGAACACCATATATAGGTGATATATAAGTAGATGGTTTATAGTTATTATTTCTATATACTTCATTAGTTATCTTTTGTTCTACTTCTTTATTTATTTCTTTTTTAGGATAAACAATTTCTTCTACCCCAGCTTTTTTACATAATTCACTATAACTAATAATAGCATTCTCTTCTTGTTCTCTTTCAAAATCTGTTAAATCAAATTCTTCTTGAGTACTAACACTCATCATTTCAAGAAGTATTTCGTCAATATCAGAAACATTTTCATCTAGAGTTTCTATTTCTTCCATTTCTTCTTTTACTTCTTTTTGATAATTATCAATTATCTCTTCTTTAGTTTCTTCTCTTTGAATTTGTATTTCAGGTTTAACAACTTCCTCTTTTTTTACTTCTTCTTTTTCTAATTCAAGATTTAATTCTTTTTGTTTTTTATATTTACGTTTATTAATTGAATTAGATATAAAATTAGCAATACCTATAATAACTAATAAAGCTATTATAATAAATATGATTATTATTAATAATTTATTGTTTTTATCTAAGTTTGTATACATTAATATAATATTTTTCATAATAATCGCCCTCTACTAATTAACTAAGTTTATAATAACACAAAACATAAAAAATTGTCATTAAATTTATAGTTTTTTTACAAAAACATTTATGATATAATTTATTTAGGTGATAAAAATGGAAAATGATTATATTTCTGATGATTTTTTTGATTCAAATGACGATAATATTTTTGATGAACAAAGTGTAGAAATTAAAGAAGAAAAGAAAGTATCTATGAGTATTTTAGATAATTATTCTGATGAATTAACTGCTAAAACATATGTTACTAATCCTGCTATTTCAAGAGAAGAACAATTAAAGAACATGATTCTTATATTATTATCTCCTGAAAAGTCAGTTGTTCTTACAGGACCTGCTGGTGTTGGTAAAACTTCTTTAGTTGAGGGACTAGCTTTAAAAATACAAAAGAATGAAGTTCCAAATGTTTTACAAAATTATAAAATATATAAAATTAATACATCCTCATTAATTGGTAACTATGAACATGATGGTATAGTAGAATCTAAATTACAATTATTAATAAATGAAGTAATTGATAAAAAGAATACTATTCTATTTATAGATGAAGTACATACATTAGTAACTGCTGCAAGAAATGGATCTGGAGTAGACTTCTTAAATATGTTAAAGCCTTGTTTAGATAGAGGTGACCTTAAAATAATTGGAGCAACTACTACTAAAGAATACGAAGAATTCTTATTAAAAGATAAAGCATTTATTCGTAGATTTGAAAAAGTAGAATTATCTGAACCAGATGAAGAAACTACAGTTAAGATCATTATGGGTACTAAAAAGAAAATAGAATTATCTACTGGTGTTATATTCCCATATAGTGATTACTTATTAGAACAAATTGCTAAATTTATAGTTAGTATTACATCTAAGTATAAAAGAAGAGCAGAAACAGGATCTAACTATCCAGATATAGCACTTGCCCTATTCTCTTCATGTTTTACATATGCAAGATATGAAAATGCTAAAAAAGTAGATTTTAGATATATATATGAAGCTATTAAAAACACTAATTTAATATATCCAGATGTAGTTAATAAAGCATTACCTGAGTTTAAAGAAACATTTAAAGAATGGATTGCAAAAGAAGGAACTGTTTTAGAATAAAAAAGCACTAACAAATGTTAGTGTCTTTTTTTACCTTTTCTTTTTCTTCTTTTTATAGGAATACCTGATGAAGTACCTGCAACTACATCTTGTTGTCTCATATAAACATGATCTTTAACATCAGGCCTAATAGTAATAATATCTTTAGTTCTTGGGAAAGTCATTACTTCAACAGAAGTAGAAGGATATCCTTCATAACTTAATCCTATTTCTTTGCCTAAATCAATTAAATAATAGTCAACCATATTATAACTTGTAGGTTTCATATCTTTTATTCTTTCTTTACAATCATAATATAGTTTAGAAATATCTATCTCTCCATAAAACATAGATTTACTATTTGATTTATCAAATATATCTCTTGGGCTTTGAAGATGAGTTTCTATATGGTCAATAGTAGCATTATCATTATAATCTAGTAATTGACTAGTAAAGTATCTATCTGCTTCTTCTGGAATATCTTCTAAAGAAAATTTCTTTCCAGTCATACATTTTAAATATATTTTTATACTATCTAAATGAATATCAAAGTTACAATTTGTAAATAATGGTTCTGCTTCCATAAATATTCTATAGGCTTCTTCAAAATTACCTGTTTGAACCATAATCATCATAATTCCATAATAACCACGACATTTATGTTTATTTTCACCCTCAAGTAATTTATTATAGTATTTTAATGCTTCTGCAAATAAGCCAAGATTCTTATAATAAATAGCATATTCATAATAAATACTATATTTATTTCTATCTGATATTATTAGATTATATATTTGAGATGCCTCTTCAAATTCGCCTTTTTTGCGAAGTAAAACTGAAGCTAAATCAAATAATAACATTTTAGAATTAGGACTTCTTCTTCTAAGTCTTCTAAGTTCTTTAATACATTCATCTACTTTACCTTCTCTATTTAGTTGTCTACAATGATTTAATTCTTGATTTGTCACTTTAATTTCCATATTATCATTCCTTTTGTGGTTAATAGTATAACATAAAAACAAAAAAATAGACAAAAAAGTCTATTTTTATTTAAATTTTTTCAAAAATTTACTAATTATACCATCACCATCTAGGTTAGTGTCTGCTAGTTCTTTAAATAATTCTTTTTGTTTTCTATTCAATTTAGTTGGAACAACAACATTAATAATAATATATAAATCTCCAACTTTATTACTATCTATATAAGGAACACCTTTACCTTTTACTCTTAATTTATCATTATTTTGAGTTCCTTCAGGAATATTTAATGTAATAATAGATCCAGGTATTTCTACATCTATTTCAGAGCCTAATACAGCATCAGTTATAGTAACTGGAACTTCCATATATAAATCATTACCATCTCTTTTATATATGTCATGTTCATTTACTATAAATTCAACATATACATCTCCGTTTTCACCACCGTTTTTACCAGGTTCACCTTTTCCTTTAATTCTAACTCTAGAACCAGTATCAACACCTTTTGGAACATTTACAGATATAGTTTTCTTAGCCCATATAGAGCCAGTTCCTTTACAAGTAGAACATTTATGTTCAAATGTTTTTCCTGTACCAGAACATTCATCACAAGTTACTGTAGTTTGAATTGCTCCAAACATAGTATTTTGAACTCTTGTAACTCTACCTGATCCACCACATTCAGGACATGTTTTAGGTTTATCTCCACCTTTTCCATCACAATCAGGGCATGTATCATACATTTCAATTCTAATATCTATATTACCACCAAAAATAGCATCTTCTAGGTCTATATTAGTCCTATATAGGACATCTTTACCTTTAGATGGTCTATTAGATCTTCTATTAGAACCAAAGCCAAAACCTTGTCCAAACATATTAGAAAATATGTCTCCAAGATCTATATCTCCAAAATCAAATGATGAAGAATTAAACCCACCTTGATAATTACCACCAAATCCAGAACCTGTTTGTTGATCAAAAGCAGCATGACCAAATTGATCATATGTCTTTCTTTTACTTTCATTAGAAAGAACATCATAGGCTTCTTGAACTTCTTTAAACTTTTCTGCAGCATCTGGAGCTTTATTTAAATCAGGATGATATTCTTTAGCTTTTTTTCTAAATGCGGATTTTATTTCAGCATCAGAAGCTGATCTATCTACACCAAGGACATCATAATAATCTCTTTTTGCCATTTTATTTACTCCTTATTTATTTTTATAAATTCATCAATTAAACCATTAAAATAATTAATAGCTTCTTCATATACTTTAGAATTAGTTAAATCAAATCCTAATACTTTAAATGCATCTATTGGATATGTATCAGATCCTAGTGATAAAAATTTAATATATCTATCTAATGCTTCTTTATCACCTGATAATATTCTTTTAGCATTAGCAGTAGCTACTGATACACAAAATGCATAATCAAATAGATAATAATCACAGAAATAATGTGATCTACCTATCCAACCACAATCTCCATCTTTATCAAATATAACTTCACTACCCTGATATTTAATCAATGAATCTAAATTTAGTTTATTTAAATATTCTTTTGTTAATGTATTTCCTTCATTTGAATATTTGTTAAAGTCTACTTCATTTTTGCCTTCTCTAGTAGCCCCAAATAAATTACTTAGTATAACATCAATCATGTTTTGAATACCGGCTAATTTTTCATCTTTAGTAGTACCATTTTTAGCAAGATAATTAGAAAGTAAGCATTCATTAGTAAGAGAAGCTTCTTCACCTACTAATGTAGTTACATAAACATAATGTGATGGATTATTAGCCATTATATATTGATCATGAACATTATGACCACATTCATGAGCAATAGTACTAACAGAACTTAAATCTTCATTAAAACTAAGAAGTATTCTAGAATTATGATCTGCTGTACCAGATGAATAACCACCAGATTGTTTACCTTTATACTCACAATAATCTATATAATGATTATCAATTATTTTATTGAATTTTTCAATATAATTATCTCCTAGAGGTCTAAGAGCTTCTCTTATTAAGTCTTGAGCTTCTTCTATTGAATACTTTTTATCAGATTTAGTAAGTTCTAAATTTAAATCATATGGATGAAGTTCTTTTAAACCAGTTACTTCTTTATATAATTTTAAATATCTACCAACTGAATCAGTATTAGCTTCTACAGTTTTAACAAGAGCATCATATGCTTCCTCAGGCATATGATTATTAAATAGTTTATTTTTCCATGCATTTTTAAATTTATGTATTTTTGAGATAGTATTATTAGTTTTAACATATGAATCTAAAAGTGATGCAGCTGTACCTGCATATTGATTACGTAGATTTCTAAATTTATAAAATACTTCTTTTCTTACTTTAGGATCTTTATTCTTTAAAAGAAATCTAAAATTAGTAGATGTTATAGTTGTTTCTTCACCATCAATATTAACAGTTCCATAATCATGTTCACTATTAATTAAATTAGATAATATATCCTCATATTGACCTGATGCTGCCTCTAAATCATTTACTATTTTTTCTTCATTTTCAGATAAAACATGATCTTTTTCTTTATACATTTCATCAAGCAAAGATTTATATATATCTAAATCTTTATTATCAAATAGACTATTATATTCTTCATTTGATAAAGAAATTAATTCAGGTAAAAAGAAACTAGTATAATTAGATAATAAACTATATAAATTATATGCTTTATTAAATCTATTTAAGTTTTCTTCAACTCCTAAAACCTCATCATTTTTTAAATGTGAATATACATATAAATTAGCAACTCTATTATCTAATTCAACATACTTATTTAGAAATTCAAATAATTTCTTACTATCTTTTGTACATCCAACATAAGTTTTAATAGTTTCTAATTCTTTAGTAACTGTTTCTAATTCTTTATCAAATTCTTCACTACTTTTATAAAAATCACTAAGATCCCATTTGTATTTTTCAGGAACATCACTTCTAGATTTATATTTATTCATACTATCTCCTTAACATAGAAAAGGAAGTTCTAGCTTACTAGAACTTTCTTTTATTTTTCTTCGTATTCAGCTTCTTGAACGTTATCTTTTGATTCTTCTTCAGTTTCTTTTGAAGTAGCATTTGCTTGATTTGCTTTAGCAGCTTCTTCATATACTTTTTTACCTAATTCCATAGCTTTATCGTTTAGGTTTTCTTTAGCTTTCTTTAATTTATCTATATCATCAGTTTCTAAAGCATCTTTAGCTTCTTTAATAGCATCTTCTGCATTAGTTTTATCATTTTCGTCTACTTTATCGCCAAGGTCTTTAATAGCCTTTTCAGTAGCATAAATTAATTGTTCAATTTCATTCTTAGTATCTGCTAATTCTTTACGTTTTTTATCTTCTTCTTTATTAGCTTCTGCTTCTTTTACCATCTTATCAATTTCTTCATCAGATAATGAAGTATTTGAAGTAATAGTAATTGATTGTTCTTTGTTAGTACCTAAATCTTTGGCTTTAACATTAACAATACCGTTAGCATCTATATCAAATGTAACTTCTATTTGAGGAACTCCTCTTGGAGCTGGTGCAATATTACCTAGTTGGAAATTACCTAAAGTCTTATTATCTGCAGCCATACCTCTTTCACCTTGAAGTACATGGATATCAACAGCTGGTTGATTATCAGCAGCAGTACTAAATATTTGTGATTTAGAAGTTGGAATTGTTGTATTTCTTGGAATTAATACAGTCATAACTCCACCCATAGTTTCAATACCAAGTGAAAGTGGTGTTACGTCAAGAAGAACTATATCATTAACTTCACCAGTTAATACTCCACCTTGAATAGCAGCTCCCATAGCAACTACTTCATCAGGGTTAACTTCTTTACTTGGTTCTTTACCAAGTTCATTTTTAATTAAATCAGCAACCATAGGGATTCTAGTTGAACCACCAACAAAGATTACTTTATCAATATCATTTTTAGTCATATTAGCATCTTTTAATGCTTTTCTAACTGGATCTAATGTAGATTCAACTAAGTCTCTAATTAAATCTTCAAATTTAGCTCTAGTTAAGTTCATTTCTAAGTGAAGTGGACCATTATCTCCTTGAGATATAAATGGTAAACTAATTTGAGTAGAAGTTACTCCACTTAAATCTTTTTTAGCTTTTTCTGATGCATCTTTAATTCTTTGCATAGCCATTTTATCTTTAGATAAATCTACACCATTTTCTTTTTTGAATTCAGATACTAAATAATCAGAAATTCTATTATCGAAGTCGTCTCCACCAAGTTTATTATTACCTGCTGTAGATTTAACTTCATAAACACCATCACCAAGTTCTAGAATAGATACATCGAATGTACCACCACCAAGGTCATATACTAAAACTGTGTGTGCATTATCTTGTTTATCAATACCATAAGCAAGTGATGCAGCTGTTGGTTCATTAATAATTCTTTCTACTTCTAATCCTGCTATTTTACCAGCATTCTTAGTAGCTTGTCTTTGAGCATCGTTAAAGTAAGCAGGAACTGTAATAACAGCCTTAGTAACTTTTTCTCCTAAATAGCTTTCTGCATAATCTTTAATATATCCTAAGATCATAGCAGATATTTCTTCTGGAGTATATTCTTTACCATTTGCTTTAACTTTTTCACTTGATCCCATTAATCTTTTAATAGAATAAATAGTGTCTGGATTTGTTACCATTTGTCTTTTAGCAGCATCTCCAACAATTATTTCTCCATTTTTAAATGCTACAACTGAAGGAGTAGTTCTATTTCCTTCTGGGTTAGCAATAACCTTTGATTCTTTACCTTCTAATACTGCAACGCAGCTATTTGTTGTACCTAAATCGATACCTATAATTTTACTCATAATTCATTTCTCCTTTTCTTACTCACTAACTTTAACCATTACTGGTCTAATTACTTTATCTTTATACATGTATCCTTTACGAAGTACTTCAATAACTATATTTGATTCTTTTCCTTCAACTTTTTCAGTCATAACTGCTTGATGATATGTAGGATCAAATTCTTTATCTAATGCTTCAATTTCTTTTACTTCGTATTTTTCTAAGATACTAATTAAATTATCATAAATCATTTTCATTCCCTTTTGATAATTAACTACATCTTCACTATTAGAGTTTTGATTTAATGCTCTATCAAAGTTATCTACTACATTTAGAATATCTTCAATTAATGATTCATTAGCATATTTCATAACTCTAGCATTATCTTCATCTTTTCTTCTAAGTGAATTTATCATTTCAGCACTTATTCTAAGATTTTTATCTTCAAGTTCTTTAACTTTAAGATTTAATGCTTCTATTAATTCTTTTTCTTTAGTTTTTTTTTCTTTTTTTGTTTCTTTTTCTTCAACTTTTATTTCTTCTTGTTCCATTATTACCTCTCAATATTACTTTTAATATATTCCATTAAACCTACAACAAAGTCATAATCCATTCTCTTTGGTCCTACTATAGCTAAAGTACTATCACCAATTTTTGTTTTAATAACTGATAGATTTTCATCTAATTCATTTTCTTTACCAATATAAATATTTATATCTTCAGATTCTTCTTTAAGATTTTTAATCTTTTCTTCATCTAAAGCAGATATAACTTTCTTTATATCAGTAACATTATTAAATTCTGGTAATTGTAATATCTTATCTCTACCTTTAATTATAACTTCATCTTTATTACCATCTCTAAAGTCATTAAAAGCATTATAGAACGCTGAATATACCATTTCATAGTTCATTATATATTCACCAATAATTGGCTTAATTTCGAACTCTAATTTACTTGATACTTCGTTTATAGGAGTCCCAACAATTAACTTATTAATTAATTCTACAATCTTCTTAACATCATCTAGATTTGAATTTTTAATATCTATAGTCTTATTTTCAACATGCCCTGATGAAGTAATAACAAGGGCTACAACTTTATCTTCACTAATAGGAAGAATAGATACTTCTTTTAATGTGTCATTAATACCTTTATTCTCTAAAACTACAGCAGTATAATTTGTCATTTCAGAAATAATAGATAAACTTTTTTCAATTGTATTTGATAAAGCTAGTTGATTATTACTAAATATTGTTTGAAGTTTTAACATATCTTCACCAGATATATCTTTAGGTTTCATAATATTATCAACGTAATATCTATATCCCTTCTCTGACGGTACTCTACCAGAAGATGTATGCGTCTTTTCTAAATACCCTTCATTTTCTAGTGCCATCATTTCATTTCTAACTGTTGCAGATGATACGTTTAAAGTATCACATATACTTTTAGATCCTACAGGTCTTATATTTCTAATATATTCTTCAACTATTAATTTAAGAATATTCTCTTTTCTAGAATCTAGCATTATATCACCTCTAACACTATTACCCATTATAAAACAAAAAATTAGCACTGTCAATAGGCAAGTGCTAATTTACGTATTTTAACTAATTGGTATTAACTTTTCAAATAGATCGTAACCCCAAAAATATATTGAGATTGTTAGTACAATCCATAAAACAATTAATACTATTTGAATTTTTAATAAAGTATCTATTTTCTTTTTAGGTCTTTCTTTTATAACAGGTGCTTCAGTACTAGATTCATATATATCTTGATTTTGAATATTTGTTTTAATGGTTTCTGCTTTTTCTTGAACCTTATTTGCTGTATCTACTATAACATCTTTAGTAGTTCTTTTAGGATCATCTAATACTTCAATTACCTCTTCTTCATTATTTTCTTCAAAAGGTAAAGTATTATTTACAATATTACTATCCAACTAAATCACCCTCTATTCTTTTATAATTATACTATTTATTATTAATTATATCAATTCTAATAATAAACTATTTTGTAAATATATATATTTTTCATTAATAAAAATATGATTATTATTAATTACAAGTTTCTTATCGTTTAGTAATTTAATAATATTAGGATTTTCTAATAAATCTTTATGATATTTATTCTTGTAGTTATCTAAATCAATACCAGATAATTTTCTAAAGCCAAGTATTAATTCATAATTTTCTTTATCTTCAATAGATAATATTTCATTTGATCTATTAAATTCATTCTTAATATAATGATTAATACTCTTTGTATTAACATATCTTACATTATCTATATAACCAGATGCTCCCATACCAAAACCATAATACTCTTCATTATTCCAGTATGTTAAATTATGTTTTGATTCATAACCTACTTTAGCAAAATTACTTATTTCATAATGATTATAATCTTTTAATCTATTACATATTAATTTATACATTTCATAATCTAAATCTTCATCTATTGGTTTAATGTCTTTAATTTTAGTATTATTTTCTATTATTAATGAATATATAGATATGTGATTAACATCTAAATTTAAAACTTTATCAAGATCTTTATTTAAAATATCTAATGTTTCATTAGGTAAAGCATATATTAGATCAATATTAATATTATCAAAATATTCCTTAGCTAAATATATTTTATTTAGATCTATTATAGGTCTATCCATAAATCTTAAATTATCTTCATTAAATGATTCGACACCTATACTTAATCTATTAATCCCATATTCTTTAAATAATTTTAATTTTTCTTCAGTTATATCTTCTATATTACATTCAATAGTAAATTCTAAAGTATTACTTTTATTTAACTTCTTTATTATATTAAATACTCTTGTTAACTGTTCTATATTAAGTGAAGAAGGAGTTCCTCCTCCTAGGTAAATAGTTTCTAAAATATCTCCTTTATAATAATTATTAATTTCATATTCTAAAGAATCTATATATTTATTAACGAAGTATTCATTATAAAATATTTTACAAAAATCACAATATGAACATATTTTTTTGCAAAAAGGAATATGTATATAGCAAGCTTTAATCAAGATTATTCCCTTTCTTTATTTCTTCATTTTCTTTAATAAACTTAAACATCATAGTAGATTGTTTCATAAAATATTTATTTAAATATGTATATACATTATTTTTACTTTCATCATCCAATAAATAATAATAAATATAATTACCTTCTTCTAATGACTTATCTACTTTTTTATCATCAATAATTATAGTCCCAAGAAAATCTCTATTAATTCTATTTTTATCATGAACACTTAATAACGATTTTGGTATATAACCTCTTGTAATATGTTCAATATAATCAAATGAAGGTTTTAATATAACTAAACCATTATTTGAAGATTTTTTATTAACTGCTCTTCTTCCAAGCATACTATATGAAACATCTTTTGCTTCATCTTGATTTAATCCTAAAGCACCAAAAAATACAATATTACCACTACCATAACCTAGGTCTTCTAATAATTTAGAATGTCTTATAATAGCATGCATTCTATATTCTTTACCTCCTGTAAAGAACCTTTTATATGTAAAACCAAATGGACTTTTTAAAAGTAATCTGGTTTTTTTATTACTTTCTGTAGGAAAAGGATAAATACCTGTTGGAACCATAGGATCCTTATTTGAATATAAATTATTAAATAATGAAACTAATTCCTCTAAAACCTTAGGCCTTAAATTATTATCAAAATTATCATATAAATCATCATATATATCATTACCTTGTTCTCCAAGAAAACATATAATATTTTGGGTTTCTTTATTAAGATAATATTCTAATTCAAGTTCTTTTACGTCATCTTTTATTTCAATTGGTTTAATATCTTCTTCTTTTTCTTCTTTCTCTTCTATTTCTTTTTCTTCCTTTTTATAAGTCATAAGACTAACTTCCCTTTGAGAAAGAACTCCAAGTCTAACAAATAATTCTATTAACTCTTTTAATTGATTTTCATCTTTAGTATCTAAATATTCGTGATATAGATAACTTGCTCTAGAAATTTCTCCTATTTCACTAGATATACTACTTTTCTTATCAAAAAGACTATCTGTTAATCTAGAACTTTCTTCAACATATCTTTTAGTTTCTCTATCAAAAAAATCTTTACGATCATTGGATATTTGAACTCCTCTTTTTTCAAGATTATCAATTAATTTTTCCAAATAATCAAGAAAATCATTAATAATTTCATCATTATTACCAAGAATCTGTTTAACTTTGTTTAATATTTCTAATTTATTACCATTAATTACTACAGATTTGTTAACTAAATGTAATTTTGAAACTAAATATACTTTCATGGAGGTTATTTTTTTACAATAAGATTCAAACTTATACATTTGTTTAAATGGTTCTGTATGAGTTAATTTAGTTGCAGTTTTAATATTTGCATCAATAAATGCAAACTTATATGAAACAACTGGTTTTGTTAATTCAATAAATTCTTTTTCTTTAAAAGATAAAGGGGTAATATTTCTCAATTGTTCTTCAGCTTCTAAAGTAGTCATTAAAGAATCATGTAAGTCACATAATTTCTCCCTAAGAGAATTAATTTCTTCTATTTGTTTATTATATTGCTCTTTTCTGATTCTAACACTTTCAGGCATTACATATTTCATATTGTCTTCTGCATTAATAGCATCATCTAAATCTTTTATAGTTTTAGAAAATTCTTCCTTTAATGAATTTAATTTTTCTTCAAGTTTACCATGAGCCTTAGCTAAAGTTTCTTCTATAGTAGCCATCTAATCACCTCCTTTAAACAAAAAGAATATAGTCTTAATTAAGACTACTTCCTTTTTCTAATTTTAATTGTTTACAAGCAGCATTTATTGATTTACTGAAAACAACTATTGTTCTTATATAATTTGCCATATCTCCATATGGACTAAATGGATTACCACCCATAACAGAGTTTTCCATCATAATAACTCTAGGGTATTTTGATCTTAATAAATCTCCAAATCCAGTTTTTTCAGCATCATCTCTTTTTCTATAATAGTGATTGCCTGTTCTAACTAAATCATTATATCTATCAGGATCTAGATTTTCTATTGATGAATCTATTGCATCAAGCATAGCATCTACAAATCTTTCATTTGAATTTACAAAGTTTAAATAATTATTCTTAGTTAATTCTTCATTTGGTTTATAGTATAATTCACCACCAGTACCATGGCATAGAATGCATCCTCCATAAGTACCTCTTTCAATTGATTCCATAATAAGACTTTCTAAGAATATATTTTCTCCAGCATATATCATATTTTCTTCATTAAATATCATATCAGGACTAATTCTACCTGGAATAGAACTTCCAAGAGGGCTATTCTTAGTATAGTTTCTAAGATTTGATATAAATCCTTTTTTACTATATACTTCTTGTCCTGATCTTTCTATTTCAAGACCTGGACTATATGGAGTATTACCATTTAAATTTACTGCATCAACTATAGTAGCAGCAAATTCTAACATCATCTTATGAGCTTCTTCTTTTTTACATTGCATTAAACAACTTTTACCTAAATCAATTTGTAATATAGGATCTGATTTAGAAGCTTCTGATAATTCTTCTTTTAATTTTTTCATAGCATTAATAGATAACTTAGCAAGCATCTCTTGATGTAATTTCTTAGTAGCATTTAAATTAATTGTTTCAAGAGGTTCATCTAATGCTATAAATAACATATTTAAATATACTTTTAATGCAGCATCATATTTATCATTTAAATCAAGCACATTCATTGTATACATAATAATAGATTTAACTTGATATAAAAATTCTTTTAAAGATAGTTTAGGTTCTTTAAGATTACCATCTTTATCTTCTACTAAACTTATAATAGCCTCATCAAAAGTCATTAATATTGGATTATCATTATCATCTCTACTATAAGCAAATTGCTTATTTAATGTAGGAAGAGCATTATTTGCATGTAATCTTTTATATGCATCATTATTTTTAATATAATCTATATAGTGCTCTACAAAATTTTCGTCAGTCATGAACATATTCATTGCTTTAAATGACTTATAAATTAAATCATCAGTTCTATAATTAATATAGTAATCAAAGCAAAATTCATGTAGATTTTTGCCTGTAAATCTTAGATAATCATTAACTTCTTTCATTAATGCATCTAAAACTTTATAACCTTCAGGATTTTGAATAGGAATAATATGAATAGTAACATCATTTAATAGAGATTGGTCAAATTCTTCGTCAAAGTTAGCTAAGAATTGGCTAATAACATCAACTGCTATTATTTCGTTACTATGAGTTCCACCAACTATAAATAAATCATTAGGACCATTTCCAATAGTAATATGTCTTATAGGATAACCTAGTTTAGTTTCACCTGGAGTTTCTTCTCTAGCAATATCACTATGATTTTTTAAGAAATTATCAATTCTACCATATACAACGTCAAGAGTTGGTAATACATATTCATATTCATGTAAACTATTATCTATAGAACCATAAACGCCAACTTTATTACCATTCTTTTTTACTTCCATCATAATGCAAATTCCCTTTCTTTTTCTTTGTCTTACAATAATAATATTATATCATTATTTTTACATTTTGATAAGAGATTAATCTCCTTTAATATTTAATACTTCTATAAATGTTTCTGGAGGAACTTCGACAGATCCTATCATCTTCATTTTCTTTTTACCTTCTTTTTGTTTTTCAAGAAGTTTTTTCTTTCTTGTAATATCTCCACCATAACATTTAGCAAGTACATTCTTTCTTAGAGGTTTAATTGTTTCTCTTGCAATCGCTTTATTATTAATAAATGCTTGAACAGGAACCTCAAACATTTGTCTTGGAATTAACTCTCTTAGTTTATTAACCATTTTTTTACCAATATTATATGCAAAATCTTTATGAACTATCATAGATAAAGCATCTACTTTTTCACTATTAAGCATAATATCCATTTTAACAAGTTTATTTACTCTATATCCAATTAATTCATAATCAAATGAAGCATATCCTCTTGTTACACTTTTTAATTTATCAAAGAAATCATATATTATTTCTGAAAGTGGTAATTCATAATGAATATTAACTCTAGTTTCATTAATATATTCCATATTTATAAAATTACCTCTTTTATTTTCACATAATTCCATTATTGGACCTATATACTCTGATGGAGTAAATATATTAGTTTTAATATATGGTTCCTCTATATAAGATAATTTCTCCATTGGAGGCATATCTGACGGATTAGAGATACTAACCATATCTCCATTAGTTAAATAAACGTTATATATAACTGATGGAGCAGTTAAAATAATATTTAAATTGAATTCTCTTTGAAGTCTTTCTTTAATTATATCCATATGAAGAAGGCCAAGAAAACCGCATCTAAAACCAAACCCTAAAGCCTTAGAAGTCTCAGGAGTAAATGTTAATGATGCATCATTAATTGCTAATTTCTCTAAAGCATCTTTAAGTAAATCATATTCTCTTGTTTCAACTGGGAATATTCCAGAATATACCATTGGTTTTACTTCAGAATAACCTTTTAATGGTTCTAAGCATGGATCACTATCTAGAGTTATAGTGTCTCCTATTTTAATATCAGATATATTTTTAATAGATGCACATAAATAACCTACATCTCCTGCTTCTAAACTATTTTGATTAACTATTTTAGGAGTAGTATATCCAAGTTCAGTAACATCATAGCAAGAATTATTAGACATAAATCTAATTTTATCTTTATTAGTTAATTTACCATCTACTATTCTTATATGAACTATAACCCCTTTATAACTATCAAATACTGAATCAAAAATTAATGCTTTTAATTTAGCATTAGGATTTCCTTTAGGAGAAGGAACCTTCTCTATAACAGCATCTAATAATTTATCTACGCCCTCACCTGTTTTACCAGATGTAAGAATTATATCTTCTTTTCTAAATCCAAATGTATTAATTAACTCTAATGAAACTTTTTCAGTATCAGCATTTGGTAAATCAATTTTATTAATAACAGGTATTATTTCTAAATCATTTTCTAAAGCAAGATAATAATTAGCTAGAGTTTGAGCTTCTATACCTTGTGTTGCATCAACTAAAAGAATAGCACCTTCACAAGCTGCTAATGATCTTGAAACTTCATAAGAAAAATCTACATGTCCTGGAGTATCTATTAGATTAAATTCATAACCCTTATAATTTAATCTAACAGCATTCATTTTAATAGTAATACCTCTTTCTTTTTCAAGTTCCATATTATCTAAGATTTGATCTGTCATTTCTCTTTTAGAAACATTACCACTAAGTTCAAGTATTCTATCTGCTAGAGTGCTTTTACCATGATCTATGTGAGCAATAATCGCAAAGTTTCTAATTTTATCTTGATTCATTTCGTTCACCTAAAAACATTATACTATATTTTTTAATGTTTTTATTGCATTTTTAAATAATATTTGTTAAAATTAATAAAGTCAAACAACCAATTGGAGGTGAAATTATGGCAAATATTAAAAGTGCTAAAAAGAGAATATTAGTTACAGATAGACAAAGTGAAGAAAATATTCCAATTAAATCTAGAATGAAAACTGCTATAAAGAAAGCAATCGCTAATCCAACAGAAGAAACAGTTAACGAAGCAAACAAAAGAATTGATAAAGCAGTTGCAAAAAACATTATAACTAAAAATAAAGCTGCTAGAGAAAAATCACGTGTAAACAAAAAATTAAATAAATAATATCTTTTAATAAGATATTTTTTTTATGTTATAATTTAAATGGTGATAATATGAAAAGATTAATATTATTTATTACCTCTATTATTATATTAGGAACTTTTAGTTATAAAATAACTCATAAAAATATATTAGATATATTTTTAAATGAAGATTATAAAATAATTAATAATGAAGTTTATTATCAAAAAGAAAATGTTAAAAATAATTATAGTGGTTATTTAAAATATTTAGATAGTGATATAGTTAACAATAATGATGAAATATATTCTATGATGTATACTATATTAAATAATGGTTATGATACATATTCATTTGATTGTAGTTATAATTGCTTTAGTGATATAGAAAAAATTGATTCATTAAAACTTAGTTTAATAAATCAATTAGTTAATCCTAGAAATTCATATAAAGAAATAAAAACAGTTTACTCTACTAGTAATAAAGTAACTATAACAGTATCCAAAAAATATTCTAAAGAAGATATAGAAAGAATAGATAATGAAATAGATAGACTAATAAAAGAACTAAATATTAATAATTATCAATCTATAAATGATAAGATTAAAGTATTTCATGATTATATAGCTAATAAAAACACATATGATCAAGTAATGGCAGATACAGGAGAATCAGAATATCACTCTAATACTGCAATAGGACCCCTATTTGAAGGCAAAGCCATATGTGATGGATATTCAGATGCTATGGCATATTTCTTAGATAAAATAGGCATAGAAAACATTAAAATAACTAATGATGAACATGTATGGAATGCTGTAAAGATTGACGATAAATGGTATCATATAGATGTTACTTGGGATGATCCTATATATACTAATGGTTCTAATTTAACAATACATGATTATTTTATGATTACAACTGACGAATTAGAAAAATTAAAAGATGAAGAACATAGATTTGATAGAATTATATATAACTTTATAAAATAAAAAACAATCTAATTAGATTGTTTTTTTATATACTCTTCTACTTCATTAATTGTATTATTAAAATTATTAAAATCTACATTAAACCATTTTATATCCATTTGATTATTAAAGAATGTATATTGTCTTTTAGCATACTTTCTACTTCTTTGTTTAATTAAATCTAATGATTCATCTAAAGATATATTTCCATCAAAGTATTCAAATAATTCTTTATAACCAATAACTGTTTTCATAGATTTAGTATTTCTATCTAAATTATAGAACTTCTTAGCTTCCTCTATAAGACCATTTTGAACCATTATATCGACTCTTTTATTGATTCTATCATAAAGAATATCTCTATCTGTTGTAAGCCCTATAAAGTATACATTATCGTATAATAGATTATCACCTAAAGTATTATCTACACCACTTTTTAAATTAGCGTATTCTCTAGCAAGTCTTCTATCATTATTAACATCTACATCAGAATCAGGATCCATTTTATATATTTCATCAAGTAATTCTTCATTAGATAGATTTAACTCTTCCTCATCTTCTTTTATAAATCTATAATCATATAGTAAAGCTTTTATATATAGACCAGTTCCACCGACAATTATTACATTCTTGTTTTGAGATAATAACTCGTCAAGGATTTTTCTACCATCTCTTTGATAATCATATACAGTATATGTTTTATCATATGGAACTATATCTAATAAATGATGAACTATTTCTTCTTTTTCTTCTTCAGTAACTTTAGCAGATGCAATATCTATATCTTTATATACTTGAACAGAATCAGCATTAATTATTTCAGCATTATATTTCTTAGCTAATTCTATACTTAATTTTGTTTTACCTACACCAGTAGGTCCTGTAATAACAATAATCAATTTAATCACCAAGTAGTTATTATATTTAGAAATGCATCTATGTCAAGAGATGCTTTACCAACTAATAATCCATCTAAACCATCTATATTAGATAAATTACTAATATTATCAGCTTTAATACCACCACCATAAAGTACTGGACATTTCTTATTAGTAACTTCATTTATTTTAGCAATAAAGTCTATTAAACCTTCTCTAGATATAGTTTCTGATTTACCAATAAATTCTTTTGGTTCAAAAGCAATAAGTAAATTATCAAAATTAGTAACATCTTTAATACTTTCTACTAATTCTTCAATACATGTAATACAAAGTATTACTTTTAAACCTTGTTCTAATGCATTAAGAACTTTCTTATTAATATATTCATTTGTTTCATTTAATTTTGTTCTTCTTTCATTATGACCAATAATTACATATTCACAACCAAAACTTTTAAGCATATCACATGATATTTCACCAGTATTAGATCCACCATTAAATATAGATACATCTTGAGCACCAAGTTTAACATTTTTAGTTTCTATTAATGGTAAATATATATAAGGAGGAACAATAACTACTTCCTTATCAGTTATATTTTCTAACTTTTCTATATATTCTTTATAATCAATATTAATATTATTCTGTTTCCAGTTACCTACTACTAATTTTTTCATAATTTATCTCCTTTACATAACTCTTTTAAATAATTTTTCTAATTCATAAGTAGAATAATGAATAATAGATGGTCTACCATGAGCACAGTTATATGGATTCTTACACTTAGATAGTTTCTCTATTATGTTTTCCATTTCTTCTATAGATAATGGAGTATTTGCTTTAACAGATGCATGACATGCAAGTGAAGCACTAATGCTATCATTAAATCTTTCTAAATCAAAGTTTTTACCTTCAAATAATATCTTATCTATTATCTCTCTAATAAATTCTTCTTCTATTCCTTCTTTAAACCAAGTTGGATGAGATTTAATAATATAAGTATTATCTCCAAACTCTTCTATATTAATTCCAATATTTCTAATTATGTCTATCTTTTCTTTAATAGTCATATATTCATCTTTAGGATATTCTAAAACTATTGGAAATAACATATCTATTGTATCACCA
>JAEEGL017212343.1_pt1 | contig 27935 bp, 22 predicted proteins | sample 9134231 | NCBI WGS metagenome assembly JAEEGL01 (sample SAMN16246548, study PRJNA631951) | gut metagenome | biome: gut microbiome; feature: rumen; material: fiber-attached | host: Bos | place: Iran: Karaj | collected 2018-10
ATAGTTCGAAGGGAAGAGTGGACGAAGAACACGGTCCACCAGTCGTGATGTCAGGATTTCGTTGTCGCTGGCTTTGCCTTCGCGCTTGGTAAATCCACCGGGGAAACGTCAAGCTGCGCTGTACTGTTAACTGTAATCTACCTGCAAAGGCATAAAATCTGTTCCGGGAACTGCATCTTTTGCGGCACAAACAGTGGCGAGCAATACGGTGTTGTTCATACGGAGAACAACGGAGCCGTCGGTCTGTTTTGCCACTTTCCCGGTTTCAATGGTAATGGTACGTCCATCAGCCAATTGAAGGGTCTTTGTAATTACGTTCATCTTGTTGAAAACATCTAAAAAATAAAAAATGCAAAGACAGCGAAAACCGAACTCAGAAAGCCCGCATATCGCTAAAAAGTGCTGTCTGCTTTCGTGTTCGCATTGTCAAAATGCGGGCGCAAAGTTACACATTATAATATAAATAAACAAAAAAATGATGATTATTTTTCGTTTTTTATGAAAAAAGGCATACCTTTTGCATCCAGCGTATATCACCGTGCTCGAAAAAACACAAATAAATTTGGTATTTTGGTTGCTTATTTGTACCTTTGCCATCTGAAAACTAAAGACAAGATGAAAAAGACAAATATTTGGAAGGCGGCAGCCATGATGCTGAGCGCCATGGTAATAGTCTCATGTAACAACAATAAGTTCACTGTGGAGGGACAGATTGGTAATGCCAAAGACTCTGTGCTCTATTTTGAGAATGTAGGAATCGAGGGCGTCAATGTGCTCGACTCTGTAAAACTCGACGAAGCCGGCGACTTCTCCTTCAGCGAGGAGGCTACGGCAGCCCCGGAGTTCTATCGTCTTAGGATTGCAGACCAAATTATCAATGTGAGCATCGACTCCACTGAGACAGTAAAAATCAAAGGCGATTACCCTGACATGGCAACAAATTACACCGTCAGCGGTTCGGATAACTGTGAAAAGATTAGGGAGTTGGCCTTCAAGCAGATCAATCTGCAGAACCGTGCCATCGCCATCCAGCAAGACTCCTCACTCACTGTGGAAACTGCTAACGACAGCATCCTCAAACTTCTGGCCGACTATAAGAACGACGTGAAGTTTAACTATATCTTCAAAGAGCCTTTTAAGGCTTACTCTTATTTCGCTCTTTTCCAGACTTTGGGAAACTGGTTGATTTTCAATCCACGCACCGACAAGGATGACATCAAGGTCTTTGCCGCCGTTGCCACTAGTTGGGATACTTACTACCCACATGCCGAGCGCGGTCAGAACCTACACAACATCGCTATCGAGGGTATAAAAAATCAGCGCATTATAGCAGCAAAGAATGCAAATCTGGAGGTTGACGCCGACAAGGTAAAGGAGGCTGGTGTTCTTGATATCACTCTGTTGGACAACAAGGGTCAGGCACGTCACCTTACAGACTTGAAAGGCCAGGTGGTGCTACTCGATTTCCACGTTTTTGCCTTGGAAGACTCTCCTTCTCGTATCCTAATGCTTCGTGAACTCTATAACAAATACCACACCCAAGGACTTGAGGTATTCCAAGTATCGCTCGATTCTGACGAACATTTCTGGAAGCAGCAGACAGCCGCCCTACCTTGGATCAACGTACGTGATGGCGACGGTGTCAACTCAGAGCGCCTGATGATGTACAACATCCAAGCCGTGCCTGATTATTTCCTGATTGACCGTGGTAACAACCTCGTGAAGCGCGCTGCCCAGATTAAGGATCTGGAGGCAGAAATAAAGAAACTGCTCTAAAGAAAGAATCTGTTCATATATGCAAGAAAAAAACGCTTTTTCTTGCATATATGAAACCTTTTCATTACCTTTGCACCCACAAAAAAAAGAAAAGTCGGCATAGCTCAGCTGGTTAGAGTATCACCTTGACATGGTGGGGGTCCTTGGTCCGAATCCAAGTGTCGACACTTACAAAAGAGCCCATGCAAATGATGTTTATTTGCATGGGCTCTTTTATTTCTCCGACACACGATACTTAGAAATCCACCCTATAGGCAATATTCGGGAAAGTGAGCGACGTGAACTTATCCACAATTTCATGCGTTCGGATGTCGAAAGTTTGCCCTTGGAAGGAGCGTATTCCAAGATACTCCAAGATAAAGTGATGAGCCGTATTCCTGCCATTGAGCGTATATTTTACAGAGAAGGCATAGCCCACATTCACGCCTTTTCTCTGCTTGCTGTATGGATAATCACCATCTTCAGGAAATGACCTATCAGGACGCAACACGACATCTTCATAGGTAAGACCCTCTGGTATTGGTGTATAACGCTCACCACCCATCAGAGTTAGTCGGCCATTGAGACCAAAGACATTCTTATGGCTCCGACCAACCATCCACTCTTTACCGCCTAAGAGGTTAGCGATATAGCCACGATCGAGACGTGTACGATGCCACACCCTCTGGGCATCACGATATTCCGACTTAAATACCGTTGCTGTCATCATGCCATAAAAACCGTCCTTCAGATAGCGCTCCAACGTGAAGTCGATGCCGTAGTTACATCCAGCTCCTGTGTTGACTAGTGCTTTATCCTGAAAGAACTGACGGTGGTTGATAATAGAATAGGTTGTGCCCTCTTCTACAGGCACATCAAAGAGATACTGCCAATAGGGTTCAATCTTCATCATGGCATTTTCTCCCAAACGCTGGGCAAACGCTGCAGAGACATAGTGCGAGCGGGTAAGACCAAGATTCTTATTGGGAGAAGGACTTCCAGACTGAGCATCCGGCAGCAATACAAAGTAAGCATCCGTCGCCTCCTTACGACTGTTCTGTGCATAAGCCACAGAGAACGTGCTCAAAGGAGATGTTTTATACTGTACACTGAAACGAGGTTCTACAATCCACTGATTGTTGAGGTTGAACCACATCACATTGACGCCAGCCACAGTTGAGAGGCGACTACTGATAGAAATCTTATGGTTAGTATAGAAACGGGTAAGACCCGTATTCCCGTCCGACTCGTAAACACGGTATAACGGACCACCTACGATACTAACATGATCAAGCTTCGTACAGAAATCCATATGCTGGTGTTCGAAGCCATTCTGCATGGTGTAACGTGAGGAAAACTTATGCTGATGCTGTATACTGGTGATGATATTCCATGACATGTTACGACCTGCCATGTCAGGCATCTTGTTGAGTTGTTCATCATAGTCGTTCACTCCTAATCTGGTATAACTTCCCGTATAAGCGATACCTGTGCGCAGAGTGCTCCCCGCACGGAAACGGTAGATATGCGTCAGTCCTGTTGCCCAGTTACGCTGACGCGACCAAGAGTCGTTCGTGTCCCACAACGTCTCTCTTTCCGACACTTCAGGTACCTTATTTTCGTAGTTATCAATCAAACTCGTAAACCATACCGAGAATGTGCCCGCATGAGTGGTGGGAAAATTCAGCTTGAAGCTCAGATCCTGATAGTCGATTGTCTCCTTGTCCATATTGATAGCATGCATCTTCTTTGCAAGTTCAAGAAAACTATAGCGGTAGTTCACTAGGTACGAGGCTTTCGAGTTCCTACCCAACGGTCCCTCGGAGGCGACATCAACACCTAGGGTACCCACTTGGACGGTATGTTCGTACTTCGCATTATTTCCCACACGCATCTTCATATCGAACGCTCCGGACAAAGCATTACCGAACTCTGCCGGCATAGCACCTGTGAGGAAGTCGCTGTTGGCCAGCACCGTACCATTGAGAGAGGTAAAGATTCCACCACCTGCCTCCGTGATATCCGCGAAGTGATTAGGATTATTCACCTCAACACCCTCCACACGCCACTGTAACATCTGTGGCGAGTTACCGTGGATACTGATGCCGTTCGTAGCACCACCAGAGGCCACACCTGCGAACATTGAGGCCGTACGGGCGGGATCGGCCATACCACCAGCATAACGGTTGGCCTCTTCCACACTGAACATACGGGCGCCCACTTGTGCCATTTCATTGAGTGGCATCTGTTTGTTCACACGTGGTTTTACGACAATCTCGTGAAGAGTGGATACACGTTCACGCATCTGGAGATTCAACACCATTTCCTTTCCTGAAGAAAGCAACTGTTCCTTAAGCACTACCGGCTCATAGCCCACATAACTAGCCTTTATGGAATGCCGTCCAACGGGCACTTTCATTATGACAAAGTTTCCGTTCATATCAGAAACGGTAGCGATACTGCAGTCATTGTCAACCTGAACTGTCACACCAACCATCGGCTCTCCCGATGCCACATCGTTCACTTGCCCACGAATAGTCTGTGTGGCTTGTGCCCCTGCCACTACAGGGAACAGCAGCATCGTCATTATGGCTGCTGCAGAAAACAATCTTTTCATTCTTTCTTATTTAATGTTTCATTTATGTGTTACTTCGCTAAATTCAGCTATTACTTTTACTGACATGCATCTCCCCAGACGTTATAGCATCAGGCCATAGCCTGATGCTATTTCTATCTGCAAAAGTAGGGTATTATAAGTGCAACTCAGTTGCAAAAATATCTTACTTACCAACCCCTTTTTCTTTATTAGACGGTATGAGTATCTAAATAGTTGCAATACCACTACTTTTCCGTCAGACATCCACTCGACATCATATCGACCAAATAACAACAAGAGCCACAAGGGTGCTATTTCTCCTCTGTGACTCTTGATGGTTGGAAGGAGAACTGTCCTTTCGCTATCTCTGGGGTACGATCACCTGATAATTTCCACTTAGGTGCATAAAGGCAAAAAGACGAAGCAGACCATCATAATAAGCATCGAAATAACCATCGTCGAAAGGTTCGTGTTTGGCATTCCAAAGGGCATCCACGAACTCCTTGCTTTTATCATGACCACACATTATCGACGCAGCGGCAGACGTCGCCACAAGACCAATACTATGACGTAGTTTCCGATAACCACCAGCCTGCAGAATCTCGTCGCCCTCGGGGAGTGATCCATCAACTCGATACTGATCGACAAATGTGTCAACACCCTGACTATAGAGGAAGTTCTGAATCTTCTCACCATATTGGCGCTGCCACTCACCATCAGCACAACTCCACTCGTAGTCAAGAGTAATGTTCATCGGCACGCGCCATGAATCGTAACGGAAATTATTGTTACCGAAGCGACGGGGTGCGCCCTGCTGATTCTGAGACATGCCTGGGAAACGGGGCATCTGCATCTCACTGCCATCATACTGACACATGTCGGCATTCAGACCCGTCTGCTCATTGATGGCCTTGTGTAGGAACTCACGACTCTTCTTCGCACACTCTTTCCAGTAGTCACTACGCCCATCGTCAGCCCACTTCGCCCACACTTCGTAAAAAGCAGGGATATGATAACTAGGATCGGTATAGCGCTGTCCGAAACCATCTGGCGTAAAGGTAATCAACTGTGTCTCAGGGTCTATCAGATACATCTTCTGCGGACCTGCCTGCTGAGGACCAAAGCCAGGAAATCCGCCCTGACGAGGTTCTGGTTCATACTCTTTGGGTTGAATGCAATCAAGGATGTGCTGTGCCTCTTCCTTGTAGTTGATGCCGGCATCGTTTCCCCAACGATTCGAGGCGAAAATCAGTGATGTAATGAAATAGAGTTCTCCGTCGGAGGCTGCACCCTCTGCATTATGTGTTCCATCGGTCTTACAACTCCATGCGAAATAGCCTTTACGGTTGCCATCCTGATGCTGCATATACTTCTTACTCCATCGCCACAGACGATCAAAGATATCCTTCTCACCGAACTGTACTGCGATCATCATCCCATACGACATTCCCTCGGTACGTGCATCATGGTTTTTCACGTCAGATACATACCCCATCGTATCGCCTACCTCGAAATAAACCTTGTTGGGGCCACGGAATACATCGTCGAATACAGCCTTCAATTTCGCGTCGACATCGACCTGTTTGTAACCCATCTCCACAAAGAGGTTTCGGTACTGGCCGGTTTCAAATCCACCTTTTTTCCAAGGTGTGAGCGCCATCATCTGGATGGTCAGCATCATCAGTGATGCCAGAATAATTGATTTCTTCATTTTTTTGAATAGTTGATGTCAGAATGTGTTTAGGTTTATCCCTTCTACAATTATTTTCCTAATAATGGCTGCAAAGATAATCATTTTTTTCGTAACTTTGCAGCAAACATCTAATAAAAATGGAAGTCGTATTGATCAGACATACCCGAGTGAATGTTCCCAAGGGAATGTGCTATGGACAAACAGATGTGGCGGTAGCCGACACTTTCGAACAGGAGGCCGCCATTACAAAGTTGAATCTGTCACAACACCTACCCTTCGATCAGGTCTTTTCGTCACCGTTGACGCGAGCACGACAGTTAGCAGTATACTGCGGATATACGAAGCCCGTGCTCGACGACCGAATAATGGAAATGTCGATGGGTGTATGGGAGATGCAGATGTTTGATGAGATTAAGGACCCTCGCCTTGATGCTTGGTATAAGGACTATATGCACCTGCCGATACCCGGAGGCGAGAGCTTTCCCATACTCTACCAGAGAGTGACAGCATTTCTCGACGAGGTAAAGACAAAACCCTACCGACGCATTGCCGTCTTTGCCCATGGGGGTGTGCTGCTTTGCGCAGGGCTCTATGCCGGATTATTCACTGAGCAAGAGGCATGGAACCATCTGGTAGAATACGGTGGAATAGAAAAAATCACAATATGAGAAAGATGATAATGATTACCGGCGGCCAACGCTCTGGAAAGAGTCGTCATGCCGAGGAACTGGCACTCCGTCTGTCGACTCATCCAATCTATCTAGCCACTGCACATATCTGGGATGAAGAGTTCCGCGAACGGGTACGGAAACATCAGCAACGACGCGGTCCACAGTGGACGAATATCGAGGAAGAGATGTACCTGAGTCGACATGACCTTACGGGACACGTAGTGGTCATCGACTGCGTGACGCTGTGGCTAACGAATTTCTTTTACAAGACCTCTGATATTGACCAAACGCTCAAGACCGTTAAAGAAGAATTTGACCGTTTCACCGACCATGATGCCACTTTTATCTTCGTCACCAACGAGATTGGCAGTGGCGGTGTGAGCGAGAATGTCATACAGAGGAAATTCACGGATCTCGAAGGCTGGATTAACCAATATATTGCCCAGAAAGCCAACGAGGTTATTCTGATGGTCAGTGGAATACCAATTAAAATCAAATGAGGACCTTCAATATCCAGCCCCCCAACGAGGTTTTGCGTCCAACAATCCAGACAAAGATTGACAACCTGAACAAGCCCAAGGGCTCACTCGGCAGGTTGGAGACGTTAGCCATGCAAATCTGTCTTATCCAACAGACCCTCACGCCAAAGCTTCTTTCACCTTGTCATTTGCTGTTCGGCGGTGACCACGGCATCGAACACGAAGGGGTCAGCATCTCACCACGCGAAGTGACGTGGCAGCAAATGATTAACTTCACCCATGGCGGTAGCGGGGTGAATATGTTCTGCCGCCAACACGGTTTCAAGCTACGTGTTATTGATGTCGGCGTCGATTATGACCTGAGTGGCATTGATGGTATTATCCATCGTAAGATTGCCCGCGGCACCCGTAATTTCCTCTATGGACCAGCTATGACAACCGAGGAGTTCGACCAAGCCATCCGCATTGGTAGTAATCTAGTCGACGACAGTATCGCTGATGGCTGCACTATCCTTTCCATCGGTGAGATGGGTATTGCCAACACCTCTCCCTCAAGCATCTGGATGAGTCTGTTCGGACAAATTCCCCTCGAGACATGCATCGGTGCCGGAGCAGGTCTTGCCACAGAAGGAGTCAACCACAAACAACAATTACTGAAACGGGCCGTCAACCACTTCCTGACTGACAATACCGTTACATCGCCTTCTGTGGAAGACATCATCGCCTATTTCGGCGGCTACGAAATGGTTGCAGCAATCGGCGCCATGCTTCGCGCCGCAGAACAACGACTCATCATATTGATAGATGGGTTCATCATGACGGCCTGTGCTTTGGCCGCCATCCAACTCTATCCAACCGCGAAAGAGTATATGATATTCACCCACTGTAGTAACGAGAGCGGACACAAGAAGATGCTTGACATTCTTCAGGTAAAAGCTCTGCTCAGTCTAGGCTTACGACTCGGTGAGGGAACAGGCGCCCTCTGTGCTTTTCCCATCATAGACTCTGCCGTAAGGATGATTAATGAGATGGACAATTTTGAACATGCAAAGATTACTAAATATTTCTGACCACCATGGAGATCCATATTAACCCACTCCGCCCACAAGACCAGAACTCACCAGAACGTTGTCGTTGGCACGATCGAATCTGGGCCGCCTTCATCTTCTTTACCCGTCTGCCCTTCTGGCGATTGCACAAGCCGCCCAAAACGTGTTATCAGGCTGTTGTCGAGCACTGGCCGCTCACAGGTTGGCTCACGGGCAGTACGATGGCTGCCACACTCTACTTCGGTAGTATGTTCATCCCCTACACTATTGCTGTTATCGCTGCCATTGGCATACGAATGCTTCTAACCGGAGCCCTTCACGAAGACGGACTAGCCGACTTCCTCGACGGTTTCGGAGGTGGCGGTACTGACCGTCAGCGTATCCTAGATATCATGAAAGACTCACATATCGGCACCTTTGGTGTACTAGGACTCATCATATACGTATTGCTCTTGGGAGCCACCTTATTTTCCATGTCGCCTAAAATGGCCGCCCTAACCATCCTCGCCGCCGATCCTTATAGTAAGATGGTAACCAGCCAACTAATTATAATGATGCCATATGCACGGCTAGAGAACGAAGCAAAGGCCAAGACCATTTACAGGAAAATCGACTGGAAAGCCGGCATCTGTCTTGCCATCCAGGGACTGCTTCCCATAGCAATCTTTCTTTACCTAACTCACCTGTCATGGGAAATGGTCATCTTCCTACCTTGTCTAGTGATGTATTTCCTCTACCTGCTCATCTGGCGTCGTCTACACGGCTATACCGGCGACTGCTGCGGTGCAGTCTGTCTTCTAGTAGAGCTGACAACCTACCTGGTTGTCTGTGCATTAGTAACAAATCCATGATACAAATGCGACTAAACCAACCATCCACACCTCTGTCATCCGATTGACACGAACGGCGATCTGCATATCTTCTTTCGTCAACAGACGATTATAATCACCAATATAGGGTTTTTTGAAAAGCTCGCCAAAATAATAATGAGGGCCACCAAAACGACAATCAAGGATTCCGGCAAGAGCCGCCTCCGGATAGCCACTATTGGGTGAGGCATGATTGCTGCCATTGCACCAAACAAACGACAACAAGTCAAGCCTTCCCGACACAAGAATCATCAACAAGGCCGTGAGACGGGCAGGGAGATAGTTGGCCACATCATCGATATAGGCAGCCCAACAACCAAACGCTCTGTAACGCATGGTACGGTAACCAATCATCGAATCAAGCGTATTCACCATTTTATAGGTCAGCATACCAGGTGTACCTAACAGAGCCAACCAAAATAGTGGGGCTATCACGCCATCACTAAGATTCTCCGCAAGAGTCTCAAGGGCTGCCACCCGCACTTCCTGGGCAGAGAGTTCCGACGTGTCGCGTCCCACAATACGAGCCACCTGCCGTCGCCCCTCGTCCAACGACCGGTCGAGAGCGAGAAATACTTGACGTACCTCCCGGATGAGTGTCGTACCAGCCAGACAGAAGAAAACCATCAGCATATCAAAGAGATAGAAGAGCACAGGTTGTCGGGTATCATTACTAAGAGGTATTGTGATCATACTCAACAGCTCTCTGATACCCCACGTCACTTCAAAAACTAGAAGGATAAGAAAAATCGCCACCATTGCACCCTTCAATTTGCGAAAACGTCCCTTATTGAGCCGATGTTCACAAAACAAAATCATCCGTCCAAAGCACACCACAGGATGCGGTAATCGCATTCCCCGACTTTGCCCCCTTAACCTTATCCTCTGTGGATCACCGAGGATAAGGTCAAGTACCCAACCAAATAACAGAGACAACGAATTAATCATTGATTACGAGCCATACACTAAGCCTTTTTTCGTCATTTATGATACTATTATGCAAAATTAGAAAAAAAAGTGCAAATCAACAACATCTCTCCCCAAGAAGTTGTATCTTTGCATATCGGAACTTAAAACTACAACAACAATGAAGAAAACCCTTTCGATTCTAGCACTTGCTCTTCTGACACTCGGTGCAGAAGCCAAAGTAAGACTACCTCACATCATCTGTAATAACATGGTGTTACAACAACAGACAGAGGCTCGTCTCTGGGGATGGACTCTGCCTGGCAAGACTGTGAAGGTTACGACCTCATGGGATTGCACGACTACGATGAGTAAAGCAGACGAAGACGGTCGATGGCTCGTAAAAGTAAAGACCCCAAAAGCGAGTTACGATCCATTATCAATCACATTCGATGACGGAGAACCGGTAACGATCAGTAATGTCGTAGCCGGTGAGGTGTGGGTATGTGCCGGACAATCGAACATGGAGATGCCGGTAAAAGGATTTTGGCAATGTCCCATCAATGACTATAATCAAGAAGTCATTGATGCCGTCAATCATAGGGGAGTACGTTCTGTGAAGATTCCCAGTGTGATGCGTGCCGAACCACAGGATGATGCTCTGTGCGAGTGGAAGATCTGCTCTCCTAATACCGTCAGCGACTTCTCTGCCACTGGTTACTTCTTTGCCCGCACCATACATCAGGCACTAGACATCCCCGTCGGAATCATTGAAGCGAATAAAGGAGGTACGCGCGTGGAAAGTTGGCTAACGAAAGAAAACTTGCAGAAATACACCAACGACCCGACAGATTCTGTCACCATCTGCAAGAGATGGGAAATGTATGATTATCACCGCTCCATGCTCTGGGGCAACGGAACATTCAATCCCATTCTGAACTACACCATTAAGGGTATCCTATTCTATCAGGGCTGTTCAAACGTCGGTGACCCTGGCAATCAATATGCCAATCGTCTGAAGTTGCTCGTTGAGCAATGGCGTTCACAGTTTGGATTAGGAGATATTCCATTTTACTTTGTTCAGATTGCTCCCTATGCCTACAACGATGACCTCGACGGCACCAGCGGTGCTTTGTTACGCGAACAGCAGTACAAGGCCGTCCAGATGATTCCCAATAGTTCTCTTGTCTGCACAAACGATTTGGTTCACCCCTATGAATCCTCACAGATTCATCCCGCACAAAAGCAACAGGTGGGTGAACGACTAGCCTATACCGCCCTCAACCGCGACTATGGCTTTGAAAAAATACTTTATAAGAGTTCGACATTCAAAGATATGATTATCAAGGACTGTGCCGCCTATATCCATCTGCAGGATAATTACCACTGCGACGCACCCTTTGAGGATATCAAAGGCTTTGAAATTGCTGGCGAGGACAAGATCTTCTATCCCGCTAAAGCCCAGCACTTTTGGCAACCTGGCGGCAACTACTGGGACGAGGCCATCAAGGTTTACTCGCCTAAGGTCAAGAAACCCGTAGCTGTACGTTACTGTTTTAAGAACTTCCAACTCGGCAACATGAAGAACGGGGCCAACCTGCCCCTGTTCCCATTCCGTACCGACAATTGGTAATCTAATCGTTTACTAAGATGAATCATCCATTAGATATCTTTCATTACTGCCCAAAATGTGGCAGTGAGCTATTTGAGGAACACAATTTCAAAAGCAAACACTGCTTGAATTGTGGGTTCACCTATTACCAGAACCCCAGTTCGGCAACAGCTGCTTTTATCCTAAACGACAAAAACGAGCTATTGGTCGTCCGTCGTGGGAAAGAACCTGCCAAAGGCACGCTTGACCTACCAGGTGGTTTCGTCGACAATGAAGAGTCCGGCGAACAGGGTATGGTACGTGAAATCAAGGAGGAAACGGGTCTCATAATCGATACCGATAACGTGAAATACCTCTTTTCCATTCCTAACACATACCCCTACTCCGACATGGAGATTCACACACTCGACATGTTCTTCATCTGTCATACAAACGGGAGTGCCTTGCCACAAGCCGATGACGACGCGGCCGAATGTCTTTGGTTGTCCCTCCATGATGTGGATGTTAAGCATTTTGGACTACACTCTATCCGTCAAGCCGTTCAACGCTTCCTACGAGATAATTGTTAAGAAAACAAAAAATCCTATATATAAATAAGGTGAGAGAAAGTTTTTTGCTTACTTTTGCAGCCCGTAAGAAATAAAAACAAGACGAAGTATGCAGAAAAACTTAGTGATCGTGGAGTCTCCAGCCAAGGCAAAGACCATTGAGAAGTTTCTCGGAAAGGACTTTAAGGTCATGTCAAGCTATGGACATATCCGCGACTTGAAGAAAAAAGAACTAAGCGTCGATGATAAGACGCTTGAGCCAGAATACGAGATTCCCGAAGAAAAGACCAAGTTGGTAGCCGACCTGCGCTCAAAAGCAGCCAAAGCCGAAAAGGTCTGGCTCGCATCCGATGAGGACCGTGAGGGAGAAGCCATCTCATGGCATCTGTGCGAGGTGCTCGGGCTCGACAAACAGAAGACCAATCGTATTGTCTTCCATGAAATCACCAAAACGGCTATTCTTGATGCCATTGAACACCCTCGCCATCTAGACATGAACTTGGTAAACGCACAACAGGCACGCCGTGTGCTTGACCGTATCGTCGGCTTCAAACTGTCACCCGTCTTATGGAGGAAAGTCAAGCCGGCTCTCTCTGCAGGGCGTGTGCAGAGCGTGGCTGTCCGACTAATTGTTGAACGTGAACGTGAGATTCAGAACTTCAAGAGTGAAATATATTACAGCGTGAACGGCATCTTTGCCGTCACCAATCCCGATGGTTCAGCTACAGAGGTAAAGGCACTGCTAAGTTCACGATTTAAGACAGAGAACGAAGCGATGGCTTTCTTGGAAAAGTGCAAGGAAGCCACATTCACCGTAGAAAGTATCACCAAAAAACCTGTCAAGCGCACACCTGCGCCTCCTTTCACCACATCCACCCTCCAGCAGGAGGCTGCCCGTAAGCTCGGCTATACGGTCAGTCAGACAATGATGGTAGCGCAACACCTTTATGAAAATGGACGCATCACTTACATGCGTACTGACTCTGTCAATCTCTCGAATCTCTGTCTCGGTGCCAGCAAAGAGGAGATTGCCAAGCTATATGGCAGTAACTATAGTAAGCCCCGTCAGTATCACACCAGCGCCAAGGGAGCACAGGAGGCACACGAAGCCATCCGCCCAACATACATGGATCAGGCAGAGATAGAAGGAACTGCACAAGAGAAGCGGTTGTACGAACTGATTTGGAAACGCACGATTGCCAGCCAGATGGCCGATGCAGAGATTGAAAAAACCACCATTAACATTCAGGTTAGCGGCTGCAACGAACAGTTTGTCGCCCAAGGTGAACTGGTGAAGTTCGATGGTTTCCTCAAGGTCTACCGTGAATCTTCCGATGATGATGAACAGATTGATGAGTTCGGCCACCTCCTTCCCCCATTGAAGAAAGGACAGGAACTAGTCCGTCGTGAGATTCTCGCCACTGAGCGTTTCAGTCAGGGACCACAGCGATACACAGAGGCTAGTCTCGTCCACAAGATGGAAGAGTTGGGTATCGGTCGTCCGTCAACATACGCCCCAACCATCTCAACAATCCAACAGCGCGAATATGTGCAAAAAGGTGATAAGAAAGGTGAGGAACGTTGTTATTCTCTCTTCCAACTGAAAGGGAAGCAAATCAACCAGAAAACTCGTAAAGAGATAGTTGGCTCAGAGAAAGGAAAACTGATTCCCACCGATGTGGGTATCGTCGTGAATGACTTCTTGATGAAGAACTTCAAGGATATTATGGATTATAACTTCACTGCAAAGGTGGAGCAGGACTTCGATAAAATCGCTGAAGGTGGCGAGAAGTGGACAGACATGATGCACACTTTCTATAACGACTTCAAGCCTACCGTCGAGAAGACAATGAACAGCCGTAACGTACACAAGGCTGGTGAACGCCTGTTAGGCATCGATTCCAATAGTGGTCGACCCGTGTTCGTAAAAATCGGCCGTTTCGGACCTGTTGTACAGATAGGAACCGCAGAGGATAAGGACAAACCACTGTTTGCCCAGTTACCTAAAGAGCAGAGTATGGAGACAATCACCATCGACGAAGCACTTGATCTATTCAAGTTGCCACGTGAGGTGGGCGAATTTGAAGGAAAGCCAGTCACCATCGGTGCCGGTCGCTTCGGTCCCTACGTCCTTCACGACAGGAAGTATACGTCACTCCCCAAGGGAGCCGACCCCATGACCATCACCCTCAATGAGGCTGTCGCACTAATTGAGGAGAAGCGCCAACAGGACAACAAGAAGCACCTGAAGATTTTCCTCGAGGACACAAAACTTGAGGTCCTCAACGGTCGGTACGGTCCCTATCTGGTATACGACGGCAAGAACTATCGCCTGCCGAAAGCCCTTCATGAGAAAGTAGCCGAGCTCACTTACGACGAGTGCATGAAAGTTATCCATGCGACTCCTGCAAAGAAAGGTTGACATGACACGTATTATCCTCGTCGGCTATATGGGAGCCGGGAAAACCACAATCGGCAAGGCGCTCTCACAGGAACTGGGTATCGTATTCTATGATCTCGACTGGTATATCGAAAACCGTATGCGCAAGACCGTTGCCCAAATCTTTGCCGAGAAAGGTGAGGAAGGATTCCGTCTGATAGAGCATAACATGCTCCATGAGATAGCAGAATTCGAGAACGTGATCATCAGCTGCGGAGGGGGAACTCCTTGTTTTTTCGACAACATGGACTACCTCAACGAACAAGGACAGGTAATATACCTGAAAGCGACACCAGAGGTACTATACAAACACCTGTTAATGAGCAAGGGTGAACGCCCGTTGCTAAAAGGCAAAAATCCCGAGGAACTGATTACCTTCATCAGGGAACAGTTGGAGAAACGGGAAATATTTTACAATAAGGCGCGTTACACATTGGATGTCAGTCTTATGGACAATTACGAGAAAATCAAAATCAGCATCGCCAAAATTCGCGAGCTGCTCTCTCTATAACACCTAATCACCCTAACAAACCAATTTGAAAAGTCATGAAGAAATGGACGATTGAAGATTCGAAAGAGCTCTATAACATCACAGGTTGGGGCACTTCCTATTTCGGCATCAACGACAAAGGTCATGTCTATGTCACACCGTGTAAAAACAAGACACAGATTGACATTCGTGAGGTCATGGACGAACTCGCCCTGCGCGACGTCACTCCACCTGTATTGCTCCGTTTCCCCGACATCCTCGACAACCGAATCGAGAAAACGTGGAGTTGTTTCAAAAGGGCAACCGAGGAGTATGAGTACAAAGGAGAGAATTACGTCATCTATCCTATCAAAGTGAACCAAATGCAGCCCGTTGTCGAGGAGATTATCTCACACGGCAAAAAGTTCAACTTAGGACTAGAGGCAGGTTCTAAGCCCGAGCTCCATGCTGTTATCGCCGTCCAATGTCAGAGCGACTCTCTGATAGTCTGCAACGGCTATAAAGACCAGAGCTATATTGAGCTGGCCCTGCTTGCTCAAAAGATGGGTAAGAAAATCTTTATCGTCGTTGAGAAACTTAACGAACTGGAGGTCATTGCAAAGGTGGCAAAAAAATTGAATGTCCGTCCTAACATCGGCATTCGCATTAAACTAGCCTCCAGCGGTAGCGGCAAATGGGAGGAAAGCGGTGGTGATGCCAGCAAATTCGGCTTAACGAGTGCAGAACTATTGGAAGCTCTTGATCTATTGGACAAGAAAGACATGCGCGACTGCCTGCGCCTGATCCATTTCCATATCGGCTCTCAGATTACTAAGATTCGTCGTATTCAAACAGCGCTCCGCGAGGCTTCGCAGTTTTATATTCAATTGCATAAGATGGGCTACAACGTTGACTTTGTTGACTGCGGCGGTGGTCTTGGCGTCGACTATGACGGCACTCGCTCACCCTCGAGCGAGAGCTCCGTTAACTACTCCATTCAGGAATATGTCAACGACTGTATTTACACCTTTGTAGAGGCTGCCAACAAGAATAATCTTCCCCATCCGAATATCATCACAGAGAGCGGACGCTCCTTGGCTGCTCACCACTCCGTACTTGTCATCGATGTGCTAGAGACTGCCTCCCTGCCGGAGATGCCCGAGGAGTTCGAACCCGATGAGGAGAGTCATCAGTTAGTGAAGGACCTCTATGATATTTGGGACAACCTCTCACCACGGAATGTGCTAGAAGACTGGCATGATGCTGAGCAGATCCGCGAGGAGGTGCTCGACCTTTTCAGCCATGGCATCGTCGACCTGAAAACTCGCGCCGAGATTGAAGCCATGTATTGGAGTGTGTGCCATGAAATCAATATCCTTACAAAGGGGCTGAAGCATATTCCGGAGGAGTTGATGAACATCGACAAGCTGTTGGCCGACAAATATTTCTGTAACTTTTCCCTATTCCAAAGTTTGCCAGATTCATGGGCCATCGACCAACTTTTCCCCATCATGCCTATCCAACGTCTCGACGAACGTCCTACGCGTAATGCAACCATCCAAGATATCACATGCGACTCGGACGGAAAGGTAGCCAACTTCGTGACCAACCGCAACAACTCGCACTCCCTTCCTGTTCATCCGCTCCGAAAGAACGAATCATACTATTTGGGTGTATTCCTCGTGGGCGCTTATCAGGAGATCCTAGGCGACATGCATAATCTGTTCGGTGACACAAATGCCGTACATATCTCTGAGAAAGACGGTTCCTATCATATCGACCAAATCATCGATGGCGAGACCGTGGCCGAGGTGCTCGACTACGTCCAATACGACCCCAAGAAACTCGTCCGTCAGTTGGAGGTATGGGTTGCCAAGAGTGTTAAACAGGGTAGGATTTCCCTTGAGGAAGGAAAGGAGTTCCTGAGTAACTATCGTTCTGGGTTATATGGTTACACTTATCTCGAATAAAGAAAAAACACAAAAGTGAAAGAGAAAATCACAATAGTTAAAGTAGGTGGTGCTGTCGTCGAGGACGAAGTTCAACTCACCCAATTGCTCAAGAAGTTCTGTGCAATTGAGGGGAAAAAAGTTTTGGTACATGGTGGTGGCCGTAAGGCTACAAAAGTAGCCGAAGCTCTCGGCATTGAATCGAAGATGGTAGGTGGACGTCGTGTCACCGATGCCGATATGCTCAGTGTGGTGACCATGGTGTATGGCGGTCTTGTCAACAAGAACCTTGTGGCTCGTCTTCAGGCTAATGGTGTGAATGCCATCGGCCTTACTGGTGCCGATATGGATGTCATCCGTAGTCACCGTCGCCCTCCTGTTGCAATCTCCGGGGTTTCTACTCTCGTCAATTTCGGCTTTGTGGGCGATGTTGACCATGCTAATGGTGAGATGCTTAGTCGACTGATTGAGGTTGGCATCACACCAGTCATGGCCCCACTGACTCATGACGGGCAAGGGAACATTCTGAACACCAATGCTGACACAATTGCCAGTGAGACTGCCAAGGCTCTGGTGTCTTACTATGACGTGACACTCATCTTCTGTTTTGAGAAGAAAGGAGTGCTCAGCAATCCAGAAGACGATGATTCTGTCATTCCCGTCATCACGCAGACTGACTTCGAGCGCTATAAAGCCGACGGGACCATTAGCGGAGGTATGCTACCCAAAATTGAAAATGCACTTTCCGCCATCAATGCCGGTGTGAAAGAGGTTATCATCACCCTTGCTACAGCTATTGACAGCACCTCTGGCACAACGATCAGATAAGCCAAGCCACCAAGGACACAAAAAACAACATAATTTTGCTCTTTATGTCCTTAGAAAAAAACTCTTATCTTTTGTAACTTTTTCCGTTTTCAATCGTCAATTTATTACAGAGAGGATGAAAAAGATTAGTTTCCGAAATGATATCCTGCCGCTAAAGAACGAACTCTACCGGCTTGCCTTTCGCATCACTCTCAACGCGGAAGAGGCAGAAGATATTGTACAGGAGACTATGATTAAGGTCTGGAATAGGCGCTCTCAATGGAATGAGATTGAATCAATCGAGGCTTTCTGTCTGACAATCTGTCGACATCTTTCACTCGATAAAAGACGCAAGATGGAGAATCTGAATCAATTTATAGAAGAAGATTACGACACCCCAGATCCACATCACTCATCCAATCCTGAGGAACAGGCCATGCAGCAAGATAAAATTCTTCTGATACAACGCCTCATTAACAGACTCCCGGAAAAGCAACGCACAGCCATGCAACTGAGAGAATTCGAGGAGAAAAGTTATAAAGAGATCGCAGCGATCATGGACATCAGTGAAGAACAAGTTAAGGTTAACATCTTCCGAGCTCGTCAGACCGTTCGACAAAAATATATAGATACAGAAAAATATGGACTATAAGTATATCGAACAATTACTAGAACGTTACTGGCAGGGTGAGACCACTCTGCAGGAGGAGTCTATCCTGCGTGCATTCTTCAGTCAAGAGATGCCTGACCTTCCGGAGGACATCCGAAAGTATCAGTTTCTTTTTTCCTGCAAGTTTCAGAAAGAAGAGCCTCTAGGTGATGATTTCGATGTAAAGATGCTGGAGATGATCGGCGAGGAAGCCCCCAAGAGCGAGACCATCAGTCTGACAAACCGTCTGATGCCGTTATTCAAGGCTGCAGCTATCGTAGCAATCATTCTGACCCTCGGCAATGCTGCTCAAGCTCCTTGGGATCGTGGTTGGGATGACCCAAAAGACGCCTATGCCAAATTCCATGAACAGAAAGGTGATTCCGTCAACGTACTGGGTACCATTCAAGCCGAGAACCTAAGTGATAGTGCAAAGGTGAGTGCCTCGGAGCCTGCAAGTTATTACGAATAAGATTTTTCTATGCTTTCTATATATAAATAATCAGTTATTAAAACAAAAGGAAACTGTGAAGTTCCCCATTCTCTCAAATCTTTTTCCCTAATACCAATGATATAAAATGGGCTGCCTCTGAATTATCGGAAGCAGCCCTCTCTCAATTTTCGGAGATTACTCAAAGCTATTTCCGGAGTCTCTGATTTAGTTGGAACAAAGATGGCAGGAAAATGCATAACGAAAATAACAACGCCATCTGCGTTGTCCGTTGATTACCACCAAAAATGTCGTTGAGTGTCAGGGACGGATCGGGATAAAAATTATAAAGAACATATGCCACCGTATTGTTCACCCAATGATAGACCACTCCAGGAACTATGCTATCTGTACGATAGTACATCCATCCCAACAGCAAACCAATCAGGAACGCATGAGGAATCTGTGCAGGATTTACGTGGACCAAAGCGAAGAGAAGGGCAGAGATAACGATGCCAAGCCATTGTTCACATTTCCAACGGAGCAAAGCTCGCAGGATTGCGCCACGAAATACCATTTCCTCGCACAGCGGAGCCAATAAGCCTACAACCACATACCCCCACCGCTCCTTCATGATGCGATCCATCTGCTCTTCCACGATATTCGGTAGATCCGGCATCTGTTCTTGAAGCCACAAAGAAGGAATGACAGCTCCTAAAGCGGCTAACACGCACCAAAAGAGAACAATCCATGGACGTGTCTGCACCCAATGTTTAGACACTTCGCTCCATTTCCTCCAAAGAAAAATTCCAACCGTTAACACATCTGTTACAACTAGAGTGACTAACATTAATGGGGTACTCAGTGCCTGCCCATGACAGCCTATCAGATGCCAAAGCGCAGAAGCAATATTGCTGACCATCACCTGAATGACCAAAAACACGACAAAATATAATAATGCTTTTTTCATATCTCCTTCATTCTCCTTTCAATCCCAACACAGTCTTAGCATTCCGTCTGTCCTCTTGCAACTGAGTTATCAGAGCTTCCGGGGTATCAAACCTATGCTCCTCACGAAGATGCTTGACAAAAGATATACAGACCGTCTGACCATAAAGATTTCCTTCGAAGTCGAAGAGATTAACCTCCAATGTCTGCCGCTGACCATAGAACGTCGGTCGCGTTCCGATATTCATCATTGCCGCCCACGTTCGATTATCACCTTCCACTGTTGCCCATACAGCATAGACTCCTGGTGCAGGGATCAACTTGTTGGGATCGTCAGGTACTAAATTAGCAGTTGGAAAACCAAGACAACGACCAATCTGCTCACCCTGCGTCACCTTGCCACTCAACTGATAAGGTCGTGTCAAACACGACGGCATCAATTCCACCTTTCCCTCCAACAACAGGCCTCGGATTACCGATGAACTAATTGCCCGCTGACCTCCATCCATCAACACAGCCTCACCACGATACACCTGCATGCCAAGTTCCCGGCCAAAGCGAACATAGTCGTCAAAACCCTCCAAGCGATTCTTGCCGAAACGGTGATCATAGCCTGTAATAAGCATTTCTACACAGAGTTGATCACGAAGAATCTGTTGCATAAAAGAACGCGCTGACAAGGCGGCCGTTTCTTTCGTAAAAGGAAGCACAACGAAATAGTCTACCCCAAGGCCCTCTACCACCGTTATCTTCTCGTCAAGGGTGGTCAGTACCTGCGGTTGGAATGTCGGATCCAATATTTGTCGTGGTTGACGGTCGAAGGTTATCACCACAGAAGTGAGGTTCTGCGATCGCGCTTTCTCAACCACTAGCCCGATTAACTGTTGGTGCCCATAGTGCACACCATCGAACACCCCGACAGTCGCCACAGTGGGAGAGAGAATCTTTTCTTCTTGGTTTAACCAAATTGTCTTCATCGGAGTGCAAAGTTACGAATAATTACAGAATTTCGAGTAAAAAGCCCGTTTTTATTTGGATATTTCACGAAATTCTTGTAACTTTGCAACCCAAATCCCGGACTTGTAGCTCAGTTGGTTAGAGCAACAGACTCATAATCTGGAGGTCCCTGGTTCAAGCCCAGGCTGGTCCACCATTCTAAGCCGAGCATTTTATGATGAAAAAAAAGGAGTGGATAAAATGTGGGGTTGCCGCCGTCCTATGTTTGACGACAATCGGGTGCTCAAAAGAATCCGGATTATCTTCGGGAGATGAGGAATTCACCGAAAATTTTAAGACTTTTGTCTTGGGGGGTAAGACGATTGACACCCATCAGGACTGGAGTACGGTTAGTTGTGTACCAGTAAAAATCAGTATTGATTTCGGTAACACGTCTAACTATACTGTCTATATCCTTCAGACACCTCCTCTTTATGACAAAGAGGCCATCTATATCGGCATGGCCAAGATCAAATCCGGAACATCAAAGACTATCTACGTTGCCAAGCCTGTAAATGCCGGCCTATTTTACGCTGCCTGCTACGATGACAATGGGCATGCCGTCTGTCAACCATTCCCAATGACCGTTACAGGCACTGAACTCTCATTCACAGGAACAATCCCAGAAACAACAGCCAGTGTTACCCCAATTAGTGGCAACAGATGGAGTGTCGAGGCAAAAGAAATCCCGGATGTAACAGACTACGTCACTGGGACATTGCCAGAAGTGACCGACATCATGGATCAGATAAGTGATGAGACGAGGCACATGAAACTCAGTTCTGACTACACTGGTTTCATCCCCAATCTAGCTCTGTATGAAGGACAATCGCTCTATGTCACCGGCCGATGGACATTGAATATGAACCAACGGATTTCCAGTGGCAATGTACTCATCATTGGTGAAGGAGGTGAAGTGATAATTCCCAAAGATTACAAACTCACCACTCAATCATCCAACGATGATAGCGGGTTTGGTCTTATCTATGTCATGCCCGGCGGAAGGATTATCGGCGAAGGATCCATTGAACTCACCAGCAGCGAGGAAAACTACCACTATAATGGAGGAGATATCATGGTTGATGAACTCCTTCTTTCTGGAGGCATTCTGTATAATATTGGCACAATTGGTAACTCCATAGTCACAACCACTAGTATGACCCTCTCTAATGGGGCAGACGGTCAAAGTGGAAGCCTCATCAATCGGGGTTTTACCTACCTTACGCGAATCAGCGGTGACAACTTATCCATTCGAAATGGTGCCTACATGAAAGTCGACGGTCCACTCTCATTGAACAATAGTTCACAGATGGACGACGGAAGCTATACCGAGTGTAATTCTTTAATTCTTGATGGTAGCAGCGATGGCGATAGAATACTCTATATGGGTAATGCTGCATACTTGAATTGTCTAGGCGATGTAAGCATCAATAATTTCGGAGTGTGGGGTCCTATTGGTGCAGACTACCAATGTAACGCTATCTTTAAGGTTGCAGGTTGTAGTTATTGTGCCACCACCGATGGACTATCTGGCACATACATGCTTGATCATGTGGAGCTCATCACCCCACAAGTTTTTCCTACAGTTTTCGACAGCGGTGCCCTAAATATTTGGGATAGTTCAGTAAAAGGCATCGGAACTGGAAGACTACAACCCACTTTCTCCGGTTATTATAATCTGTATATGCTTTACCATTGGTTCAACGGCTACGAAGGGCGACTACTCGACACCGAAAATTACCTATGGACTATCGACGACTGCGACAAGTATAATTTCGGATGGAATAAAGACTTGAAACCGCATGCATCAGGTATAGACGCCCTTCGGCAAACCTGTCTTTACAGCACCTCACCATCCTACAACTATAACGGAATCGCCAAATTCCAGAAGGGAGATGCAGCCACGCCGTCCAATAACTGTGTATACTATGCTTTTGACACACAAGAAGATAAGACGAAAGATTACGATTTTAATGATCTTGTACTTCGTGTCAACACGCCTGTCGATAATGGTGACGGCACCTATACCTCCACTGTTCAAATTATGTGTGTAGGCAACACCGTCAAAACCAACGTCCTCTATAATGATGATGTATTCGGTGATGAGACACATGCCACAATCGGAACAGCCGTCACAACACCCATCAATGTGACTGATGTACCACGTGTCTTCCGACAATTTGGAGTTCTAACCTTTAGTTCAGAAAACCATAGAATCGACCAACTTCCCTTTACCATTCAAACCCAGGATGCCAACGGAAAGATAACACTCCTTAAACCTGGTACCACATCGGGAGAGGCTCCACGATTCCTCGTTATAAATGGTGATTTTAGGGGGCGTTGGTTCTGGCCTGTCGAGGGTACGAATATTGGCATTGCTTATCCACAATTCAGCAACTGGGGTGCTAACATGCGAACCAACATTGATTGGTACGACAGATCCAATGCCGCTACCGACAGGACAGTTGTTTGGGAATAAGGAAGATCAGAAAACTCTAGTTGAAGTCGCATATCGCTCCAGATACCAGTCTAGGAATCTGCTATGGTCCATCGCCCACTCACCAAATGAATGGCCCTCAGTAGCATAGGCTCCAAACAGAATTTTCCCATCAATGATAAAACCGATATTCACCCCTTCAAGAGGCCAACGGAACGTGCCAGATGGAATCTTGAAAGCCCATGGTAGCTTTGCTATCTTTGAACCCGTATAAGGATAGAGCACCTGTGCATGGCGATACTCATACGTATGCACCTCCCAGCGCCCTCCATTGAATTCCTCAACGATAAAGGGGTCAAGTTGGTCAAGCGACATATTATTCAAGATATTCTCATCCTTAAACGTCACAACATAGGTTATCTCACGGGGCACCATCATCTGAGTCGTACCACTCGTGCCCTTTGTCACGTTGTATTTCTTTCGTCCCATCATACCGAAATTATCATCCATCTCCTCTCCCGTAGCCCAGTGGGCATCCACAAAGAGATTAAGCACAACTTCGTCATGGCGACCTTTCGTGAAGAGCGATTTATCGGTCAATACATACATCATCTGGTCTGAGATGGTCTTACCATTGGCAACATTAAAGGACAGATCATTCACCGTTGACACACTCTCCACATCATTATAGGGAACATCCACCAGGCGCAGGCAAGCACCAACTTGCTTATTAGCTCCCACAGCGGCCAACGTCACATGGTAACGCATCTCTGTTCTACCAGTCCGCTCCTGGGAGATTCGTAATACGACGTCATTATAGTCATAATCCCCAGGCTTAGGATACTCTTCCTCAAAACAATAGGTATAAGTTTGTAGCTGCGGCTCATATGAAATTTCCTCAGACTCAAAAATCGGTTTACTGAAAGACACCAGACTCTGTTCTCCGGGAATAAATTCCTCTAACGTATACTTTCCATTCCGATCAACCAAGGCGGCATAAAGTGTAGATAGAGTACTCGGAAAAGAGATACGCATCATCCTCTTCTCTCCATCAGGCACATAAGCCTGCCCCACAATCTGAGCGTTACCGCTCTGACGAGGGTTCGATGTCAGTATCTGCACCTTCTCAGCATTCATGCCCTCCGGCATCATGACAAGCAGATCTGTCGTCGTCGTCAGCACCCAATTATGATTTATGTCGATAGAATCTACAGGGCATATACTATCGAGCAACTCCTCATATTTTTTCTCATCAAAAACTTCCCGCTGACAGGACACACCCGTCAATAGCATGGCACAAAATGCGACCAAAGACATCAATGTAACCTGTTTCATTTTCCTCTTCTTCATATGGGGCAAAATTACAAAAAATATTGTATACTAACCCTATCGGAGTTAACGTTTTACAGATTTTAACAAACCTTTTGATACAACTTGGGGATTTTTTAGTTATATTTGCAGCCTAATCGATTAGTTTGTTAAGTTACGTAACCGTCTATTAATTTGTTTTGCAATGAAAAAGTATTTGATTATTAAAGGAACATCGTTAGCCCTCATCGTAAGTGGTATTGCTGTCAGTTGTGCAAAAGATGATGTGGAGTATGTTCCTATTTCCGTGAAGAAAACACAAGAATACGAGAAAGTTTTCCGGGAGGTCTTTGGTGAGATCAATCCAAATCAGAATTGGGGTTTCTCCACAGAGACTCCTGAAGCAGTTGTTGAAGAGGCAGAAGAACAAGCCTCTACCAGGACTGTAAACTGCACTCATCAATTTCCCTCTGCACCTAGCTCGAGTGCCTATAAGACAAGCGTTCCATCGGGAGTAACTTATTTGGGGAGCTTGGGCAACAACATCTACAATAGTGTAAGGAGCAACACCGCCTATTGGGTTGATGCGAATGTCAATTATAACATGGACTTCGGAAGGGTTGAAAATACCACATTATATATCAAAGGTACCGTCAAACCATCAAATCTATACCTCAGAGGTAAGAGCACCATCTACATCACCTCCGGTGCTACCCTTGCCTTTGACAATGAATACTCGTTTGGAACAAACGTTACCGTCTATGTGGCCGAAGGTGGTACTCTCAAGGGAGCCACTTCAAAAAAATTGCAACTTAATAGTTCTACCGTATATAATAAAGGATCCGTCACAGGCTATCATATCCAGTTAGCGAACAACTCATTACTATACAATCAGAAGACTGTCACCACAACGAGCGACCTGACTATCGAGAATGCCGGAGGACATGTTGTTAACGATGGAACACTGAACGTGGGCGGCAACCTAAAGACCCAAGGTAGTAGCCACTTCCAAAACAACGGCCCGACTGTAGTCAAAGGTTATACTATGATTAACAGCAGCAACAACACCTGGGTGAACAATGACAGTTATACTACAGGTGACTGGTACTACCAAGATGGCAGTCCAAACGTCATCAACAACTGCAAACTAATTTCAAAAAACAAATTCTGTATCAACAATGGTGGTGGTGCCAATTCCTTCAAGATGGATGCTAATGCCTATACGGAATGCAAGTATTTTTATGCCGGAGCCACCATGTCCAACTTGAATGCGAACGGTGATGTAAAGATTGATATGGGTGCAAACTCTCTATTCAAGGTCACCGAGACCGCAACTATGAACATCCAACAAATAGGTTACTATCAATACAATAACACCTATCAGAATGGCATCTATGGTCCGACCTCTGGCAATAACCGTGCGACTTTTCAAGCCAAGGTCATCGCACAGGGCAATAACAACAACTATCAGAAATATATCGAATATGGTGCGAAACTGAATGTGATTGCTACAAGTAGCCACTTTGCATTCTGGGAAGATTCTTATGGAAACTCCAACTATCAGTTCTTCCTAGGCTTCACCATCAACGACGTCTATATCGGTGGCAAGAACAAAGCAGGAAAGGCTAGTCCGGCTCTGCCTACTGGATTATGCGGTTGTGGTCCTGTCATCACTTACGGCACGGAGAATAAGGTTGAGCGCACCATCGTTGAGTCGGGACGTGTGTTCTGCGAGGACTTAGGACAGGCCACCCGTGAAGACCTTGACTTCAATGATGTGGTCTTCGACGCGAAAGTGATCAAGGTGGAAGAAGTAACCTATACAACTACTTATGCTGATGGTAAGCCTACTGGTAGTGCTGTACGTAAGGTGAACAAAACTTATTACGAGAACGAGGTCGTGCTGCTTGCTGCTGGTGGCACCTATAACATCACCGTCGACAACATTGACGTACATAGTGCGTTCGGTAGTGATGTAAGCAAGGTAACAATGGTGAACACACGTGACAACAACTCGACTGCATTTGGTGATTTCACAGTAAAAAACCCTGTACCTCTTACGCTCAACCACGTCTACACCAGGATCATCGATATCCCTGTGGTCGTCGACTACGAAGGTGATAGTCAGACCTACCAATCGGCTAGGTATAAGACTCTGGAGTCTGTTCCAGGTCAGCCACCTCATAAATTCATGATTCCGAAGGGCGATGTGGAAGATCCACAGTGGCCAACAGAGCGCAAGAACATCGGACTTGGCTACAAAACCTTCAAAGACTGGGTGAACAATGGCTCGACGAAGTTTTGGTTGGGTGCTACCGATCCGTATTATCTCTATTCTAAGCTCCATGGTACTAACAACGACCCGAAGGGTACGGTTATCACTACGGTAACTAGCACATCAACGATTGTTGAGGAGACACTTTGGAACGCAGGCCAAACCTTCACAACTCCTTCACAAAAAGGAATCACTCTCGTGAATGCCGGTGATGATTTCAAAGCAGGTGACCGCCTACGCTTTAACGGTAACGCTGCTAGCGGTACTGCCATTGGCGAGGAGCCTCACATCACGATGGTTGTCAACAATTCCGAACCTTACTTCCTTGACAGTAAATTCCCTGAGACACAGACTGACGCCCAAGGTAACCCCGTTGCGGTTTCATTAGAGGTGACCCTTGATGATGATGCTGCCGCACGCCTAAACAATGCTGTCAATAACTCGCAAACCATTTCATTACGTGGCATGTACTGTACGTTAAACAGCATCACCATTATCCGAAAATAATCAAATCAAATACATTAATTGCATTCGAAGGGGTGTCTGCGTGAGCAGATGCCCTTTTCTTTTTCTCATGAAATATCGACTGTTTGCGCACACTTTAACTTTATTTAAGCAAAAAGCATCTATCACCTATTATATTTTAGTGTATATTTGCAGGACGTTTTCAAAAATTGGAGAGTAATATATAGTATACGAACCAAAAATATAAATAACTTAAATTATCAAACTAGCATGAAAAAGTATTTGATGACAGGTATGACAGCAATAGCCCTCTGCTTTGCGTTCAATAGCTGTTCACATGACACGAATCTTTTCGATCCCGATCTACCTGAGAAGGAGATCAACAAGACTTACGACGAAGCGTTCAAGAAGTATGTAGGCGGTATAATTTCCCCTAATCAGAGCTGGGGCTTCGAATCTTTCATTGCCCAGGCACGTGCCCTCACACGAACGGCCAACCCCAATGCCAACATGTGGGGTGAGACATGGGAGGTGCCAGAGACACTGACAACCGCCCAAAAGAAGAGGGTACGCCTCTATTTCCA
>JAEEGL016657526.1_pt1 | contig 27933 bp, 20 predicted proteins | sample 9134231 | NCBI WGS metagenome assembly JAEEGL01 (sample SAMN16246548, study PRJNA631951) | gut metagenome | biome: gut microbiome; feature: rumen; material: fiber-attached | host: Bos | place: Iran: Karaj | collected 2018-10
AATCGAGAAAAAGTTTTTGGTCAAGGGTGACTTCAAGCCGGAAGCCTTCAAGGCGACCCGCATCACCCAAGGTTACCTCTCCAGCGTGCCGGAACGTACCGTCCGCGTGAGAGTCAAAGGCGACAAGGGATTCATCACCATCAAGGGCATCGGCAACGCCTCTGGCGCCGCCCGCTTCGAGTGGGAGAAGGAGATCCCTGTCGACGAAGTCAAGTCACTGCTTGAGATCTGCGAGCCGGGTGTCATCGACAAGACCCGTTATCTTGTCAAGAACACCGATGGCAAACACACTTGGGAGGTGGATGAGTTCTACGGAGACAACGACGGCCTCACCGTCGCCGAAGTCGAACTCACCGACGAGAACGAGCCTTTCGACAAGCCCGCTTGGCTTGGCGAGGAGGTCACCGGCGACACCAAGTATTACAACTCGATGTTGATGAAGAACCCTTATAAAAATTGGAAATAATGGAAGATAGCACGAAGACCATGGCCCAGGAGCAGGCCTTCGATCCGCTGGACATGAACAACTACAGGATCGAGAAGCTCCCCAAGATGGAGAAATCCGGATTCGAGAAATGGATGGCTCGTCTGGGGATCCCCTTGGCCGTCATTGCCTTTGTGCTTATCTACTGGTTCGCCAATATCGGCTTCATCGAGAACATCACGGAGAGTTCCGTCACCGACAAGGCGCTGAAACGTTTGAATGAGATCGGCCTCGCCGACTTCATCCGGAGCAACTACGCCATGCTCGCCATCTTTGTGGCGGCGCTCATCCTGTGGATGACGGAGGCCATACCCAACTACCTGACCTCCCTGCTCGTCACCCTGGGCGTCGTGTTGTGCGGAGTGACTTCCCAAAAGGAAGCCTTCGCGCAACTCGGCCACCCGGTGATGTGGCTGAACATCCTGAGCTTCATCCTCGCCAGCATGTTGGTGAAGACCAAGTTCGCCAAGCGACTGGCCCTGGCCTTCGTGCTCAAGTTCGGCAAGTCAGCCAAGGGGGTGCTGTGGAGCTTCCTCCTCATCAACGTGGTGCTCAGCATGTTCATCTCCGCCACCACCGTCAAGGCGGCCATCCTGCTGCCGATCATGATGACGGTGTGTGCCATCTACGGCGCCTACAACGGCAACCGTAACAACTTCGCCCGTAACTTGGTCATCCAGGAGCTCTTCCAGGTGAACATCGGCGCCAACGCCTTCTACACTGGCTCCGGCGCCCACCTGCTGGCCATCTCCCTGATCTTCGGCGCCACCACCTCGGCCTTCGGCTATAGCGACTGGCTCATCAGCTGCGGTCCCATGAGCGTATTGATCCTCATCCTCGGCCTGTGGCTCAGCATTCACGTCTTCTTCCCCATGAAGAAGGAAGAGCAGAAGCCGCAGATCGAAGGAGGCATGGAACGCCTCAGGGCTGAGTTGGACGCCATGGGCAAGATGACCAAGGAAGAGTGGAAGGCCGTTGCCATCTTCGGCGGCGTGCTGCTGATGTGGTGCACCGACAGCCTCCACGGCATCGACGCCACCACCGTGGCCCTCATCGGAGCGGTCCTCGCCCTGATGCCCGGCATCGGCGTGGTGAAATGGAACGACGTCGACATCCCCTGGCACCTGATGATCTTCAGCTGCGGCGCCTACGTCCTCGGCACGGGTCTCAACGCCACGGGTCTGCCCGGCACCATGGTCAACGCCCTGTTCGACTCCCTCGGCATCGGCGCCAATACCCCGTTCTGGGTGCTGTACCTCATCCTGACCTTCTTCATGATGTATTCCGGACTGGTCTTCCAGAGCAAGACCATCCGCACCATGATCTTCGTTCCCATCGCCTTGGGCGTGGAGCAACGTTTCGGCTTCCCGGCGGCCAGTTTGGCCCTGCCGGTGTCCATGCTCATCGAGCACTGCTACGTGCTGCCCTTCAACAGCAAGCCCGCGGCCCTGCTCTATACGACAAACCAATACAGCATGACCGATGCCTTCAAGTTCGGCATCACCATGATGACCCTCTCCTGGTTGCTCATCCTCGTCTGGGGCGAGACCGTCCTCAAGTGGCTGGGCATCACGCCGGGTCTTTTCTGATTATGATCGATATCCAAACCAAAATACACGATAAATTCGCTATAGAGTTCAAGGTGGGCTTCAGCGGACGTGATGACGTCAAAGACGAGCGTTTTGACGTCAACACTTGGATCTTTTTGCCTAACGGCCTGGATATCAACAAGAACACCTACAGCAAGGAGCGCTTCTACACCGACATGAAGTCCAACATCCGCCTGATCACCCCCGTCTTCACCCTGAAAGAGATGACGGAAGGGGAGGATGCCCCGTTCCTTCATGTGAAGAAAGCCCTGGAGGAGGTGCTTCAGGAGGCCACCCCGGAACGCCTCAACGAATACGAGTTCCAGTTCAAGCTCTTCGGCTCCATCTTCAAGAGCTCCATCCGCAACGAGTCCGTGGCCATCATGAACCGTGCCGGCGATCCGCTGTTCTACGAACGCTCCATGACCTATGTCGCCGATGTGCGCGAGGTCTTGCAACGCTACCGTAGCCTCAATGAGATGATCCCCGCCGACAACGCCGACCTGGCCTCGAAGTTCGGGTTCACCGACGAGTTCATGAGCCATCAGGTGGAGATCCGGACGATGAAGATCATCAAGGCCGCGCAGAACGCCAATCCTCCCCGTATGCAGGAAGGCATCGATGCCCTGACCGAGATGCTCACCGAGGAGAAGGAATACAAGAAGGCGAGAGGCTATAGCTATGCCATCGTCGGTGATCCATCGGGCAACCGCAACCTGCTGCAACGTCATAGCCAACTGAAGAAATACATCGAAAGCGCCCTCTTCCTGAGGGTGGACACGATGCAGGACGGACGGGCGGTGAAACAGATCTCCTTCAGCCTCGCCGCGGGACTGGCCATGATGATCTCCATGCTGGTCACCATCCCCTTCCAGAAATACCTCGGCAACTACCCGGAACTGATCTTCATCATCCTGATCGTCATCTACATGCTGAAGGACCGCATCAAGGAGCTGACCCGTGGACTCTTCGCCTATCAGCTGAAGGACAAATACTACGACAACAAGACCGTGGTCCGCATCAAGAAACGCCCCATCGGATGGATCAAGGAAGGTATGGACTTCATCACCGACGACAAGGTGCCAGCGGATGTGCTGAAGCTGAGGAACCGCAACAAACTCGAGGCCGACAACGAGGTGCTTCAGGAGAAGATCATCCTTTACCGCAAGCGCGTTGAGGTCAACAATGCCGTGCTGAGGAACCATTATGACTACGACTTCAAGGGCATCAACGACATCATCCGTTACCATATCAGCTACCTGACGAAGAAGATGGACAACCCCGAGTCGATGATCGAATGCCTCAACGAGCAGGGCCAGGTGCATGCCGTCAAGGCGGAACGAGTGTATACCCTTCATTTCGTGATGCAGTTCAAGTGGGAAGACCAGGTGGAGTACAAGACCTTCAGCGTGGTCGTCAACAGGAACGGCATCATCGAGATTGCGTCGAAAGCATAAAACACAGAAGAATTCGAAACTATGAAAGCAGAAAAATCCAAGTTTTGGGCTGAGGTGCGGCGTTACGTCATCATCACCTTCGCCTTGTTGATGATGGCCTTTGGCTGGACGGGTTTCCTGATCCCGCACCATGTGCTGGGCGGTGGCGTGAGCGGTATTGCCACGTTGATCTTCTATGCCACAGGCCTCTCCACCGGTATCTCCGTGTTCGTCATCAACGCTGTGCTGGTGTTGATCTCCCTGAAGATCCTGGGGCCTTCGTTCGGCATCAAGACCGTCTATTCCATCGTGATGGCTTCTGTCTTCTTCTCCCTGTTGCAGGCGTTCATCACCGACCCCATCCTGGCGGGTGAGATGAAGCCTCTGGTCGAGGACAAGTTCCTGTCGTCCTTGATCGGCGGCGCCTTGGCGGGGACGGCCATCGGCATCGCCTTCACCCAAGGGGGAAGCACCGGAGGCACCGACATCATCGCGATGATCGTGTGCAAGTACCGTAACATCTCGCAAGGCAAGGTCATCCTGTTCCTGGATGTCATCATCATCGCCTGCTCCTATTTCGTGGTGGAGACCGACAAGATCCAGACCATCATCTACGGTTTCGTGGTGATGGGTGTCTGCAGCTATTGCATCGACCTGGTGCTGACCGGCAACAAGCAGTCCGTGCAGGCCTTCATCTTCACGACCCAGCCCGAGAAGGTGGCTGAGCGCATCGGCACCGAGATGAAGCGTGGCGTGACCCTCATCAAAGGCACCGGCTGGTACACCAAACGCGAGGGCGACATCCTGATGGTCGTCGCCCACAAACGCGAGTCCCAGCAGATCCTCCGCATCGTGAAAGAGGAAGACCCCACCGCCTTCATGACCATGAACACCGTCATGGGCGCTTACGGCAAAGGTTTCGAGATGATCCGCAAATAGTTTGAAATTTGGAATTTGGAGTTACCCCGTTAGGGGTTGGAACTCGGTAGCATTATGGATAAAAAAGCATTGCGTGCCCAAATCAAGGCCCTGAAAAAACAACACACCCCAGAACAATTACTGGAACAATCGGCCCATATCCTGGCCAAATTGGAATGTCACCCCGATTTCGTCCACGCCGACCGTGTGATGCTCTACAGCGCCCTCCCCGACGAGGTCCAGACCCGGGCCTTCCTGGAGAAATGGCATCTCCGGAAGACCATCATTCTGCCCACCGTGGTCGGCGATGACATCATCCCTGTGGAATACGGCAAGGACACTGCTTTCGCTGTAGGCGATTTCAACATTCTGGAACCCCAGAACACCCCCTACACCGGTGATTTCGACCTCATCATCGTCCCGGGCGTCGCCTTCGACCGTCAGGGCAACCGCATCGGCAGGGGCAAGGGCTATTACGACCGTTTCCTCAAGCAGCATCTCTCGGTAAAACGCATCGGCATCTGTTTCGATTTCCAACTGGTGGATGAAGTCCCTACCGAACCCTTTGACATCCGCATGGATGAGGTGATCTCGGTGGATTGATTCATCTACCGAGCTGTAACCCCTAAAGGGGTATTTTTCCGAAATTTTTAATAAAGCTGTAACTTTTTCCGTGTTAATCCGTCATACGATTACACAAAGGGAAAGTAAATGCTTTTATTCATACCTGGTTTTGGAGAGGGTGACCAATAAGTCATCCTCTTTTTTTGCCTATTCCCCGCTCATGACCTGCCGCAGCAACACGATGACATCGCTGATGTTGACCTTGCCGTCTTGGTTGACGTCGGCCAATGACAGGACGTTGTCGCTGAGGTAGTTGCCGCTCATGTTGTGGCGCAGGAGCAAGATCACGTCGGCGATGTTGACGGTTTCGTCAAGGTTCACATCCCCCAAGGAATAGGGCGATTCACAGGCTGCGGTAAAGCTCGTCAGGAAACCGGTGGACAGGTTGGCTCCTTGATAGATGACGTCGCCGTTCTCGTATCGAACCGTGAAGGAGCACTCCTCCGGCCACTCCTTCGAATACCAATTCAGCGAGACCTCCACGCCGATGCCGATGGCCAAAGGATAGGATGCGGAAGCCCCGAAGTCAATGGTCAGGAAACGAGACGGTTTCCCGTCGTTGAAGGACAACACGAGTTTGTTGCCGTTCCAACCGTCGCCATACTGATCCGTCAACTCAAAGATCACGTTGCAGGTGGGTTCGCTCCATCCGGCGTCTTTGCATTGGCAATCCATGTTGAAAACGGTCAACACCCCTTCGGAAAGGGTCCCGCTGCTGGCATAGACCATGACCCCATTCTGATAGTAGGCCATGAAAGCGCATTCGGAAGCGTAGTTGCCGCTTTGCCAGGTCAGGGTGACCTCGGCTTCGATGCCCACCTTGAGGATGTAGGCCTTGTAGGAACCCGATTCGATGGTCAGCGTCTGCGGCTCCGATCCGTCGTCGAACGACACGATGAGTTTGTTGCCGTTCCAGCCATCGCCATAGGAATCCGTCAGTTCAAAGATGAGGTCGCAGGTGTTCCTGAAGTCGAAATCCATGAACGTCTGCCTCCCGTTGACATCCGTGAGTTCGAGATGCAGCGGCAACACAAAGGATGTCGGCGCATCCTCACTGATCGTGACGCTGAACTCGGCATATTTTCTCGCACCTCCTTCAATGGATTGATACGACTTCTCGGTCTCGTTGAGCGTGGCCAGGGCGTAATCCGTGCTGAGGAGGCCCATCACCTGTGGCGCCATGTCGATGCCGACGTTATCCACATAGATCCGGAGGTTTCCCGTCTCTCCCGGCTCCAGGTAGCCATCGCCGTCATCATCGCCGACGACCGTGATTTGCTTGAACTCCAGATAGTAATCGTATACCTTCACATAGAAGCAGAACTTGTTGCAAACCTCATTGTTCAGATACACGTCGCAATCGAACCGGATCGCCTCCATGCCTTGGATGTTGTCCGACATCTCAAAGGCGAAGGCATTCGAGAGGGTGACGCTCTGGTTGGCATTGAAATGGGTGAATGACGCGGTTCCGTCGGTGATGGTGACCTCGTCGTTGGGGGTGGTCACGACCACGTTGACATTGTCCAGGGCGAGACTCGAGTCGTTCCTCAAGGTGAGGTCGATCGTGGCGGATTCGCCCGGGTTCAGCAAATGGTTGTTGTTGCCTCCCAAGTCGTTCAGGGCATAAGCCTCGTAACTCACGGGACCTTCCGTGATGCTTTCGATGGCCCTCAGCACGTCGACGCGGCCAAAGCCTGTGACATTGCTTTTCCAGGTATCGAGGGGTTCCGCCGTCTCTTCGAGGATACGGCATAACTCCGCTGGAGTCAGTTCATGGTTCTTGCTGAGCATTAGCGCGACGCAACCGGCCACGCAAGGGGTTGCCATGGAGGTGCCGCTTAAGGTCAGATAGCCGTTGTTGTTGGCGTAATTCAACGAGTTGATGCTCACGCCCGGTGCGCACACGTCGGGACGGATCAGGCCAAATCCGGGATCATACGAGTAATCGCCGTAGTCGGTATCCGCCCAGTTGACGGGGCCATGGGACGTGAAATAGGCCGGGCTGTCGCTGTAATCGACCGCGCCCACGCAGATCGAACAACTCAGGCCTCCTGCGTTCTCTGCCTGCACGGGATCCAGGTATGGCGGTGGGCAGCTGCCTGGCAGGCCGATGTTGATCGGGACAGGGTATTCGCCTTGGTTGTCGCCTTCATTGCCTGCGGCGATGATTCCGACGACCCCAGCGGCCAGGGCGGCGTCACAGGTGCTGCGGATCAAGCTGCATAACTCGGCGGGGGCGCCATTCATCCCCAGTGACAGGCTGAACAGGTCGCATCCGTGTTCGATGGCCCATTGGATGCCGTCGCACAATGCGGTGGTGGAGCCAGTGCCGTTGGCACCCATGCATTTGATGCACATCAGCGTCGCGTCGGGGGCCATGCCCGTCTGCGAGCCAGCCGTGCCATCGCCACAGACCGTTCCCGCGCAATGCGTCCCGTGTCTATGGTCGTCCATCGGGTCGTCGTCGTTGTTGAACACGTCATATCCGTGATGCGGGAACGCCTCGCCTCCATCCCAAAGGTGGTCGGCGAGATCCACATGGTTGTAGTTGACTCCCGAGTCGATGACAGCCACGACGACGCCTTCGCCTGTGTAACCCAATGCCCAGACGGCATCGGCATTCACCTGGGAGACGTTGGCCGCGATGTCACGCAGGTTGGGGGTGGTTGTCGACGCCTCGTCCTCCGGGATCCATCGGTATTCCTTATCGAAGCCGATGCTCTTGAGGTCCGTTCGCTTCGCCAGGTCGAGGATGGCTCCCTTGGTGGCGTTGAGGCTGAGCGCGTTCGCTATCCAAAGGTCGCGAGAGAGGGTGACCATGCCGTGGCTCTCCATCTCCGCCAAGGCTTTCCTCAGGTCGTATTGCGAAGCGGCCGCAAACTGCTTCAGTTCGTTGACGACGAAGTCACGGCGTGCGGCACGGGTGGTGAAATGGTCGGCTTGACGGTTGAGTTGCGTCAGGTCGCATCTCGTATTCATGATGACCACCACAGGGATCATTTCCTCTGCGGAGTGTCGGTCCATCTCCTCGGCCAACAAGGGCTCGATGGGGGAGGCCTGAGCGATGCCGGAAAGGCTGATGACGACCAAAAGTATCGTAAAGAGAAGTTTTTTCATTGTAGAGTTTTGTTATTGGATTAGCACGGCTTTTGGGGCGACATCCTTCAAGGCAGGCATGCACAGGCCGATGTGCGCTCCGATATAGGTGGGATCGCAGATGATGTATTTATCCTCACCCACATTCAGATAGCTTCCGATCACGTCACCTTTGAAGCGGATGGCCGTGGCAAGGTGTCCCGGATAGTCAAGCAGCACGACGTCCAGGTCGGTCAACTCACGGATGAGGCAGGCCAACAAGATGGAACGGTCCTCACAGTCGCAGCAGGGATAGTAGAACGACTCATCAGGGAAGAGGGGACGCTCGTAGCCGAACTGCTCGTCATCGGTGGCATAGGCGAAGGCGGTCTGGACGAAATTCAGCAGGATGTTGACTGTCTCGGTCTCCGTTTTGCCCTCGATGCTTTTACGCAGCGTGGGGAGCAGGCTCTCCTTCAGGGTGGGGCTCATTGAGGCCATCGTGTAGTACTGCCATTTGTCGGTGATGGGGTAGCTGTCGTAGAAGTCGATGAGGCTCTTGTTCAACTCGATGTTCATCTTTACCTCAGGATAGCGTTTGGAAGCGCGTGCTCTGGCCTCGATGGGGTTGGAGTCGATGATAGGCTGGGCCATGGCCAACGACATGCATTTCTCTTTGGGGAAGGCGTGGTTGAAGATGTAGTAGGGTTTGTTGTTCAGGGTTTTGTTGAAGTTGTAGTAATAGCCGCCGTCAAGCTTGAAATACTTGACACGGTAGATCTTCTCCTCTGATCCAATCAGGACGGTGAGTTGATTGTCCATTCTAGCCAGACGCACCCGATACCCTGACTGGGTGAGCAAGTACATATGCAGGACTACAGCCTCGTTGTTGTGGCCTCCGCAGCAGTTCTCCGCCACGGTCTCGGTCAGCTTGACGTAAGCCCAGTCGCAGAGATTGCGTTGTTTGCGTACCGACAGGCATTCGGCGACCATGTCGTCATAATAGGGGTCGGAGAGTTGTCTCCACAGTTCGGCGACGCTTTTCTCCATGGCGTCAACGAGCTTCAGGGACTTGTTGTGGTCGAAATGGAAGGTGAGCGGCGTGTCGTACCAATACAGCTTTTGTCCCGGGTCAGAGGCTACGGGAGTCCTAGAAGGCACGATAGGTTCCATCGGCTGGGGTTGTATCGGCATGGGCTTCGGTTGGATCAGCACACCGTCGAAAGGTATCGGGTCGGCAGTGGGACGTACCTGTTCCTCTGGAGGGGCGATCACCGGCTTCGGAGGCTTGGGCGCCATGGGCAGTTCTTCTGCCGGCTGGACGTCGACCTGCTGCCAGGCCTCTTCCATGAACTTGGCGTATTCCTCGTTGGCCTGCCGACGGAAACTCTCGTATTCCTGATGCATCTGTTGGCGGAAAGACTCGTACGACTTCCGCATGTCTTCGTTGGCTTGAGGGACATCCTGGTTGACTTGTGCGTGCAGGCTCAAAAACGGGACCATCCCGAGGATGGCGATAATAGTGAATGCTTTTCTATTCATGGTATTTGTATTGTCTCTTTGTGGATTAGTGCCTCGAAACAGGAAAAATTAGTCCGATGAAGGAAAAAAATCTCAATGACTCTGGTTCTTGAATTGCCGCGAAGGCGACGTGTAAGTGTTCAGCGCAAGGTTGAACTCATAGCAATAGTAGTAATCCGCCCCTTGGGTCAGGTTGCTGAAGGAGCAGGTGAATGACTTGTCGTTTCTTACTTCGGCGAATTCTGTCGTCACAATTTGTTGCATGTCACTGTCCATACCGATATGGATCTTGATGGTCTCGACCCTTGAACCGTAGACATAATGTCCTGAGATGACCGTACGGCTTTCGCTCACGAAGATCTCGTCTTCTATTTCCGGTACTGCCGTGACGACCTCTGGTTCTTTCACGCAACCATTGAGCGCCAGCATTCCCATTGTAACTATAGCCAAGATGGCAAAACGAATCTTTTTCATGGTATTCTCCTCCTTTATCTATATTTGAAACTAGTGCCGAAGCCCACTCGGATCTCATAGGCTTTCCTGTCGCCGGTCACCATGTCGAGTGGCGCCAGGAAGTCGGCGTGGAGCACGAAACTGTAGATGCACACTTGGAGTCCCAGTGAGGCCTCGACGTTTTGCCAGCTGTAGGGTTTGATGACTGCCCACTCGTTGGTGTCGGCTATCTTCCAGTTCAGGTTACGGATGCCATAGCCTGCGCCAGCCTTCAGATACACGGGACCGGCAATACGCATCAAGGCGCCCAGGGTGATGGAGCCTCTGACGTAGGTCTTCTCTCCGGAATAATGAGGTTGCACCCCGTCAATGATGCCGTTGGCATCTGCACTAAACTTGGCGTCATAGCCGTCGTAGGTGGTGCCGGTGATAAAGCTGAGGAACCAACCGGATTCATGCATGCTGCCGAGGCTCAGTCCAATGGCTGTATGTTCCTTCGACACCCTGGCCATGTCGGCGGTGACAAAGAACACGCCGGAGCGGACATAGTGCGACGGCTTGTCGTAATGGGTGTCGATAAACACATTGCCCAGCATCTCGCTGTCGTTGACCTCCACGGTCTTCTCGCCCAGTTTCCATCCATGGGCGGCTCGCAGCGTGTGCTGTCCGTTGCTCAGATAGACATCTGTGGGGGCTTTTCCTTGTTTCTTGCCGTCGACATAGATCTTATCGCGGGGACTGTCGGTCTCCACCCGAACCAGTTGTCCGAAGTTGATCATCACGGTCTTCTTGACCTCTCTTCTTGATAATGTCATCTTGGTCTCGATGGCGTGCCCGTCGCGGATGGCCTTGAAGACGTGTTCGCCGAAGCTGACGTCGGTCACCAAGGGTGACTTGCCGACGTAGATGCCATCGACGTAGATGTCGTCACCGGAGGTGTCTGTGGTGAAGGTGACGGAGCAGGCGGTGGGCAGATTCAATGTCAGCTTCCTCTCTTTGCCTTCTCTCACGTCGATCATTTGTTCGACCGCTGTACAGCCCGCTTTGGTGAGCCTTATGTTATGTGGCCCGATCTCGAGGTCGGCCAGATAGAGCGGGGTGATGCCCATGCTTTGTCCATCAAGGAAGACATTCGCCTCGTCGGGGTTGGAGTTGATGGTCAGCTTACCGGTCAGGGGTTGATAGTCGCCTATGATTCCGCCAGCGACCAGCTCTTTAGTCGTCACCGTAAGGATCTGACGGGGCTTGATGACTACATTTCTTCTCAAGAAGTGCTCGCTACCTTTCTTCAGCTGCACCACATAGCTTCCAGGAGCCAGTCGTGCGCTCTGGAAGGGCACTGTGCCCACCTGTTCGCCGTTGAGCAGCACCGTCATCGTCTCGGTGAATACGGAGTCTTCCGCAATGTTCAAGTAGCCATAGATGGGGGTGAGGATGACACTCAGCGTGTCAGTCTCTTTCTGCCGGAGGATCAGCGTGCCAGTCTCTTCTTGGTAGAGGTCGCGCCGCACCTTCCAGTTGTAGCTGCCGGAGAAGCTCCTCAACTGTTGCGTGCCAGCCCCGATGGAGTCGCCGTTGAGGTATAGCACTGCGTCTTCCGGGTAGGGCATGAAGACCAGGTTGCTCGATCCGATGGGAGAGGGGTCTGGCGGCAGCTCCTTCAGTCCGACGATGGAGACCAGATAGGTGTTGAGGCTCTGCACGTCGCTATGGAGCACGTCAGGGATGTTGAGTACGTAGTTGCCCAGTTGTGCGTGTTTGATTTTCAGGATCTTGATGCCTGGGGAGACCCAGAGGCAGATCTCTCCGCCGTCCTTGCGACGCTCACGGATCACGGAGCCCATGTCGCACTCAAATTGGAAGGCATCACGGTCGCGGTCCAGGATGTTCTGGGTGGAGATGCGCAACACGGCACATTGTTGGCCTCCGTCGACTTTCTCGGTGAAGATGGTTTTGCGAGCGGTCATGTCGCCTTGCAGGTAGTCGATGCTGACCACCTTATAGTCTTGCGCCATGAGGCCGCTGAAGCATCCTAATAACAGGAGGGTAAGTAGGTGAATTCTTTTCATGATGGGTCATTCTATGATCAATAGACATCTTTGAGGCTGAACAGTTCTTTGAGCGGGATCTTGTCGTCCTGCCATGCCCTGACGTGGATGACGGGGTCTTTGCCGCGCAGGTCGACGAGCAGGAAGAGGTAGCCGACGTCGCCGTAGGTGCTGGAGAAGTATTCCTGGCGCACCCTCACACCGAAGAAATCCTTGACGTTATAGGCTTGGTCGAATTCGGTGTCGGTGAAGTTCAGGTTGATGTATTCGCGGGTCTTGAAATGCCGGCGCAGACGGTCCATGTACTGCGACTTCGACAGGGTGTCGTAGCGGGTGTATCCCTGGAGGCGAAGGCCGTCGGAATCCACCTTCTTCATCACCTTGTAGCCAGTGATGATCAAAGCATATTCCGAGAAGATCTTCTCCAGGTAGTCGATGCGTCCCAGGGCATAAGCCGTCTGGTAGTCTTCCATGAAACTGAGCAGGGTCAGCCTGGACCGTTCCGACCAGTCGCCTTCGTCGAGGATCTCGTGTTGGGCTACGTCAGAGAGGGTGAAGGCAAGCGACTCGATGAGGTCGTCCTGGTTGAAGCGGAAGGTGACGTTTTCGACGAACTGCTTGTTGTTGCGGAAGCGGAACTGCATCGTCATGCTGCGGCAAAGGATCAGGTCGCCGAAAGGGATGTACTGGTATTGCTGCGTGCCGAGGATGGAGGCCTTGCCGTACTTGACCAACTTGTTGAAGCTGTCCAGGCCGTCTGCCGTGAAGTAGGCGCTTACTTGGTCGTAGCGTTTGTTCTGGATGGCGTCCTCCACCTCAATCATGATGTCGTTCAAGTGCTCGTAGCGTTGAAGGTCATCGTTCTTCGGAGTGTTTTCTTCCACGACCACGTCGGCATCCGACACGGCTTCTTCCGCTGCCGTGGTGTCTTTCTCTGTCTCGGTTGGCTGAAGGGTCATCTCCGGTGCATGGGCGTCGACGAACTGGTCGGCGGAGGAGAACGACTTCTTGCGTTTGCTGCGGATCAGTTCGTAGATCTGGGGCGGAGTCTCATTCTCGTCGTAGTTATAGACGTAATGCACCTTGATGTCGTTCAGGTCGTAACTGAGTTCCGCCACGCTCACGCCGTCGCGCACGCGGGCACCTCCCACATAGGTGTTGCCGTTGTGGTATTGGAAGTCGAGGCAGGTGATCTTCTGGTATCCTGTTCCGGTAAGATATTGGAAGGAGAGCAGTTTCTTGTAGATAGACTGGAACTCATTTACCTGTTCCGTGGTCGAGCCGACGCATTCCGTCTTGATGTTCGACAGGGTGCGGTCCAGGAGGCTCTCGAAGAGCGATGCGGCGGGCTGAGACCAGGTGTCGCGCTCGATCTTGAGGTCCGTGTCGAGGGCGAGGATATAGCCCCAGTAGTAGTATTTCAGGGCGTCGCCGATGCGTAAGTCCTTCACGGCGCGCTGTCCCTCGTCGTAGTAGAAGTTCAGGTCTTGTTCCAGCTTCGCCCTCCGTTCCTTGGCGGCTTCCTGCTCTTTCTGCTCCACGTCGTCGAGGATCTCCCGCACCTTGTCGGCACTGATGTAAACGAAAGCGGAGTAGGTCTTGTTCTTCTTCTCCGGCTTGCCCACCATCAGCACGTTATAGTCGGTGAGACGCACGTCGGTGAAGGTCTTCAGCACCTGTGAGAACAGGGTGGTTTCCGCGACCTCCTGTCCGTGGCTTTCGGAGTAGATCGTGCTGTTGGTCTCGCTCCTCACGTCGGTCATGATCTGGTTGGCCAGCAGCCCTACCGCGTCTTTCACGGCCAGGTCGAAGGAGTCGGCGACGGCCGTGGCGAAGAGGTAGTTCTCGTAATCCGCCATCACCTTTTTCATGATTTCCTTATTCATGGTGATGTCCTGGGCGGTGGCATTGAAGCCAAGGAAAAATGCGACGATGGCAAGCAGGGAAGCCTTTATTTTATTCATGAGGGTTCAATTAAAGGTGCAAATTTAAAAAATATCTTCTTTCCCGAAGGTTTGTTTCGAAAGAATAGAGGCATCGGTCTGGATAATTAGTCCGAATTGGCAAAAAAAATAAAAAGTGGGGTTCGTTGGACTAATAATTTAAGGAATTGCCACTATTGGGTGTAGAAAACAAAAGAATAATTGCTAATTTTGTAACATATTATGATAGGCATTATGAGTAAAAGATTTACCAAGCACGTTATCATAACCTTGATTTTCTGTTTCATAGCCGGGTCCGTTGGGGCGCAGACGGTGCAATACGGTCGCGTCGTGGAGATGAACTCCCATGGGAAGACCCTCAGTGGCGTCTCCATCATGGTGCCCTCCGTCCATGACTGCCAACCTGCCTCCAGCGATGCCCATGGGGAGTTCAGGCTTTGCTTCAGCGAGCATTTCGTGGGCGACGTGGTCTATGGCATCCGGGCCAGGAAGTACGGCTATGAGGTGGTCAACCTGCATTTCATGAAAGAAGGATGGACCCTGACCGCCAAGGACAGCCTGCGTATTGTCATGGCTCCTACGGAGAAGATAGCGGAAGCGCGTGCGCGTTACTATGATTGGTTGGAGCAGGCCAGCGTGGCACGGTTCGACACAACGATGAGTTACCTGAACCATCAATACGCTTTGGAACAGCTTTCAGACAAGGAGTTCGATTATTGGAAGCTGATGGCGGAAAACGAGTTGCAGCGTTCCTACGAGCGTCTGGATGCCCAGGCCGATAGGCTGGCCCGGGTATGCGATGAGGTTCCTGACGACCGGCTGCTGTCGCAACGGTTGAAGGCCGATGACCTGGAAGGGGCCGTGGCCTTGCTGGAGGTCGAGGCGCCCATGACGGTGCTTGAGGCTTGTCAGCACATCTCCGCTCCCCTCGAGAACGAGGCGTTGCCTGTCGCTTTGACGGAGCAGGCAGGCGATAGTATCACGATATCGGAGGCCAACCTGGCGGAACTGTCCCTGGTGGAGGCCTATACCGATATGTTTGAACAAGATTTTCCCACTTCGGGCGCCAAATATGCCAAGGCCTGTCTCTTCCTGGGGACACGCTATCAGGAACTGGGCTTGGGATACAAGGCCAAGCAGTACCTGAGGAAAGCCTTGACTGTGTACCAAGCCTTGCAGGAGATGGAAGGCAAGGACTATGGGGAGATCATCAAAAGGATTAAAGCATTGTTGTTAGAATAAAAAAAAGAGGCATCCGCAGGATGCTATATCTGTAACATGTACGATAGGAGAATGATGAATTTCGATGCCTTGAGCGACCGTGAACTCGTCCAGTTGCTGCTGAAGAACGACGAGGGTGCGGTTGAATACCTGTTCTTCTATCGGTGTAAGGGCATGTTCGGCCATATCGTACACAGCGTATTCCACGACCAGGGAGAGAAGGAAGAACTCATCACTGAGCTTTACCTCTATCTGCGTGAGAACAATTGGGAGAAGTTGCGCAAGTTCGAGTTCCGTTCGGCCTTGAACACCTGGCTGACTGTGCTGGCCGTAAGATTTTTTCAAAAAAAGCGCATTTCTCAGACTAAAATGGTACCGGTAGAGCCTCAAATGATCGAAGAAACCCAGAAAAACAAAGCCGATGACTTCGACATCATTCAGGAAATGTCACGAATGGAGCTTTACCGCGCCATCGACCAGCTCTCCAAGCCGAGAGAACGCTATGCGCTGCTGTGCGACCTGGCCGGGAAGAGCGCTGATGAAATCGCCAACGACATGGGATGCACGGTCTCGGCGGTTTACAACCTTACCAAAAAAGCAAGAATGGAACTGAAAACAATCATGAAAGAGAGAAAGCCATGAAAAACGATAGAATCGACATAACGGATGAGCTGATCGCCTGTTACCTTGAAGGCAAGGTGACGGATGAGGAGCGTGCTGCCGTGGAGGCTTACCTCTCGGAAGACGACGAGGCCATGGACGCCGTCATCCTGTCACGAGCCGAGATGGACTACCAGGACGATGTGGTGAAGCCTACCGTGTTTGGCCAGTCGATGAGCGACTACAACCTGTTCGCCTGGGCCGCGTCCTCCGCCAAGAAAGACTGCGCCATCCGCGCGCAACAGATGGTGCTGCGCAACTACGGCGTGGAGGTATCGCTGGAAGAACTCACCGAACTGGCCGAGAAGAAAGGCTGGTTTGACCCGGAGAAGGGCAGTGCCTTCGACTTCGTGGGCGAACTGCTCAACCACTATGGCGTGGAGGCCGTGCAGATGCGCAATGCGGGCATCTACCATATCATGCACGAGCTGAGCCAAGGCCATAAGATCATCGTCGGCACCGACGCCGAGGATACGGACGAACAACAACATGTGATGCTCGTCGCCGGCATCGACACCAGCGACCCCGATCATCTGAAGGTGACCGTGAACGATCCTTCCGACCCGGGCCGGACGGTGCAGCTGACCGCTAACGAGTTCATGGAACGCTGGGAGAACACCGGCTGTTTCATGGTCTCCACCAAACAACCTGCCCCGCTGGCAGCCAACCCCGAGATGGCGCATTTCGACTATGAGTTGGGTTATGTACGCAAGTTCGCCGACGTGGCCTATGAGGAGATCGTGAAGCGTCTCGTCGAGGATGGGGTCATCCCCGACACGAAAAGCCAAGGACGGCGCAAGACCCGTTTCTATGTGATTGGTGTCGCCGTGTTGGCCTTGGTCGGATTGGCCGCCTATCTCCTCTGGCGCTTCGCCACGCCCTTGCACATGAAGGTGAATGTCGTGGAAGACGCCGCCTACAGCATCCCGAGCCTGCCGTTTGAACGGGGTGAGCTTCAATGCGAATATGCCGGCAATGCCCTTCAGACCATTGAGGTGAGTGCCGACAACAAGACGGTGTTTTTGAATGACATCCCCTATAAATATAGAAATAGCGAGGTGCATCTGGTCTTCCGTGCCGACGGCTATGAGCCGATTGACACGACGGTGAAGGTTGGACCCGCGGTGAGTCTGAACCTCAGACGGAACGATGACCTTGGCGTGGTGTTCGGCAGGGTGACTGACTTCCAGACCGGTGATCCCGTGGAAGGGGCCGTCGTCCAGTTGAAGGACTTGACCGCCACCACGGATGCCTTTGGGCAGTTCAGGATCGAGATCCCCTTCGCCCAGCAAGACAAGACCCAACGCGTGACTGTCGTCCACGAAGGACATCAGGTATGGGCAGGGATGTACCGACCATCTGCCACCGAGCCGTGGATGATACCATTGACAAGAGTAAGTAAATAATTGATAATTAAATAGATATAAATATTTTGAAATTATTTGGACTAAAATAGGGCGATACAAGTCTCTATAGGTCAAAACAACCAAAAACAAGACATATAAAAAGAAAGCAATTAAAGTTCAACAATTAAAATCTACAGAAAATGAAAAAGTTAAGTGCAGTATTAGTGTTTGTGATGGCTCTCCTCATCGCCGCTCCCAGTGTTTATGCCCAGATGACCCGCAAGGAACAACGGAAGATGGAAAAGGCCATCAAGAAAGAGGCCAAGGACCTGAAGAAACAAGGATGGATCGTCGCTCCTGGCAACCTGCCTTTGGACATGCAGTTGAAGGACTCCTACCAGAAGCAGATGGACAAAGACGAGAATGGTTATCCGAAGTTTGTGACTGGCGAGGCCATGACCACGGGTGAGAGTTATGACGCCGCCCTGTTCCAGGCTACTGAGCTTGCCAAGTTGGACTTAGCCGGTAAGATCTCCACGGAAGTCACGGAGTTGATTGACACCAAGTTGGCCAACCATCAGTTGTCCGAGAAACAAGCCGCTTCTTTAGTTGAGAGTGTGGCCGCCAGCAAGACGTTGGTCAGTCAAAGACTCGGCCGTGTGTTGACGCCCGTCGTCATGCACCGCGATCTCAAGAACGGCAACATCGAGGTGAGAACGGTGATCTACTACAGCCACGACTTGGCACAGAAAGCCATCAAGCAAGCCATGCGCGAAGAGTTGGAGAAGAAAGCCGACGACCTGAGCAAGCAGTTGGATGAGGTGTTAGGCTTCTGACCATGAGACGGTTTAGGTTACTATTGGTAATCCTGGCATTCCCTGCCATCCTAACGGCCCAGAGGGCCCATAGGGTGTGCGGGGAATACACCTATTATGCTCCCAAGAACCTGAGTCAGTTTGAGGCTGAGACCATTGCCATCGAGAGAGCCAGGCTTCAGGCCATCTCCGATGAGTTCGGCACCATGGTTGACCAGACTAACCTTTCCCTGATCCAAAACCGTAATGGGGAGTCGCATACCGACTTCTTCTCGTTAGGTGAGACCGCCGTAAAGGGAGCATGATGATGCAAATAAACGCATTTAACAAAAAAATGCCGAACTTTGTGGACTAAAACCAAGGCATCGGTCGCTCTATTGGATGTCTTATCGAGAAAAACATGAATAAACCCATACTGACCTTCTTCTTTCTGCTGTGCTGCTTGGGGCTACAGGCCCAAGTGAACGACTCCACCACAAGGCGCAGACCCGACGGCTACAAAAACTTCAGGCAAAATGCCATGGAGCAATACGAGAGTTTTAAGAACCAGGCCCAGTCGGAGTTCGAGCAGTTCCTGGCTGAAGCGTGGACGGAATACCACCGGTTCGCTGGCACCAACAGCATCTACTCCAAGTCGAAGCCGGAGACGATCCCCGCAAATAACCTCAATGCCGGAAGCGATGCTGCCGACGCCGGGTTTTCCGTTCAGGACTGGAACCTTCCCATGACAAATGATGAGGCTCCTGCCACGCCAGGACAAGTCAAGATAAGCTTCTACGGCTGTCCGCTGAGTTTCTCCGTGCCCGAGGCCTTGCGTGTCAGCGTCAATGGCACCCGAGAGGCTAACGTGGCCCGTTGCTATGAGTCGATGCGCAAATCGGGGAAGACCCGGATTTTGGCCGATGAACTCGACACCAAGGTGTTCCAGATGGGCCTTAACGAATGGGGCTATTTCACCCTGCTTCGTGCCATCGCCGAAAAGACCTTCACCGACATGAACGACCGAGTGATGTTCTGCTTCTATATGCTGCACAGCCACGGCTTCAAGGCCAGGATCGGTCGCGGACAGAAGAGCAAGCAACTGATGCTGCTCCTTGCCATCGACAACAGCAAAGAGGTCTATTCGCTCTCCTTCTTCCGCTTCAACGGCGTCAAGCATTATGCGGTGTACGGCGGACAGGAGGGCGAGGATGTGTATTCATACAACGAAAAGGCCGATCAACGTTCGGGAAAGGAACTGATGCTCGACTTCAAGCAGCCGCTCCACATGACTCCCTGCAACAAGGTGCGGCAACTGAGGTGGAACAAGGATGGCGCAACCCTGGCACTGCCGTATTCCACCACCCATCTGCGTTACTACGACGACATGCCCCTGACGCAGTTCCCCGTCTATGCCGGCACCGCCTTGCCTCCGGAGGCACAACAAGTCATGGATAGCGCTGTGAATGCATTGAGGCAACATCTGAACGAAAGACAAATCATGGAGGTTCTGCTTCATTTCGTGCAGAATGCCTTCAGCTATAAGATCGACGAGAAACAGTTCGGGAGGGAGAAATACTTCTTCCCCGAAGAGGTCATCGGCTATCCGTTCAGCGATTGCGAAGATCGCGCCGCCCTGTTCGCCTCGCTGTTGCGCCGCTACACCCATTACGAGTTAGTCGGTCTGGTCTATTCCGACCATATGGCTGTCGGCGTCTGTTTTGACGACGGAAAACAGCCTGAGGGCTTGAGCTTCGTCCACAAAGGCAAGACTTACGTGATGTGCGACCCCACCTATACTAATGCTCCCATCGGTAAGGTGATGCCCCAATTCAGCAATGCCCATTTCGAGATCATCGAGATGCCTAAATAACTACGATTACCATGCAAAAGAAATACAAGATATTAATCCTCATCCTGGCTGCGCTCATCGCCATTGCCTTGGCGTTGTTCTTCCTGCTGCGACCCAAACTGTATCATGCCGAGCGTATCAATCCGCGGACCTTGCACGCCAACGAGACCTATCATGAGATGCTGGTAGGCCTCTGGAAGAAGGACGACAACCTCTATTATCGATTCTACGAGGACGGCACCGGCGTTACCTGGGACGCCTCCGAGGACATCACCGAGTCAGAAGCATCACCGTTCGAATGGGCGATCTATGACGAGGCCATCATGCTCACCCACAAGATGTTGCTGAGAGGCGTCGTGCCACGCTACTATCACCTCGACAACCTGAACCATTTCGATTTGAGGTTCCATGATTCCTACCGGGCCTATGTGATGGAACGGATCGATTCATTATTGTTAATTCCAATACCCCCACAAATATGAGAAAATCCTTTACTCTTCTCTTGGCGCTTTTTCTCTCTTTGGCTGTACACGCACAGTCCGAAGGCATGGGAGTGAAGTCGTTCCGGCTGTTGTCCAACGATATGACGGCCAACCTTCAAGGAACCATGCGCACGGACCAGAACGGTCATACGGCGGCGCTCATCAAGGTGGTGACCACGCTGACGGGCTTGTCGTTCGACGTGGGTAGTATGGGGGTGGTGGACACGCAACAGGAGCCTGGCGAGGTGTGGGTGTACGTACCTTTCGGCGTGAAACGCATCACCATACGACATCCCCAACAAGGTGTGCTCCGCGACTATTATTTCCCCATCGCTATCGCCGAGGCGAAGACCTACGAGATGGTGCTGACGATAGGGGCGACGCAGACGATAGCGGAACCTGTGGGCTCATACTTGATGATGACGGTCTCGCCTCAAGAGGCGACGGTCTCTATTGACGATGCGCTCCAAACCACGGAAAACGGGGAGTTGACGCTGCTGCTGCCCTACGGCTCGCATAGCTATCGTGTGGATGCAACCAATTACGAACCTGAGGTGGGCATCGTGGAGATCGGGAAGGAACCCAGGAAACTGAAAGTGGATCTGGTCATGCACAAGGCTACGCTGACGGTGACCTGCGTCGATCCGGAAGCGCAGATCTTCGTCAACGAGGAACAGAAAGGCGTGGGGAACTGGAGCGGGCTACTTCACGTCGGCGAGAACATCGTTGAAGCGAGGAAGTTGGGCTGCCGCACGGAACAGGACACGGTCACGCTGGCCAAGGACGAGGTGAGGGAGATGACAATCAAAACTCCTCAACCTGCCTATGGCCAGATAAACCTGAGCACGTCGCCTAGAGGCTGCGAAGTCTATATGGACGGAAAATATCTCGGCAAGTCGCCCCTCATCTTCTCCAACATCCCGATAGGAAAGCATCGCGTGGATGTGTATAGGGCTCGGTACCTCAGCCAAAGCAAGGACGTGGATATCGAGGAAGGGGAGAGTTCCGTAGTGAGTTTCAACCTCTATCGTGAGGAATCCTTGAATGGTGATTGGAAGAAACTCGAGTCAATGAAGACGAGAGTATTTTTCATGGGGAACTACGCATACAGTCTCTCACCGCAACACTCCGTTGGCTTAACCTTAGGCGGGGTAAAGCGTGTTGGCTTCTACCTCAGTGCAACCACTAACGGTCGCTTTCTTGATGCCGATTTCACTTGCGATTTGGATGGCAATCCTGTTGGCACTTCTCCTACCAACTATACCTTTACGGGAGACTCTGAAACCACGCATTACACGGCGACAGGGGGGGTCATGTATAGGATCTGGAAGCCGTTTTGCCTCTATGCCGGTGTCGGCTATGGTCATCGTTCCCTGCTATGGAAGACAAAGGAGGGCTATCTCGCCGAGGTGACAGGCTATAGCCACAAAGGACTTGCCTTGGAAGCTGGCCTCAACTTTGTCTTTAACCATATTGCCTTCTCATTAGGAATCAATTCCATTAGTTTCAGTTATCTGGAAGGAAAAGCGGGCATTGGCCTTGTGTTCTAATTCACCCAATAAGTAGACTAAAAACACAACGTTGCGGCATCTAAAGAGTGTAATCAAAAAAAATAACATCATGAAAACAACAAAGAACAAATTTCATCAAATGCTTTCCGTCATGGCAATGACGTTTCTGTGTTTCTGCCTTACGGATTGCCAGAAAGACCCGGTTAGCCCAGGCGCCTCTTACGATAACGGATTGGTTGTGGTTACCACGGAGATTACGGACGTCACTACGACCTCTGCCAAGGGTGGAGGCTCGGTGACCAGTGAGAATGACGTTGAGGTTTCCGCCAGGGGCGTATGCTGGAGTAAGGAACAATCCCCGATGATCAATGACGATCATACCACGGACGGTATGGGTACTGGGGAGTTTACCAGTACGATTACGGGCCTGATGGCGAACTCGACCTACTATGTGCGGGCCTATGCCACCGTAGGAGAGAGGACTTATTATGGCGGACAGAAATCGTTCATGACTACCGCCCCGTCCACTACTGACCCCACCATCAGTGTCCTCGATAATGAGGGCTATCTCACAGATGGCTGCGTCATTGAACTGTATGAAGAGTATCCGTTCGGATTCGTGGCCATGGCGAATGAGGAGAGCGGAGCCGAACTGGCTTCCCTGGTTGTTACTGTAAACGATGAAGAGTATGATAACCTTTCGATTAGTGGCACGAACTATACTTATGAAGGTAGGCTTAGCTTCAGTTATGAAGGAAAAGAGATTGTCGACGAGGTGGTGGTCAAGGCTGTGGTCACGGATGTCTATGGCCGAACGGGTTCCACTTCCTTCACCATCAGCATCAACATAGAAGAAGAGGAACTCGTCCCCTATGACTTCAGTTGGTATCGTCTTGGCAACTACACGACTGGTCTGGAAGAGTTTGGCCTCTATTGGGAAAGCAACATGAAGGATGTTTACGCCCAGATCAAGCCATTGGATGGGGTGACGCTCTTCATCTTTGATCCCAGCGTTTGGAGTAGCATCACCACAATGGCTGAAAAAACAGCCCTTTTCGAGACTGCCATCGAGACCATGTATCCGGTTAGCGTATACAACAACGTCTCCGTCTCATACACCGGCAGCAACTATGACGATGTCATCGGCACGGTGATGCCCGACGGTGAAAAGCACCTGATGCACATCACACGATGCGAGGCCGGTGCATCCCAAGCGCTGGGTATTCCCTTTACCATCTACGGTACCGCCCTGTAGAGACGTGCCGTGGCACGTCTCTACGTCAAACAATAGGACAAAAACCATGGTGCGTTTTAACAATTATTGTATTTTTGCAAATCTATGGACTAAAACACATCACGCCACGCCTCTATTCCATCAAAGAATTCGTCCTATGAAGAGAATCTTTACCATCGTCATCATTTTGCTTTCCTTCTTGATTCCTGGTCAATATGCCTCGTCACAGACGCCATCGAAAGACCAGAAGAAGATGGAGAAGCAGGTCCGGAAAGAAGCCAAGAAAGAAGCCAAGACCCTTGCCAAACAGGGTTGGGAAGCCGCCCCGGGCAACCTGTCGATACAGTCGCAACTGGAAGAGTCCTTCATGATGCAGCATCAGAAGGATGAGAAAGGTTATCCGAGATATATCTCGGGCGAAGCAACCACGGTGGGCGCATCGTATAGCTCGGCCTCGTTCATGGCGATGGAGATGGCTAAGATTGACTTGACGGGGAAAATGTCCACTGACATCACTGCCTTGATTACCACAAAAGTAGAAACCCAGCAACTGTCTAAAGACCAAGCCTCATCGCTCAGCAAGAGTGTGGCCAACAGCAAGAGTTTCCTCTCGCAACGCCTCGGAAGAGTGCTTAATCCTGTCAAGATGATGCGTAAACGGGACGACGGCAACGTCGAGGTGAGGATGGTGATCTTCTATGATTATGAGACTGCCCAAGCCCTCTGGAGACAAGGTCTGAAGGAAGAACTCAACCAAAGGGAAGACGGCCTTGGCAACACGATGATCGAATTGTTGGATCTCTGAAAAACATCAGCCTATGTCAAAACGTATACCTGTCCTTTTTTGTTTGTTCTGTCTGTTCTTAGGTTCGATCCGGCTGTTTGGCCAGAGTTGGGAGCAGGTGAAGGCCCAAAAAGACCTCTTTCTTTGGGGTGAAGGTTGGGGTAGCACCCTTGATGAAGCCGACCAAAATGCCCTTGCCGACCTGATCTCACAGATCTCTGTGATGGTCAGCCATGACTTCGAGATGGTGTCGGACGAGATCACCAAGAACGGTAGGGTCGACGCACAAAACTATGTCTCGATGAAGGTCAACACCTACTCGCAATCGACCCTGACAAACACGGAACGTCTGGTGCTTGAGAATGAGCCTGACGCCCATGTGGGACGTTTCATCAAACGTAGCGAGTTGGACCATATCTTCGCCGGCAGAAGGCTGAAACTGAAGGAGTTCGTCCGCCTCGCCGAGAAAGCCGAGGCCGCCTCTAAGGTGGATGATGCGCTCCGTTATTATTATTGGGCGTTCTCTCTGCTCAAGACCTTGCAATATCCGGCTGAGGAGACCTATGACGACCGTGAGGGCGTGACACACCAATTGGCCACCTGGCTTCCGGCACAGATCGATGCCATCTTCGAGGACGTCAATGCGGAGGTCGTCAGCCGTGACGGGGCCAACCTTGTCCTGCGCTTCAGCTTCCGTGGACAGCCCGTGGTGGGACTGGACTATACCTATTTCGACGGACGCGATTGGAGCAACATCTATAGCGCCAAGGACGGTCGTGGCGTGCTGGAACTGGCCCCGGGTGCAGAACCGGAAAACCTCCAACTGAAACTTGAATATGCCTACCGTGGAGAAGCCCATATCGACCGTGAGATGGAATCCGTGCTGAAAGTGGTGCGTGGCAACTCACTGAAGAAATCGTACCTCACCATCCCGATGAAAGTGCAACTGCCTGAGATAGAACCTAAGAAGACCCCGACGATGATCCTTGAAGAGACACCCGAACCGAGTCCCAATGCGGTTGTTGAGATGGAAGACGACGCCTCCTACCGTAGGGTCATGGATGCCGTCATCGGCGCCATCAAGACGTCTGACTACGCTCGTGTTGAGAATTTCTTCACCCCTGATGGACTGCAGATGTACCACGAGCTGATCTCCTACGGCAAGGCTCGTATCATTGGACAACCCGACTATAAGGTTTACCAAAAGGATGAATCCGTGGTGGTGCGTTCCATCCCCATGTCCTTCTCCTTTGCCCGTGGCCTCCGGAAATCCTTCGTTGAAGATGTGGTGTTCACTTTCACCAGACAAGGCAAGATTGATTGTCTGGCCTTCGCCTTGGATGAGACCGCGGCTAATGACATCCTAGACCAAGGCTATTGGCCGGAGTCGGCGAAGATGACCATCCTTGAGTTCATGGAAAACTACAAGACCGCCTACTGCCTGAAACGCCTGGACTATATTGAGAGCATCTTCGACGACAACGCCCTTATCATCGTTGGCCATGTGGTGAACAAGTTGAAACGTCAAGGCAGCGCCGACACTTATGAATATGCCAACCATCATGCGGTGAGACGCACCCAATATACGAAGGACGCCTATCTTAAGCATCTTGCGACTTGCTTCCGAAGCAATGAATGCATCAACATCCGCTTCACCGATAACGATGTGGTAAAGGCTGGGCGTGGCGGCGAGGTTTACGGCATCCAGATCAAACAGGACTACTATTCCACCAACTACGGCGACACGGGTTACCTCTTCTTGATGGTGGACCTGAACAATCCCGACGAGCCGATTATCAAAGTGAGGACCTGGCAGGAGGAGCCGGATCCGGTGGATGGGTTGTATGACCTGATGGATTTCTGACGCTATCTTTTAATGATCCTCATATTGATGACATCGCTGTCCTGGATGATATTCAGGATGTACAATCCGGATTTGCATTTTCCCAAGTCTATTTGAGTGTCCTCTCCCGTGGCCTCAATGGTTTTGACGAGGACGCCGAGGATGTTGTATACCCTAATCTCCTTGGCGTCGTTGCAGTGGACGTTGGCGATGCCGTCGGTGGGGTTCGGGTGGACGACGATGTGGCTGTCGTTGTTCTCCTCCACGCCGATGTTGGGAGCGAAGGAGACATAGATGGAGTGGTCCTCCGTGACGTTGGAGAAGGTGAAGGTGCCGAGAGAACCGACGAAGGCTCCGTCGACATAGACCTCGGACACCTTGTAGCCGTCGTTGGGAACCATGGTGAAGGTCTGGTCGTCGCCTTCCTGGACGATGACGTCGCCAGAGGGGTTGATGGTGCCGTTGGCACCAGAAGAGGCGTAGATGGTGTGACCATTGCGGCGGAAGACGGCGGTGAGCGTCCTGTCCTGCGTCACGGTGAACTGATATAAGGCCTCGGGTGTGACCTCGGTCCCGTTCTCGGACCAGCGGACGAAGGAGAACCCTTCCGCAGGAGTCGCGTTGACGGTACACATGTTGCCATAGGGATAGCTGCCGCCACCCGTCACGGAGCCTCCGTCAGCGGGGTCGGCGTTGAGTGCGACCGTGTGGGTGATGGCCTGGAAGTGGGCCTCAAACGAGGCGCTGCCGGAGACCTGGAAGGTGTGGCTGGTGTTGGTGGAGACCTGCTCCCCGTCCTTTTTCCAGCAGAGGAAGGTGTACCCTGTGTTGGGCGTGGCTGTCAGTGTGCAGCTTTCGCCGATGGCATAGTTTCCGTCGCCGGAGACGGTGCCGCCGTCGTTGGGCACTGCGGAAGCGGAGATGGTGGCCATGTTCGGGGAGTAGTCGAAGTTGGCGACGAGGGTCCTGTCGTTCAAGACCTTGAAGGTGTAGCTGGAATTGGTGGAGACCTGCAGCTCGTTCTCGGTCCAGTTGCGGAAGACGTAGTCGCTGCTGGGGTTGGCTGTCAGGGTGCAGAAAGCATTGTGCTGGTAGCTTCCGGTGCCGCTGACGGAACCTCCGTTGGAAGGATTCGGCGAAGCCTGGATGGTGTGTGTGACGGCCCGGAAATGTGCGACGAAGGCGGCGCTCTCAGTGACTTGGAAGGAATAGGAGGCGTTGTCGGAGACTGAAGATCCGTTTTTGGTCCAGTTGACGAAGGTGTAGCCGTCGGCGGGTGTGGCGGTCAGGGTGCAGGTCTGCCCATAGTTGAAGCTGCCCCCATTGTTGACCGAGGCCGACCCTCCGCTGGTTGGGTCCGCTTGAGCGGTGATGGTGTAAGTGTCGGCTTGAAAGAGCGCGACAAAGGAGGCGTCTCCGGTTACGGTGAAGCTGTAATGGGGGCTGTCGGAGACCTGAGTGCCGTTCTTTGTCCATTTCACGAATGAATAGCCGTTGGCTGGGGTGGCGGATAGCGTGCAAGTTATACCTTGCGCATAAGTTCCGGCTCCTGAGACTGTACCGCCGTTCGTTGGGCTAGCGGTGGCGGAAATCGTATAGTAATTGGTGGGAACAGGATCGATTGAGAAGAGATCGCTTAGGTTATAAACATAGCCTACATACCAATTGTCAGCACCGTTTGTGTCATCGGATTGGACGAATGAGCCCGTGCCTTCGTCGACTTGGGCCACAACGACTAGTTGGCCATTGATAACGGCAGCTTGAGGGAAGGTCATTTCCAAGTTTTGATACATCCAATAGTCATCGCCAGCGCAAAGGGACCTCATGTTGCCCCAGGTAAAGCCTCCATCAGGAGAGTAGTTCGCGAACAGGTGATAGTACCACAGGCCGGCACCATCATGGCAGTTCTCATCCAGCATGGCCCAGACAGCTACCAAACCTTCTGAATCGGGCACTCTGCAAAGCACAGGCCAGGCAGCGATACCTTGGTTGTAGTGAGCGTGGTTGCCACCTTCGCCGTTACCACCAGTGATGTTCATTTCTTCAGCGGTGTTGTAGTCTTCGACTTCACCGGTTTCGTTGTCCAGAGGAACCATGTAGCCAATGTATTCAGGC
>JAEEGL014548562.1_pt1 | contig 27932 bp, 19 predicted proteins | sample 9134231 | NCBI WGS metagenome assembly JAEEGL01 (sample SAMN16246548, study PRJNA631951) | gut metagenome | biome: gut microbiome; feature: rumen; material: fiber-attached | host: Bos | place: Iran: Karaj | collected 2018-10
ATAGTCAGCATGTCCTGGACAGTCAATGTGTGCATAGTGTCTCTTGTCTGACTGATATTCCAAGTGACGAGTGTTGATTGTGATACCGCGTTCTTTTTCTTCTGGAGCGTTATCGATTTCGTCGTACTTAAGAGCCTTATCACCATACTTATTAGCACAATATGAAGTGATAGCTGCTGAAAGTGTAGTCTTACCATGGTCTACGTGACCAATAGTACCAACGTTCATGTGAGGTTTAGTTCTTTCAAACTTCTCCTTTGCCATGTGTTTCTCCTTGCCGGTCAATTTCCTTTGCCGACATTAATAAAATATTTTCTGTGTTGCACTTTAAGCCAGAATAGCGATCTTTAAACTAAAAGAACAACCATTCGCATACACATTTATTGCGACTTTAATGATGTGATTTGCAGTAATCGGAAAGAAGAATTATCAGAACTTTTCTTTTTATTATAGAAAGTTTTCTAATTCTCATCAGATATTTCATCAATTCGAAATATCCTTGTCCGGCACCACCTATCATCATCAGCAAACCCGCTAGATGACTGGTTTGGCATCCTGGAACTCTGCAGTTACCAACTGCATCAGAAACCCCGGATGCATTCAATCTATAACTACTGTCAACGACAGTAATTTACTCATCAAGGGCCGTAAAATCTGAATACTGCAAAGCAGTAAACTTTACGATATTTACCGGATTAAATCCGCCTGATCTCAAAGAACCCATGACCCGACTATGAACCCATAGACAGGTTCTACATTTATACACTTTTTTAAAAATTGTTTCAATACCCGTATAGCAAAATATGCAAAAAAAATGCACCTTTTTTCAAGGTGCATATAAAAGGAAGCAGTACCTGCAAAAAAGCGCACTTTATGCAGGTAAACCGTACTACCAGCGGAAATGTGCAAAAGCTTTGTTTGCTTCTGCCATTTTGTGTGTATCTTCCTTCTTTTTGAAAGCAGTTCCAGTATTATTAAAAGCGTCCAAAAGTTCGCTAGAAAGAGTATCTGCCATACCATGACCGCTTCTGTTTCTTGCTGCATCGATAATCCATCTCATAGCAAGAGCTTCACGGCGTGCATCGCGGATTTCTACCGGAACCTGATATGTAGCACCGCCGACGCGGCGTGATTTTACTTCTACTACAGGTTTTACGTTATCAAGAGCCTTGAGGAATACTTCCAATGGGTCGTTTCCTGTCTTTGCCTTGAGCTTATCCATTGCATCGTACACGATTTTTGTACATGTTGCCTTCTTTCCGTCGAGCATCATGCGTGTAACGAATTTTGATACAACCTGGCTGTTGTATTTAGCATCCGGCATAATCGGACGGTCAATTGATTTCTTGTGTCTTCCCATCTTAGTCCTCCTTATGCCTTAGGTCTCTTGGCACCATATTTTGAACGACCGCGTTTACGATCTTCTACACCAAGAGTATCTTTTGTACCGCGGATGATGTGATAGCGCACACCAGGAAGGTCCTTAACACGACCACCACGGATTAAAACTACAGAGTGTTCCTGAAGGTTATGTCCAATACCAGGAATATATGCAGTAACTTCAATACCATTTGACAAACGAACACGTGCTACTTTTCTCAAAGCAGAGTTCGGTTTTTTAGGAGTAACAGTCATTACACGTGTACAAACACCACGTTTCTGCGGACAAGACTCAAGTGCGGGAGATTTGGTCCTGTTTGCAGCTGACTTACGTCCCTGACGAATTAACTGATTGATTGTAGGCATCTAAAAATGTCTCCTTTTATAATTACCGGTCAGCACCCCGGAAAAATTGCATTATTATCCCTATACAGATAGGTTTGAGTAGTTTACTGAATTTACAAAATGAATTCAAGCGGAATTTAAATAAATTTCCTACAAATTCTTCAAATTTTAGTGTAGAATGGATAGAAACCAGGCGAATCATTTGGTTGCAATTATGCCAAAAAACGCGGAGCAGAAACAAGCTATGGGAGGCACTTCTAAGCGCAGCGCAGCGTGCGGGCCCCATAGATTTTTCTGCGGGAGCGTTTTTTTTATAAATCGCATATTATACGCCTGGGTTTATGTCATTTTGGAGGAAATATGATTTATTACGTAGATTCAGCAGCTAAGGAAAATGGAAACGGAACTCAGTCAAACCCATTTAAAAAAATCCAGCAGGCAGCAGACATTGCACAGGCAGGAGACGAAGTTATCGTTGCTCCAGGCCTCTATCGTGAATATGTAAATCCTAAAAAAGGCGGAACAAAAGAAAGCCCGATTATTTATAAAAGTTCAACCTTAAAGGCTGCACATATAACGGGCGCAGAAGAATTAAAGAACTGGTCAAAAGTTGACGGAAATGTTTACGTAACAAGAATTAAAAATGATATCTTTAATGGAAACAATCCTTACACAAAACTCATCCGCGGTGACTGGTTTATTGCATACATGACTGCACATACCGGAGATGTTTTTCTTAACGGAAAATCAATGTACGAAGTAACAAAGCTTGACCAGGTTATGAAACCGGTACGTTCAAAAACTTCGTGGGATCCGGATTTTTCTGTTTACACATGGTACACGGAACAGAACACAGAAACAAACGAAACCGTGATTTACGCAAACTTCCAGGGCAAAGATCCTGCAAAAGAAAATGTTGAATTTACTGTAAGACAAAATTGTTTTCTTCCAGAAAAAGAAGGAATCAACTACATAACTCTTTCTGGTTTTACAGTTTCAAAAGCTGCAACACAGTGGGCTCCTCCTACTGCATATCAGGACGGAATGATTGGTCCGCACTGGTCAAAAGGATGGATTATCGAAAACTGCGAAATCTATGAATCAAAGTGTTCTGGTATTTCACTCGGTAAATATTACCAGAAAGGTAACGATAACAAATGGCTCGAAACAAAATACAAAGACGGAACTCAGACACAGAGAGACTGTGTATGTATTGCACAGATAGACGGCTGGTCAAAAGAAACAATCGGTTCACATACAATCAGAAACTGCGACATTCATGACTGCGGTCAGTGCGGAATCGTAGGACACTTAGGCGGCGTATTCTCGCTTATCGAAAACAACCATATTTATAGAATAAATAACAAACAGAATCTTGCCGGTGCAGAAATCGGCGGAATAAAAATGCACGCCGCAATCGATGTTGTATATAGAAGAAATCATATTCACAACTGTACACGCGGAATCTGGCTTGACTGGGAAGCCCAGGGAACACGCGTTACGCAGAACTTCTTCCACGACAACTGCCTTCCTAATCCACACAACGATAACAAAGAATCCGGAATGGCAATTGCAGAAGACCTGTTTATCGAAGTATCACACGGTCCGACTCTCGTAGACAACAATATTTTCCTCTCTACCAGAGCTGTTAAACTTGCTACACAGGGTGTTGCGTTTGTTCATAACCTGATTGCAGGAAGTTTTACAGCTGTAGGTCGTGGCGTAAACAACGGAACTCCACATATTCCGTCTCCAAGATACACTCCTTACCATGAGCCACACGGAACAAACATCCTCGGCTTTATGAGTATCCTGCACGGTGACTGTAAATTCTTTAACAACATCTTCGTTCAACAGAAAGTAAGACCTTTCCTTAAAGCCGTAATGATAGGTTCGCGCCGCAACACCTGGGATGATGGAAATGTTTTTGCAGGAACTTTCCCTTATTCAGATTATCCAACTTATTCTGAATGGACTAAAAAATTTGAAGGTTACTGCGGAATGGGAAGTCCTATGTCTGACCGTTATTACGACAAATTACCTGTATGGGCAGGAGGCAATCTTTATTTTAACGGTGCTAAACCGATGAAAAAAGAAACTGATGCTTATGTCGATACAAAAAGCAAGATTACAATTTCATATGATGTAGTTGATGGAAAATATATTTTAAAGACAAATGTTTTTGATTTTATTCCAGAGACAAAATGTTCTCTGTTAAAGACAGATGATATTGCAGAAGCATTTGAGCCTGAACAGAAATATGAAAACAGTGACGGAACTCCGATTGTTTTTGATACAGACTTTTATGGAAATAAAAGACCTGCAAATTTAATTGCAGGTCCGTTTGCACAAAAGGATTCTATCGAAAAGCCGTTGTTTGATTTTTAATTCTGTTTTTCAAAAGCTTCACGAACGGCACATGCAAGCTGGTCGGCACAGGAAGTTGAACGATTACCGCAGGTATTACCCTTAAGTTTTTCTTCAATCTGTTCAACTGTCATGCCGTCGACCAGTTTTGAAATTGCCTTTAGATTTCCATTGCAGCCGCCATAGAAGGAAATATTAGAAACTTTATTTCCTTCTATATCAAAATCAATTAACTGCGAACATGTGTTTTTAGTTTTATACTGATAATGCATCTGCGGCCCCTTTGTTATTCCTAGTCAGAATCCTCTGCGTCATAATTAGCTTCTTCGACATGAGTTACCTGAGCCTGTTCAGCTTCTTTTTCTGCCTTTCTAAGTTCAAGAACTTCTGCCATCTTAACGTCAAGATCCATATCACTTGAGTCGTAAAGCTTAACACCTTTGTAATTCTTAATTCCGGTTCCGGCTGGGATAATGTGACCAATGGCAACATTTTCCTTGATACCATGGAGACCGTCTTTTGCTCCAGAAATTGCAGCGTTTGTGAGAACGCGTGTTGTTTCCTGGAATGATGCAGCAGAAATGAATGAGTCTACATTCAAAGATGCTTTTGTAATTCCCTGGAACATCGGACGTCCAACTGCCGGCTGTCCACCTTCTGCTACGATGCGTGCATTTTCTTCGTGGAAGCGGTATTTATCTACCTGCTGTCCATAGATGAAGTGTGTATCACCTACATTTACGATTTCTACTTTGCGAAGCATCTGGCGAACGATGATACCGATATGCTTGTCATTGATTGCTACACCCTGTGCACGGTATACCGACTGGATTTCATCCATGAGGTAGTTCTGAAGTGCATTTTCGCCAAGGATTGCAAGAATGTCGTGTGGGCTTGGAGCACCATCACAAAGTCTTTCACCTGCTTTTACTTCGTCACCGTCACGAACAAGCATTCGTTTTGTCATCGGGATAAGGTGGTCAAATACGCGGCCGTACTTATCTTCGATTGCAATCTTTCTCTTGCCTTTTGTAACATCCTTAAACTTAACAGTTCCAGAAATCTGTGCGAGTACTGTAGGAACTTTTGGTTTACGAGCTTCGAAGAGTTCTGATACACGAGGAAGACCACCGGTAATATCGCTTGACTTTGCAGCTTCTTTTGGCATCTTTGCAATTGTTTCTCCAGCTGCAATTTTTTTCTTGTCTTCAACAAGGAGGAATGCTCCAGATGGAAGGAAGTAGCTTCCCTTTTCGTTACCATCATTATCTGTAATGATGATACGAGGCTGCATACCTTCTGTATGAAGGTCAGTGATATAGCGTTCTTTCTTTTCTGTTGTTTTGTTAGTACGTGTTTCAAGTGTTGAACCTTCAACGATATCTTCGTAACGAACATATCCGTCAACTTCTGCAATAATAGGATCAGATGCTGTATCAAATACACCGATGTTCTGATTTGCTTCTACGAAATCACCGGTCTTACACATTACTGTTGAACCGTTTGCAATTTCGATTGTCTGAATATTGCTTGCAAGATAAACGTTTGTCTTTGTTACGATAATTCTTGCTTTTTCACTTGCAAGAACATCACCGTCTTTTCTTGAAATAATAACACTGTCTTTCTTAACCCTGTCTCCATCTTTAACAGCAACTTTGTCACCTTTCTGGATTTCATATGAGTTAAGGATTCTTGAAACATCCATATAACCTTTACGAGTAAAGAGCCAGTTCTTATCTTTTGTAACAACGTGTGTACCACGAATGTCTTCGATAATTGCAGGATACTTTAATACGATGTGGTTATCTTCTGTAACTTTTGATGCAGTACCACCAACATGGAAAGTACGCATAGTAAGCTGTGTACCAGGCTGACCGATTGACTGAGCGGCAATGATTCCGACAGCTTCACCGATTTCTACAACCTTATTGCGTGCAAGGTTTTTACCGTAACACTTAACACAGATACCATGTTTTGCTTCACAAGTAAGTACTGTTCTGAGTTTTACTTTTTCTACACCTGCTTCTTCAATCTTTTTAGCAAGTTCTTCTGTAACATAAGTATTGATTCCGCAGATTTCTTCTCCAGTCATCGGGTCAACTACACGTTCAATAGTAAAGTGACCAACGATACGGCTGGAAAGTGATTCAACAATTTCATCACCATCTTTGATTGCTGTGTAATCGATACCGTTGATTGTTCCACAGTCTTCTTCGTTTACAACAACATCCTGAGCAACATCAACAAGACGACGAGTCATGTAACCGGCATCGGCTGTCTTAAGAGCTGTATCCGAAAGACCTTTACGCGCACCGTTTGAAGAAATGAAGTATTCGATAACCGAAAGACCTTCTTTAAAGTTTGACTTAACAGGAAGTTCAATAATTTCTCCACCTGGTTTAGCCATCAAACCACGCATTGCAGCCAGCTGTGAAATCTGTTTCTTAGAACCACGGGCACCAGATGTTGCCATCATGTAGATAGTGTTAAATCCATCTTTATCTTTAGCAAGTGCATCGTAAACGATGTCTGTAAGTTCTTCGTTTTTCTTTGCCCAAAGGTCAGTTACTTTTGTAAAGCGTTCTTCATCAGTAATCTGTCCCATTGAGTTTTCTTTAACGATCTTTTCTACTTCTTTGTTTGCTTTTTCCATCATTGCTTTCTTTTCTGCCGGAATGATAATATCATCCATAGAAAGAGTAGCACCATAGAATGTAGCATTCTTGTAACCAACAGCTTTAATTGCATCGAGCATTTTGATTGTTAACCATGGTCCGCCTTTTGGATCTGGAGTATGGTAAACTTTTTCAATCATCTTCTTGAGATCTTTATCACCAAGCTGTTTGTTTACATAATTAATTTCATCAGGCATTGCTTCGTTAAATGCGAGGCGTCCTGCTGTTGTTTCGATAATATCGCCTTTCTTGAAAGCACCTTCTTCAAAAGAATCTTTTGGAGCCGGAACTTTAATCAAAGCCTGCCATCCGATAAATCCGTCTTCTGCAGCCATGCGTACTTCATCAGAATCGCTAAAGCGTTTTCCTGTTCCGCGGCCGAGACCGTCTTTTGAATCTTTTGGCTTGATTGCAGTCATGTAGTAAATACCAAGAACCATGTCCTGTGATGGACCTACAATTGCGTTTCCGTTTGCAGGGTCAAGAAGGTTTCTTGCAGAGAGCATCAATGTCCAACATTCCATCTGTGCAGCCTGTGTAAGCGGAACATGAATAGCCATCTGGTCTCCATCGAAGTCGGCGTTAAATGCTTTACAAGCAAGCGGATGGAGTTTAAGAGCTTTTCCTTCTACGAGAACAGGTTCAAATGCCTGAATACCAAGTCTGTGCAATGTAGGAGCACGGTTAAGCATTACAGGATGTTCGCGAACAACTTCATCAAGAATTGCAAAAACTTCTGGAGCTTCTGATTCTACGATGAGTTTTGCTTTCTTAACATTGAATGCAACCTGTTTATCAACAAGTTTTTTCATGATGAAAGGCTTAAAAAGTTCGAGAGCCATTTTTGTAGGAACACCGCACTGCCAGAGTTTAAGTTCTGGTCCTACAACGATTACAGAACGACCTGAATAGTCTACACGTTTACCGAGGAGGTTCTGGCGGAAACGACCCTGCTTACCTTTAATCATATCTGAAATAGATTTAAGAGGTCTGTTAGAAGCACCTTTTACAACACGCTTTCTCTTTGAGTTATCAAACAAAGCGTCAACTGCTTCCTGTAACATTCTCTTTTCGTTTCTGATGATGATGTCTGGAGCCGAAAGCATCATGAGACGATTTAAACGATTGTTGCGGTTAATAACACGGCGATACAAATCGTTTAAGTCAGATGTTGCAAAGCGTCCACCATCAAGCTGAACCATAGGACGAAGATCAGGTGGCATTACAGGGATTACATCAAGAATCATCCATGAAGCTTTATTTCCGGATGTGCGGAAATTTTCTACAATTTCAATTCTCTTTAAAAGTCTTTTGTCAGACTTAGCACCCTTTTCTACCATCTTTGTACGAAGTTCTGCTGCAAGTGCATCAAGATCAAGCTGTTCAAGCAAAATCTTTATAGCTTCTGCACCCATCATTGCAGTAAACGAACCGCCGTAGCGCTCCTGGTTTTCGATATATTCTTCTTCTGTTAAAAGCTGATTCTTTTTAAGGTCAGTATCACCCGGATCAATTACAATGTATTTTTCGTAATACAAAACTGAACGAAGATCAGCAACCTTAAGGTCAAGCAAAAGACCCATGCGGCTCGGAACAGAACGATAATACCAGATGTGGCTTACAGGAGCTGCAAGTTCGATATGACCGGTTCTTTCACGACGAACCTTAAAGTGAGTTACTTCTACACCACAGCGGTCACAGATAACACCCTTGTAACGGATGCTCTTAAATTTACCGCAGTAGCATTCCCATTCCTTTGTAGTACCGAAAATTCTTTCACAGAAAAGACCGTCTTTCTCTGGTCTTAATGTACGATAGTTGATTGTTTCCGGTTTTTTTACTTCTCCATAAGACCATGCACGGATAGTTTCTGGCGAAGCAAGTTTTAATCTAATCGAATCAAAATCCTGAATATCACGCATTAGCATTCTCCTTATCAAAACCAGTAGCGGCTTTGTCGATCAATTCCTGATCGCGTTCTGTAAGAGCAATCTGCTTTCCATTTTCGTCATAAATCGTAAAGTCGAGAGCAAGACCACGGAGTTCCTGTACCATTACATTGAATGCTTCTGGAACACCAGCCGGAGTAGAAGGATTTCCTTTTACAATTGCTTCGTAAACTTTTGAACGACCTGTCATATCATCAGACTTGATTGTCATCATTTCCTGAAGTGTATTTGCAGCACCGTATGCTTCGAGTGCCCATACTTCCATTTCTCCAAGACGCTGACCACCAAACTGAGCTTTACCACCAAGAGGCTGCTGAGTAACAAGTGAGTAAGGTCCGATAGAACGTGCATGCATCTTGTCATCAACAAGGTGGTGGAGTTTAAGGTAATAAATAACTCCGACAAAGATCGGGTTAACAAAAGCTTCACCAGTGCGTCCGTCGTGAACAACCTGACGACATCCAGGAAGAATATCAATTCCGATTCCGTGTTCTTTAAGAGCTTTGTTAGCTTCCTTTAATTTTTCGTCAATCATTTCCTGACTAGGCGACTGGAATACAGGAAGTTCAAAGAATTCATTAAGATATTTACCTGCAATACCAAGTTCAGATTCCATAATCTGACCGATGTTCATTCGGGAAGGTACACCAAGAGGATTTAAACAAACATCAAGTGGTGTTCCGTCTTCGAGGTATGGCATATCTTCTTCCGGAAGAATTCTTGATACGACACCCTTGTTTCCGTGGCGTCCGGCCATCTTATCACCTTCGCGAAGTTTTCTCTTGTTTGCAATGAGAACTTTTACAACTTCATCAACACCAGGGTTAAGATCATCACCTTCGTTGCGGCGCAAACGCTGAACGTCGATTACAACACCTTCAACACCATGTGGTACTGTAAGTGAGCTGTCACGAACTTCTTTTGCTTTTTCACCGAAGATAGAATTTAACAATTTAAATTCTGGAGTTGTTTCTGCTTCGCTCTTTGGAGTTACTTTACCTACAAGAATATCTCCGTCGCGAACTTTAGCTCCGATACGGATGATACCTTCTGCATCAAGGTTATCAAGTTTCTTTTCTGCAGTGTTAGGAACATCACGAGTAATGCGTTCTGGTCCAAGTTTTGTTTCGCGGATTTCTGTAGAGAATTCTTTGATATGAATAGAAGTATACATATCTTCTTTAACTACGCGCTTGCTGATAAGGACAGCGTCTTCGTAGTTATATCCATTCCAAGGAACAAATCCTACAAGGAGGTTGCGTCCGAGAGCAAGTTCTCCGTTGAATGTAGCAGGACCATCAGCAAGAACAGCACCAACTTTAACTTTTTCTCCAACAGAAACTGTAGGTCTCTGATGATAACAAGTATCCTGGTTTGTTCTCTGATATTTTAACAATGTATATTCGTCGAGTTCGCCGCGCTTACCGCCTTCTGGTTTTACTTTTACGACTTCACTTGAAACGTAAACAACCTCACCGGCACGTTTTGCTTTTATGAGAACTCCCGAATCATAAGCACATTTCTTTTCCATACCTGTACCAACATGAGGTGGTTCAGGGAACAACAATGGAACAGCCTGGCGCTGCATGTTACAACCCATGAGCGCACGGTTAGCATCGTCGTGTTCAAGGAACGGAATCAATGCTGCAGAAACAGAAATTACCTGGCGTGGAGAAACGTCCATGTACTGAACATCCATTGGTGAACGCTGCGTATAGTTTCCGCGGTGACGTACAGAAATCATATCTGTTGCAAATGAACCGTCAGACTTCATACCTTCTGATACCTGACCGATGTAGTATTTGTCTTCGTCCATTGCAGAAAGATAGTCTACTTTCTTTGTTGCCTTTCCGTTTTCGATTTTGCGATACGGTGCTTCGAGGAAGCCGTAGTCATTAACGCGTGTATAAATTGCAAGTGAAACGATCAAACCAATGTTTGGTCCTTCTGGAGTTTCGATAGGACACATACGACCATAGTGTGTGTAGTGTACATCACGAACTTCAAAGCCTGCACGGTCGCGGGAAAGACCACCAGGTCCGAGAGCGTTAAGACGACGCTTATGAGTAAGTTCAGCAAGAGGGTTAACCTGATCCATGAACTGAGAAAGCTGTGAAGAACCGAAGAATTCTTTTATCGATGCAACGATAGGTTTGATAGAAATCAATTCCTGCGGCTTCATAGTTTCTGTATCTTTAAGACTCATTCTTTCTTTTGCGATGCGTTCCATACGTGCAAAAGCTGTCTTGAGCTGGTTTGTCATAAGTTCACCAACAGAACGGATACGACGGTTTCCGAGGTGATCGATATCGTCAGTTAATTCTTCACCGATAGAAACTTTGATAAGGAACTTCATTGTCTGAATGATATCTTCCTTTACAAGAGTGTGTTCTTCGATGTTTTTCTTGTAATCAAATTTTTTGTTGAGCTTGTAGCGGCCTACGCGACCAAGATCATATCTTCTTGAAGAGAAGAACATAGAGTTAAGATCTTTTTCTGCAGCTTCAACTGTCATCGGTTCACCAGGCATTAAAACTGAATAAACTTTAGAAAGTGCAAATTCTTTTGTAGGTTCATCATTTTCTGAACCAGTCTCCTGGAATTTTACAGCTTCCTGTTCGAAACAGTTGATGATTACCTGCGAGTTAAGTGACTCATTCTTTTCGTCTTTGTTGTTAGGATTTTTTCTTGTATCAAATTTAATTACTTCAATTGATTTGATTCCATGTGTAATTAAATCGTCAATCTCATGCGGACGAAGACGAGTACCTGCTGGATAAAGTTTTACATCTTCTCCACTGTCTGCATCTTTTGCATAAACAGCTTTTGAAAGAACTTTATCAACAAGTCCATCACGAACATCGCGGCTGTCAGAAACTTTTGTCGTTTCTGTAAGATAGAACTGCTTGATGATTTCTTCGCGTGTTTCAAATCCGAGAGCTCTCAAGAAAAGAGTTCCTAAGATTTTCTTTTTGCGGTCAATCTTTGCATAGATAAAACCTTTTTTCTGGTCGATTTCAAATTCGAGCCATGAACCGCGGTAAGGAATAATTCTGCTTCCGAAAACATTTTTTTCGTGATTAAAAATTACACCAGGTGAACGGTGAATCTGAGAAACAACAACGCGTTCTGCACCGTTAATAACAAATGTACCACGGTCTGTCATGAGCGGAATATCGCCCATGTATATATCTTTCTGAAGGATTGCACCAGTCTGTAAGAAGTTAAGGTTGATGCGAGCCTTTAAAGGAACTGCATAAGTAAGTCCCTTCTGTTTGCATTCAAATTCAGAAAACTTGATATTTTCTTTGTCGAGTTCATAGAACTCATACTCAAGTGACATGTCACCATTTGGACTTTCGATCGGGAATGTAGAAGTAAATACTTCCTGTAATCCCTGGTTTGCCAATGGTTCCCCATTTTCCAACTTTTCTTTCTGTAAAAAATATTCGTAAGATGAAGTCTGTATATCGATAAGATTAGGGATATCCATGAAGTTCTGGATATCTTTACCGATATATTTGCGGTTGATTGTCCGGCTTTTTGCGAACATCTTGCCCCCAATATTTGTAAGAAACACCTTCCGGTCCGTATCCTTTGCTACATGAGGAAACTCCTTCACAGCACAAAAGACAGGCCTTATTCAATGTTTTGTAAAAATACTTTATAAACGACTAAAGCAGACCCCATAAATTTGAGTCTGCTTTAGAGTAAATTAAGCAATAAGTGTCAACTTATTTCTTTGAACACTTACCACCAGCTGCTTCGATTTCAGATACCCATTTGTCTGCATCAGCTTTAGAAAGTCCTTCTTTAACTGTTGCAGGAGCACCTTCAACGAGAGCTTTAGCTTCACCAAGTCCGAGGTTAGTAAGAGCTTTAACTGCCTTAATAACTCCGATCTTTTTAGCTGCGTCAAAGCTTTCGAGTACAACTGTGAATTCTGACTGTTCGTCATCTCCACCAGCTGCAGCTCCGCCTGCTGCGCCTGGAGCTGCTGCTACAGCTACTGCTGCTGTAACACCAAATTTTTCTTCCATTGCTTTTACGAGTTCTGAAGCCTCGAGTACTGACATAGATGCAATTGCATCAAGAATCTGATCATTTGTGAGAGCTGCCATATTGTCTTCTCCATAAATAATAATATGTTTCGCAAGTAAGTTAAAGGCTTTTCTGCCGCACTTACTTTTGCGATGCAGTCAGTTTTCACAAGAAAACTTCTGCTATTTGTAACACGGACAGTCGACAGCTATGAAGCCTGACCGTGCTTAAATACTTTGTATGCAGAAAAATTATTCTGCTTTTGGAGCTTCTGCCTGAGCTTCTGGAGCTGCGGCTTCTGCCGGTGCTGCATCCTGTGCTGGAGCAGCTTCTGGAGCTGGAGCTTCTGCTTTTGGTGCAGAGGCTTTAGGTCCTTCTTTTTCGAGTTTTTCGACATAAGCCTGCAATGTTGCAGCAAGTTTCTGAGCAGGTCCATTGATTGCAGACATGAGCATAGCGATGAGCTGTTTCTTGCCTGGAACTTTTGAATATGCTTCAATTTTTGCTGTGTCGTAAACTTCTTTGTTAACGTATCCACCTTTAATCTGTAAAGCAGGTGCATCTTTAGCAAAGTCAAAAAGAACTTTTGCTGTTTCGTTCGAGTCTTCTTTAGCCATTGCAATAGCTGTAGGACCAGAAAGATAATCAGCAACATTTTCGATCTTTAATTCGTCAAATGCAATTTTAGCAAAGTTATTTTTAATAACCTTGAGAATTGAATTGTGTTCACGAAGTTTATCACGAAGAGTAGTAATCTGTTCTACTGTAAGACCACGGTATTCAGTGAAGATGTAATCGTTGTATTCACCGAGAGTCTTTTTTGCAGCTTCGATAGCCTCTGTTTTAGCAGGCTGAATTTTATTAATTGCCATCTATTACTCTCCTTCCCTAAAGTCAACCCAGACACCAGGTCCCATAGTTGAGCTTACGGATACAGTCTGAATATAGCCAGCCTTTGCATCTGCAGGTTTCTTTCTCTGGATTTCTGAAAGAAGTGTAGAAACGTTTTCTGCAACTTTTGAAGGATCCATTGAACATTTACCTACAGCAATGTGTACAACACCGCCTTTGTCAGCGCGATATTCTGTACGACCTTTTTTAAGTTCAGCAATAGCTTTTGTGATATCAGCTGTAACTGTACCAGTCTTTGGGTTAGGCATAAGACCTTTGCGTCCTAAAACCATACCGAGACGTCCTACGTCTTTCATCATATCAGGTGTTGCAACTGCAATATCAAAATCGAGCCAGCCACCCTTTACTTTTTCGATGTATTCATCAGCACCTGCATATGCAGCACCTGCATCGAGAGCTTCTTTTACGCGGTCTTCTTTACAGAATACCAATACTTTCTTTTCTGCCTTAAACTGGTTAGGGAAAACGAGAGTATCACGAACTGTATCACTCTTTCCGAGACGAACACTTACGTGTGCTTCTACAGTTTCGTCAAACTTTGCAATCTTCATGTCCTGAACCATCTTACAAGCAGCTGCTACATCATATTTTTTTGTTAAGTCGTATTTGGCCGCTGATGCGCGATATTTCTTTCCGTGTTTCATTTAGGCCTCCACTTCTACACCCATACTGCGTGCAGTACCGGCGATGATTTTTTTAGCTGCTTCGATATCGTTTGCTGTGATATCAGGCATCTTTGTTTTTGCGATTTCTTCAAGATCCTTCTGCGAGATTTTTGCTACCTTATCGCGAAGCGGATTGCCGGAACCCTTTTCGAGTTTGCAAGCCTTTTTGATAAGAACTGCAGCTGGTGGAGTCTTGAGAATAAAAGTAAATGATTTGTCCGAGTAAACAGAAATTACAACAGGAATGATAAGTCCTTTTTCCATTGACTTTGTTCTGTCGTTAAATTCCTGGACAAACTTTGGAGCTGGAACCCCGTGAGGTCCTAAAGCAGGTCCGATTGGAGGAGCAGGTGTCGCACTTCCTGCAGGGCACTGCAGTTTGATGACAGCTGTTACTTGCTTCTTAGCCATTTTTTTATCTCCTAAAGATTGGTGTAAAAGGAGACGCATAAGCGTCTTACCTTTTTAACGAAGTACCTGTCATCCAACGGATCGGCACTTCTCCCAAAATCAGGCATCCTGTTTAAAACAGGTATATATTCTTAGCTTTCGCTAAGCCTGAATTGCAATTTAAAAAGCTCTTCGCTTCTTATACAATTTTTTCTACCTGAAGAAGATCTACTTCTACAGGAGTTGCACGTCCGAAAATCTGTACCATAACGCGGAGCTTTTCTTTTTCAAGATTAACCTCTTCTACAGATCCACTGAACGTAGCAAATGGTCCGTCAGTAATCTTAACCTGATCACCAACAGCAAATGTATGTTTAACATGAACTGGCTTTTCGCCTTTAAGTTCTCCGGCCTTCTGCAAAAGATTTTTTGCTTCTTCTGCACTGATAGGACGCGGTCTTTCACTTGGATTAGTTCCTACAAAACCAGTTACACCAGTAATACGGCGGATAGTATTGCATGTTGCCTTCCATCCGAGATCAGGAAGATCAAGTTCGAGCATGATATAACCCGGAAGGAATTTATTATTTCTTGTTCTTTTTTTACCGTCTTTGATTTCAACAATTTCTTCTACCGGAACTTTTACATCACAAACGATTGATGCATCAAGTTCACCTGCTTCGAGCAACTGTCTGATTGTTCTTTCAATCTTTCCTTCATAACCTGTATAAGTATGAAGAATGTACCAGTTTTTTGCCATAGAAAAAACCTTCCTATTTCATTAACAAGCTGTAGAGAGCTGTAAATCCTGAATCAAATGCTCCAAGAATAATTGATGTAATAATAGTTAAAACAATTACTACTTTTACCGAAGCCCAAACGTCATCACCTGTAGGCCATGTAACTTTTCTAAGTTCACCAGCACATTCTTTGAAAAAGTTTGATCTTCTAACTTCATTTGTCTTCTTAGCCATAATAACCTCAACTATCCCTGCCGAAACCGGCATTTTCTGTAATAACAGGCCAGGCAGGACTCGAACCCGCGACACTCGGTTTTGGAGACCGATGCTCTACCAACTGAACTACTGACCTAAATATAATCTCGCTGCAAAAACATGCAGCGCAATTATTCTGTTCAATTTAAATTATTTAATCTTTGTTTCTTTGTGCAAAGTATGCTTTTTATCCCATGGGCAGTATTTGTTTAATTCAAGCTTTCCCTGGATATTCTTGCGGTTTTTTGATGTAGTATAATTTTTTCTTTTGCATTCTGAGCACTGTAATGCGATAAGTTCAACTGCACCTTTTTTCTTGCTTCCCATAATATATACTCCTAAAAAACAATTTTCGTAAAATCAGATTCATTCCCAATTTAAGCCCCCGTGCGGGATCGAACCGCAGACCTCAACCTTACCATGGTTGCGCTCTACCGACTGAGCTACAGGGGCAGTTACCCCATATGAAAATGATGTGTTGTAAAAATATACACAAGACACGTATTTATGTCAATAAGAAGAAAGGTAAATTTGGGGTTTACAGGCAATTTTAAGGGAATTTTTTCTATATATATTCCCACAGATTCCCTCCCCCGCAGGATTTTTTTTTGCAGGCGGTATGTAAATACAGTATTTATCCTCCCATCAGCAGTCAGTCAACAAATATGATGACACTCGCTATACTCTGCAAGCCGCAGACGCCGTGAATCATTTTGTGTCCTGGCTGCTGACAGGAGGGTATTATTTATTTTCGTGACATTAAAAAATGGTATAAAAAAATTAATTTAACGTACCATTTGCCGAATTAGCAGTTGGCTTCCATCTTTTATATTGAGTCGTGCTACCATTATAGTAGATGTCAACTCCATCAGGATTATCAGCGGGTTTCCAAGGAATACTATCTGCATATCTAACCCTCGTTATGGTAACATCATTCTGCAGTTTCGTTAAAGAACCTTTGTATATAAATCTAACATACTCAAATGCATTCAAGTCCGTACCTTGAATCTCAAACCTGTCATGAATTTCAATATTGGTTGCTGATTCCGGAATATATATATTTATAACACTAGTCCTTATATATCTTGGCGTATTTCCTACCGATGAATCCTTCCAGATATTTAAAAGCCCGCCTACAAGACATACTGATGTAGCATCAACAAAATTAAAGGCTTCAAAAGAACTGCAGTCCGAAATAAAATTTATAGTTCCAAAACCTTGCGGATAATTGCTAATAGTAGAACTTCCATATATATTTATGGTCTTAAGACTACTACAATTTGATATTCGAACTCCTGTGCCTGTAAAATAACTAGCCCCATTTACACTAAGTTCTTGAATCGTCGTATAGCCTTCAAGTTTAGGATTACCAAATACCTGTGTCAAATCAAGATGTATTTTTTTAGTCGAACCGTTAAGTGCAGCCTTGACAGAAGAACTAAAACTTGTGACAACAGCACCGCCATTATCAAATACAATCTTATCTCCATCCTGTGTAAGCTGGTTTACGGCAGTTGAAAAGTCATTCTCACTTGATACAATTACTCCCTTGTCAATCTTTCCATCTTTAGAAACATAATATGGTCCGCTGTTTGGAGTAACGTGGAATTTTTTATAATTTGCTGCTATATAACCATTGCTACTTTCTGAAAACCATTTATAACCGGCATCGGTATAAGTTTGCGGAGTTACATAGATGGAAACATTATCTGACAAACTATCTGTTATCGTTATCGTCGTACCATAATTTACCTTACCATACTGAAGTTGGGCACCAATATAAACATCGTTATTATCTTTTGAGCCTCCATAAGGGATTGAAACATCTCCTTTAACCTCAAACACTCCAGAAGTCCCTACATAAACTGCGCCACCTTTTTTTTCAGTCGGCAACGAATGCAGATCATTATTTTCAAGACTGCCTCCCTCCATTACAAACTTTCCTGTAGCATAAACACCACCGCCTGCAGCCGCCCTGTTGTTGCTTACCGTACCACCCGTCATTTTAAAAAGGGATTTCGTACCGCCTGCCAAAGAAGTCTGTACACCTCCTCCGCCGGCAGTTGAGTTTGTAGCATTCTCTCCCGCAGCATTATGGGAAATTACACCCTTTGCCATGTGTACCTGACCATCTTTCCCGCTACCTGATCCAGTTGCTATGTAAATTCCTCCACCCGACGACACAGCATAATTGTGCTTTATTCCGCCAGAAAAAGTATCTGCAAGTCCCCCAGTTTTCAAATAGCCAAGGTATGCTTTCGAAGCCTGGTCAACATAAAGCCCGCCACCGAATTTAGCCTGATTATCGCGGCTTCCACTTTTAGCAACCTCAGACGGATTGGATGATCCAATATATGCACTTCCTGACATATAAAACGTACTTCCACCTCCGATATACACTCCACCACCTTTATCTTTTGCAGCGTTGCCATTGTATATATAGCCGCCAGTCATATCAAAAACAGCACTGCTTCCCGTAGAATACACACCAGCACCGTCGCCTTTGGTATCACTATCCCCAGGACCTGCTTTACAATATTGTATGTACCCGCTTTTCATATAGAGATTCTTTTCGTTGTAAATTCCACCGCCGCATGCACTACTACCATATACAAGAGCATGACCATCACGTATAGTCGCACCATCTATTGTTAGAGTTCCCTTATTATAAATGCCGCCTCCCTTGTTAGCCTGTCCATAGACTGTAACTCCACTTTTAAGCGTAACATCTGCATTTGCGTTTTTTATGTAAATTCCGCCTCCCGTACCTGACGGCTGGTAGCCGTTTTTTATCGTAACACTCGTTATTTCAACCGGAACTGCCGTGTCAATTGTAAGTGTCGTTCCAATTTTATCAGAATTACCGCCAGAACCTTTTGCAAAACCACCGTCCAGCGTTGCAGAGTTTTGTCCTGTAATCGTAAGCTTTGTTATATTCCCATTTGAATCATTTTTCTTAAGTGTAATAGGGCTATTAGTATTGCTGTTATTAGCAATCGTCTGAGCACCGCTTAGCGTTCCGCTTATAGTAATTGTATAGGCTGTATTTTCATTCTGCCATGTAATAAATTTAAGTGCCATATCAAGTGTCTTGAATGGATAGGAGCTCAGATAACTGGATGAAGAGTTATAGTGCTTCCATGTTGAATTATCTTTCGTATTTCCCGATGGATCACAACTATTTGTATTACTCGGATTTACATAAATTGTTGTTATGACGTTTGCAAGCTCAAGAGTTTTTCCATTCTGAGCTATCTTATAAGAATTTGCTTCGTAAGATGTTCCAAATTTACTTGAATTTGCAGAAAGAACCTGTACACCTTTCCCTGGATTTTCTGGCGTTATGTACGCTACAATTTCTTTTGAAAGATTAGAACCTACAGTAACCGTCTTACCATCCGATAAAAAAACATCGTTGACAGACGTATAAATACTGTCTCTTTTTATCCAGGCATCACCATCTACGGTAAAATTTCCGTTTGCTGAAACATAAATAGCTCCACCACATTCTGCCTTGTTTGTTTCCATAGTGCACTTTACCGTAACAGTACCTGCTGCATATATACCGCCACCTTTTTTATCTGTCATTTCAGTATTCGAATAATTATTAGACAGAATACTGCTTCCAGTATCTGCTATTACTTCTGCACCAGTATCACAGTATATCCCAGCACCATTCTTTGCATTATTTGAAGCTATCGTACATTTAGTAAAAGTAAGCTTTGCATTATTAACGTAAACCGCACCACCCTGAGATTCTGCCGACGTATCTGTAGAAACATTTTTGTTTCCGTTAAGAATGATGTTATCAAACTTGATTACTGTATCCGTCTTACTTTTTCCTTTTATCTTTATAAGGGCAGAGTTTTGATTATCCTTTCCATAAATTCTTCTTATAGAAGTACCATCGGATTTTAAATTAAGTTTAAGTGCTCGTGCAGAACAATCCAATGTAACCGGATCTTGTTTTCCTGTTACTGAGTCAATATCACCGCAGAGGTAAACATTAAACTCCGCATTATTTTTTAAATTATTTCTTAACAAAACTGTATCCAACGCTTTTTTAAGCGTTTTAAACTTACCGTAAGATGAACCACCGTTACAATCAAGACCATTAACAGGATCTATAAAAATTGATGTAATTGCAAAATCATCTAAGATAGTACTGGTTATTTCAAAAGTACCGTCTGATTTGACAGGTGAATTAGATGTTCCTGTAACGGGCACTTCATCAAACCATTTATCTGTAAGAAGTCCGTTATAAACTTTTATCACCTGCTCAGTACTGTAAAGAATATTTTTATCATCATCAGTATCATCGTAGAAATCAAACTGAACCTTATAGGAACCTGATTTTATGGCAATGCCCGATCCATCTCCCAAAATAATTTTTCCAGATGAATTTACACTTAACAACTTTGTAACAGTATCGATTCCTAATGCAGTTTTCCACGCAGCGACCTTTTCTTCTTCTGTATCTAAAAGAGTTAGTACAGAACATTTTATATCACCAACATTAGCAGGTGAATGATAAGGTACAGCCATTGAAAGCTTGATTCTTCCATTTTTTATTCCGTCCTGGATCTTTTTTAGAGCAAATTCTTCACTCAAGGTTCTTGGAGAATTTGACCCGATGGGTATTGTTTTTTTACATGTCAGTATTTTAATCTGCTCACCAGGATTATCCGTATCATCTGTTTCTATATAGACTTCTATTACATTATCTCCGACTCCAAGAGGTAAAGAAAATGTTCCACTTGATCTGTCAAATGAAACATCAGGTGAACCTGCCATATCAATCCCATTAAGCGTTATCTTATATGTATAAGTCTCAGGATTACCTATTATGTCAGCACCACTTAAAGAAGAAATTGCTGATCTTTCACCAGAATTATTCTGAATAGCAGGAATCGTTCCATATAGAATTACTTTTTCACCGGGGTTTAAAGTCTCATTATTTGTTTTTACGCTTTCATAAACATTGTTACAGGAGAATAAAAGTGCAACTGTCATAACAGAGTTAAGCACCCAACGGGCAAAACTTATATTAAATTTAGAAAAATATGTTTTATTAAAATTTAAAATATTTTTCATAACTCTACTCTCCTATATTTCATTTCGAAAACGGAAGATTCACATCATAAGTTGAACCCTTGTATATAAAGCGCAGATAAAGTATATAACCACCAGTTTCAAGTGAACTTACATTAACTCCTACGGTATTTCCAGATACACTTACTACACTATCTGTCGTACTCTGCAAAACAGTATCTGCACCGTACTTTAAGGTTTTGCTTACAACGGAAATAGTACCATCTGCAGGATTACTGTTCTTATAAAGGATAAACGATATACCGTTTGCATTACTTTGTGTATGGAACGAAAGATCATCTTCTCCAAATGAAATTGATGCCCCCTGTTTTTTGAGAACAACAAGGGAAGTATTCGGATATGATCTATAGTCTACATAATAGTCACTGCTATCACTTGAGAATACATTCCATGGATTTCCGAACGAAGCATCCCATACTTTGGTAAATGTAACAGGGTTTCCAGTTTCCGGCACACTTAAGGTTGTAACTCCAATCCTGCTTGCAGAAGAAAGATTTGTAATACCCGTTATCTTTTCTTCACTTCTCCCGTCAAGATAAAGGTTTGAAGGGCTGCCTTCAAAGGTGTTGCCATCTATAACAACCTTACCTTCAAGAAAGAAGCTTCCCGAGTTCCATACTCCATAACAGCTATTTTCTGTTACAGTACAGTTTCTTAGAGTAAGTGTTCCGTAATTGCAAACCGCAGTTTTTTCACTTGCAGTATTGGCGCATCCTATAAATGTAAAATTCTCAAGTGTAAGATTTGCACTATGAGCAACATGAACTGCACGCTTTTCAGGTACATTACTCATATCAATTATCTTTACTCCATTCCAACCACGAACAAAAACTCTTCCTGAAGCATCGTTTCCTATATACGAATCTGATACACCATAATCATCACTGACATTACAAATTAAATTTGTCTTTACCCGAATTTCACATGAATCAAGTTCAGAATTATTAAGCCTAGCTATCTTGTATGTTCTAATTGCTTTCTCAATCGATGCAAACGGTTTATTTTTACTTCCGTCATGAGAATCCTCATCACTACCGCCACCAGCGGCGTTTGCAACATAATAGAGCTGAGGTTCTTTTATAACAACATTTGTAACTTCTAATACTTCACTATCTATACTGTATGGTTTTGTAACCCATGAACGGATTGTATATGTTCCGCCAGAAAGTTTTACCACTGTTGAACCAAATGCTGCAACATCTTTATGTCCTGTAATTGTAGTCTGCGGTGCAGAAGTTTTTTCAATTTCATAATATATTGTAACAGGACCAGAAAGTGTATTGTCAATATTTTTTCCCCAATGTTTAAATGTAACACCAAGTTGTTTTGTATCTCCGTCTGCAAGATGATTTGAACCAGATGCTACTTCTGCCGCACCATTTAAAATCATCGGCGGTGCAAGTCTCTTTGCTTTGTTAGAAACATTTGCACTCGAAGTAAAATTATAATCATCTTTTAATGTAATAGTAAATTTTGTTTCACTATCTGACTGAGGAACTCCTGTTTTGTAAAAACACTTTTTGTAACCATAAGGTACTGGTAATAAATCAAAATCTACATCACAGCCAGGAATAACAAATATAGAAGATGGCTTTGTATAAGAAAAGTTTGAGTTTGCAGTTCCGTCTGCATTCTTCACTGTTCCGTCTGAATCTAATTTAAACTCATCGTTATTTATAAAAATCTTTTTTGTATCTTCGTGAACACTTCCGCTTGTTATCGGAACAAAAAAGCAGAGGATGTATTTTCCACCTGATTCTGCATCAAGCTGCAGAATCGGACTTTTTACAGGAGGCGGTGCGGAATTTACGAACAAAGGAAGATAGAAGGAGGTAAACTCGCGCTCAGTCTCATCTGCGACATTTATTTTTATCTGTCCAGATATATTTTTGTTAGTGATAGAATTTTTCTCAATTTCATCCAGGGTCGTATGCGGCAGAATAATTTTTGCCACGGAGCTATTGGAAGAATCCTGCTCCGGAGCAAATTCTACATTAGCATTATCAGTTTCCTCTCCGGCATAATAATGAAAATTAAGAGGATAATTTTTTGGATTTCTAAGATAAAAATAAACTTCTTTATCACTGTTACTTTCAACAACATTCATGCCGGCATATTTGCCAATGGATTCTGGCACAGAGAAATCTTCTATACCTGCGCTATTTGTATAATAGTCAAACCACTCCTTTACCGGCTTGTTAAAATTATCGCATGAGACAAGAGAAAAAATAAAGGCAAGAATTGCAAAAAATGAACAAGTTAAAGCCTTGTTTCTTTTACGAGTATGTCTATCCAAAATCAAACCCTCAAAAATTATGGTATAAAACAAAATTCAAGAAAACTTGGCAATAATAAATAATTATAGCATAGTATAGAAGAGTTTGACTAGGGAATTTTAGGGGAAAAAAAATACACCTCCTAAAATTGAACTTATTTGTCCAACTTTAGGGGTGCACTTCAAAAGAAGCTACTTTTTGAACGCATCCGAAAACCCTGCGTCAGTTAGAAAACACGGATACAACAAACGAAATATTCACTCCTGTTTTTTGTATAGTCATAATAATAACTGGGGTCATAAAAGCATAGAGGCAATGCCCACCCCGAACAGGAAGGGGAAGGGAACTGAGATGACGACCAATAATAGATATTTTCATTACCAAACTGAGAACCGCCGCATAATGCACTTGCTGCATCTACAGTCGCCTTCTTAGTCCAGATATCATACAATTCTGCCACAGAAGGTAAATACCAGTCGTCTTCATAATCTGTTCCACTTACATGGCTATTTGCCTGATTTTTATAATTCTTTGCAAACTCAAAAGCAGGGTAATTACCAGGCGTTCCGGTATCATCATCTTCTCCAAGAGCCTCTGATATTTTTGTAAAGTTATCGCTGCCGTCCGTATCACCTGTAAATGTCCAACCAGCATTTTGATTTGGAGTACATTGAATGTCTGAAAAATATTTATCCATTCCTTTGGCTTCATATAAACACCAAGCAAGTCCGCTTTTATTATGAACAAGTCCTACTCCATAAGCCTTTGAACCATCAACTTTATAAATTACGGCTATAGCTTTAGACTTCTGCTCAGCAGTAAGTGTAAGTCCTGATTTATAAGCAGTTGCACTACCGTCTGTAAACAAGATATCACCTACTTCATATGGTTTTTCGTATTTTCCGATTTTCCCAGAAACCTCCTGGCGAGGATCTTTCCCACCACCACTCGGCGCTTTACAGCTGATAAAAGATGCACTCAATACAAGCGCTAAAGACACTGCGACAAAAGAAAATACTTTTTTCATAAAAACCTCACTTTTTAAAAACTGCAACCGGTTTTGTCCACACGACAACTCACACCCGGCGCAAGTTTAACTTTTTAAACTCTCTTCTATAATACCCCCCCCGAAAAATCCGTCAAATGCAAATCCGCTTATTTTTAAAATTTTTTTATTTTTTTGCGTATAAAAATTACAAAAAAAACGTATCTATATAGCGATGGACACTGTGTTTATCACACCCCGCGCGTGTTGTGGACCTGCCTGAGCAAATGCAGGGTTACCGCCCGTTTATGTGGGGCTGTCATCCGTGCATAAACGGAGACCTCAATGCGATGTGGCGAGACAAAACTAAATTACAGAGGCACAAAATGAACTCAAAAGAAAAAATGACTCCAGATGAGAAATGGGACAACGCGACGCTTGCAAACAACTTCATATTCTACAAGGTAATGAAAAATCATCCGGATGCCTGTAAGCATCTGATCGAGCTTCTGCTTAAAATCAAGGTTAACTCCATGGAAATCCACGGAGAAGAAGTCATCGACATCGACCATGATGCAAAAGGTATAAGACTCGATGTTTTCGTAAAGGAAGACAACCGCATGTATGACATAGAAGTCCAGGTTGTAAATACAAAGGAGCTTCCTGAGCGTGCGCGATATTATCAGGGGCTCATGGATCTGGACAGCCTCAAGTCAGGTCAGAAGTACAGGGAACTTCCTGACTCACACATAATCTTTTTATGTCTTGAAGACATCTTTAAAAACGGTCTTCCTGTAAGCACGTTTGAAAACATCTGCCTTGAAGATTTAAAGACAAAATTAAACGACCGGGCTTACAAACACTTTTTCATTGCACCTTTATGTGCTAGAATGGTTGAGGATAAGGAAGTAAAGGACTTTTTTGAATTCCTTATTTCTAACCGTGCTGCAGATGATTACACGAACAGTCTGCAGGATTATGTTAAGGCTGCTAAAAAGAATGCACAGTGGAAGGAACAGTATATGACATATGAAAGGATCCAGGCATATGCCTATGATAACGGTAAAGAAGCAGGCATCGCAGAAGGCATTACTCAGGGCGTGTTACAGGGTACTCGGCAGAAAGCTATCGAAGACGCCAGAAGTTTTTATGCAAACGGTGCTTCTATTGAGCTCATATCAAAATCACTCGGGATGTCTGCCGAAGAAGTTGAAAAACTCGTAAAATAAACCCGGCCGCTTTTATCCTGCACTTACCCATCACAATACATTTGTCTTTTTAATTTTTTTTTATTATAATAATTGTACTTTATATTGATAAATTCAACTGGCTGAAATTTCTTAGAAACAGGACATTTTATGGACATAGACAAATTAATTGACGGAGTCATGGACTCATACGAAAAATATGGCGGGATAAACCGCTCGGGAGCAGAAAATTTTCCTAACAGGCAGAATGTTGTTTCTGTCCTTCAGGATCTGCAGTTTCTGATTTTTCCAGGCTTTAAATATGACGAAGATATCAATGCCGGAAACCTCCGCTATATAACCGGAATGCATATTAATAGAATAATTTCGGTTCTTACTTCAGAAATCCAGAAAGCACTCGTTTTTGTCGTATCACAGAATAATTGCGACAATGACGACTATGATAAATCTGACGTTGAAAACTCACACTGCTACAAGCTTGCAGAAAAGGTTGTTTTTGCCCTTATCACAGAAATTCCTGAATTAAGACGCAAAATTCAGCTTGATGTACAGGCGGCAGTTGCCGGGGATCCTGCAGCAAAGAGTAACGAAGAAGTTATCCTTTCATACCCTGGACTTGAAGCAATCGTTGTTTACAGAATTGCTCATTTCCTCCATAAAAACGGGGTTGCAATCATTCCGCGTATAATGAGTGAGCACGTACACGGCAAAACCGGTATCGATATCCATCCGGGAGCAACAATCGGCGAATCATTCTTTATTGACCACGGAACAGGCATCGTAATCGGCGAAACCACGGTAATCGGAAATAACGTTAAAATCTATCAGGGCGTAACGCTCGGAGCTTTAAGCGTTAAAAAAGAGATGAAAAGCACAAAAAGGCATCCTACAGTAGAAGACAATGTAACAATCTATGCCGGAGCTACAATCCTCGGCGGCGAGACGGTTATAGGCCACGATTCGACAATCGGCGGAAATACATGGGTTACTAAATCAGTTCCGCCTGGAACAATCTATACAAAATAGTTTTATATAAAATTGCCCCGGGTGTTTTAAGGCAAAAATGCTTAAAAATGCCCGGGGCAAAAAAATAGAGCTCTCGAATAGCAACGCCGTCCAAGAGCTCTACTGTCCAGCAAGCTGGACATCGGAGAGAGTTTATCAGCTTATTTACAAGCTAACCATAAAATACTATGTGTAAACAAATATGTCAATACGAAATTTAAAATTTTTTTTAAAACCTGCAGATTTTTTTGTTTTTCTCATTTTTTGTGGTATTATATTCACCTCATTTGGTAGTATCGTAATATCAGGGGGTAAAAAAGTATTACGAATTTCCACTCCGACAGAAGATTTTGAATATTCCATGACAGAAAATAAGGAAATTGTCATAGATGGAATTGCAGGAAAAACTGAATTTAAAGTCGAAAATTCGAAGGTTTTTGTGGTAGATTCAGCATGTAAAAACAAGCTCTGCGTGCATCAGGGGTGTATTTCAAGGCCCGGACAGTGGCTTTTGTGCGCCCCAAACAGGGTTTTTGCGATAATCGAAACGACAGAAAAAAAGAAAGCAGAAATCGATGCTTTTTCGTATTAAAGACGGAATAAATCAAGGCGGTAAGTATGGCTAAGAAAAAAATACAGGTAAGTTATAAATGTTCAGAGTGCGGCTTTACGCAGCCTAAATGGCTTGGCCGATGCCCTGAGTGTGGAAGCTGGAACACAATGGAAGAATACATTCACGATCCTAATGCACTTTCTTCTGTTGCTCCGGGAAACATTGCAGTAAAAGTAAAACCGATTGCGCTTTCTGATGTTTCTGCAATGAACGACGACAGATTTTCTACAGGCATAAAAGAATTTGACCGGGTGCTTGGTGGAAACGGCGCTGTAAAACGTTCTGCAATTTTACTCGGCGGTGAACCTGGTATAGGAAAATCAACTCTGCTTCTGCAGACTGCTTCTTTATGTTCCAAGCTGAATAACACAACTGTCCTTTATGTTTCTGGAGAAGAATCTGCAAGTCAGATTAAAGCACGAGCAGACAGACTTAGTCTTGATACAAGTTCAATAAAAATAATGTGCACGATGAGGCTTGAAGATATAACGGATGCAGTAAACGATTTAAAACCTGCTCTCGTGATTATTGATTCGATTCAGACTGTGTATTCTATCGAAGGCGGAATAATACCAGGAACAGTAAATCAATTAAAGTACTGCACAAATGAACTTGTCGGATGGGTAAAAGAAAACGACAGCGTTTTAATAATGACATGTCACGTAACAAAAGATGGAAACATTGCAGGACCAAAAGCGTTAGAGCATATGGTTGATACTGTAATTTCTTTTGAACGCAATAATGATGAAATAAGATTTTTGCGCGCTTATAAAAATCGTTTTGGTTCGGTTGATGAACTTGGAATTTTTGAAATGACTCCTTCAGGGCTTGAAACAGTAGATGATCCGAGCACAATGTTTTTAACACGACGCGAAGGAGAAATTCCAAACGGAGTTGCTGTTACTGCAGTGTTTGAAGGAACAAGAGTTTTCTTAGTAGAAGTACAGGCACTAACTTTTCCTGCAAAATCTTCTGGGACAATAGTTGACAGTTACAATATTGGCTCTAACATAG
>JAEEGL014905153.1_pt1 | contig 27932 bp, 16 predicted proteins | sample 9134231 | NCBI WGS metagenome assembly JAEEGL01 (sample SAMN16246548, study PRJNA631951) | gut metagenome | biome: gut microbiome; feature: rumen; material: fiber-attached | host: Bos | place: Iran: Karaj | collected 2018-10
GTTGGAATCGACAAAAGCACGCAGATAGTATGTCTCAGGTACGATATAATAGAACTCTGCAGTACCATCCTTTGCCTCTGCTGTCATCAACACCTTGTCTTGCTTATCGAGGAGCTGGACGATAACGGGAGCATTAACGCTAACGTTAACGTTAACAAAAAGGGATGCGTAGTCTTCGAGCTTTCCCACCTGTATGCCCATCTTGTACTTTCCGTTTGCCACACCATATATATCTGTGAACGCCAGCGAGTCAACCTCAAATGAATATTTGGCACCAGGCAACCAGTCTGTATATACTTCACACGTTCTGTCTTTCACTGGGGTAACGGTAAATGGTGAGCGATACCATAGGGAATCCTGCTCAACATACAGATGCAGAGCCTCCTTATCAAACTTCTCCAATGGTGAAGGGAAGGTAATCATTACGGCATCGGTTGGTGACATAACCGAAGGAGCAGAATACCTCACCTCAAGTTTCTTTGCTGGCATTACGGTATCAACCACTTCGCCGGGTTCTGCCCTGCGCAAACGTTTCGCCACCTCTTTTCTCCAGTCTGCCATTTCGTCCTCTAATACCTTCTGGCGCTTGGCGTAAGGTGACTTGGACAGTATCTCTAATGTATCTTTGGTTAATCGTTGCACTCCGAGACTATCAGAAATATATGTAGCCATCTCTATTCTTAACGTATCCTGATTTACCAAAGCCATATCGCGTAGCCAATATCTCACGGTATCAGCCTTTAACGATGGTTCTACAATAAAGAGCTTATCCCCTACCCCCTGCATGTGGGAAGGAGCGTTAAGAAGATGTAGAGAAGGAAGCCTATGATTTTCCAATAAAGGCTGATTGTCACGATAAATCAGGGAATCAACAACTGGTGCTGTAAAAAACAGCGTGAAGTTTTCAGCATTCTTACGCTCTGCCTTCAGGAAATAACGATTGGTCAGCTGGTGGTCAAAGGCTCTGAGCACTATATCGTCTGGATAGAAGTGAGTGTATCCTGTGAGAGATATGTCCTTAATGTGATTCTGGTCTTGCCAGAGGGTGTCCTGTCGAACGTCTGGTTTGCATGAAGGAACAATGATATCATGGCTGAATGCCATCTTCTCACTGCGCTGAGTGAAACGATAGTCGCCATCGACATCCATCAGTGCTCCTACAGTGTAACTGCCTGGTGCAACACCCCAAATAATGAAATGTCCACGAGAGTCGGCTCTCGCCACACGCTTCATAATGCTGTCGCCCTCCGCATACAGTCCGACGAGGATGCCCTTGACGGGCTCAAGATTGCTGGCATCGAGCACATAGCCGCTAACCTGAAGGGTGTCTATGGCATCACCTGTAGAAAAGGTGTAAGAATAGTTGCCCATAGGATTACCCTCGTTATTATCGCTGATGGCATCGCTGAAGTCTATGGTGTAGGTAGTATTAGGTTTCAGCGAGTCGAGCAGATTGACATAAATATTCTTACCTGTCACCTTAATCTCTGGCTGTTGCATCTGCGGAGGTGACACTATCACCTTCTCGTTTGCCGACTCCAGCTTGATAAACTCGTTGAATCGTATGGTCACCTTACGACTGGTGACATTGGTTGCATTCTCCTCTGGTGTAGCACTGACAACATACGGCGGTTTCTCATCATACCAACCCCCGTCAGGTGCTCCCATGCGGGCACAGGAGGTAAAAATGAAGAGTGAAGAATGAAGAATGAAGACCGAAATGATGAGCTTTGCGAATAATGCGAGCAAGCACATCCTTCTGTAAATCATTCTTTTCAAAATCTTCCTGTAATATTTCAATTCTTCATTCTTCATTCTTTATTCTTCATTTCCAGAAGTTCTTCTATATGCTTGCGTGTGTTGGCAAGGCGAGGCACCTTGTGCTGTCCTCCGAGTTTGCCTTTGCTACGTAGCCAGTCGTCAAAGAGGTCGTGGCGTGCCTTCACTATCTTCAGACAAACCATATTGATATCTTTGAATCGTTTTGCCTCGTAGTCAGAGTTCAGTTCTTGCAGTTTGCTATCAAGGATTTTAGCGAATTCATCAAGGTTTTCAGGTTCCTTGCGGAATTCTATCAGCCACTGATGGTGAGGCACCACACCTTCAGACCTGAACACAGGAGCTGCAGTGTATTCGCGCACCTCGGCACCCGTCTGCTGGCAAGCATACTGCAAGCCTTTCTCTGCATTATCTACTATGAGCTCCTCGCCAAAGGCATTGATGAAACTCTTGGTGCGACCAGTAATGACAAACTTATATGGCTTGATGCTTGTAAACTTCACCGTATCGCCTATCATATAACGCCACAATCCACACGAGGTAGATATTATCATGGCGTAATTTTTGCCCATTTCAACGCCCTCAAGCGGTACTACTTTGCTCTCATCAGTCAATCTGCCGTCGCCGTCTATTGCCTCTGTAGGAGCAAATTCGTAGAATACATCATAGTCGAGCATCAGCATCATACTGCTATCAGCAGGGTCATTTTGTATTCCGAAGAAACCCTCAGAGGCGTTGTAGGTCTCCATATAATGCATATCACTCTTGGTGATGAGTTGCTCATACTGCTTACGGTAAGGTGTAAAGGCTATTCCTCCGTGGAAGAACACCTCAAGGTTAGGCCATACCTCCTCCAGATGCTGCTTGCCTGAGAGTTCCATAACGCGACTCAATACCGACATCATCCACGATGGTACGCCACTGATGTTTGTCACGTTGGCTTTCAGACACTGACGAGCGATGAGTTCACGCTTACGGTCAAACTCGCTGATAAGTGCAGTCTTCTTATCTGGCACACGCACAAGGTTTACCACGGGGTTGATATTCTCAATCAGAATGGCTGAGAGGTCTCCCACTAGTGAGTTTGCCACATTATAGTTAGGGCTATGCGAACCACCGAGTATCAGTGCACGACCGTCAAAGAGTCTTGATTTGGGGTTATTCTGCAGGTAGTAAGCCACAACATCGTTACCACCCTGATAGTGTATGCGCTTGAGTCCCTCACTGCTTACGGGAATGAACTTAGACTTATCGTTGGTGGTGCCTGATGACTTGGCATACCACTTCACCTGTCCACGCCAGAGAACGTCACGCTCTCCGTGGCGCATACGATCTATGTATTCCTTCAGTTCTTCGTAAGTGTTGACAGGCACACCTTTGCGGAATGCCTCGTACAGTGACGATTTGTCAAAAGAACCAAAGCCATGCTCACTACCATAGAGAGTGTCGGCAGCCTTAGACACAAGACGTTGGAGCACTGCCTCCTGCAGCCCTATGGGTGTAGTAAAATGATGCTCCAAATCCCTTTGGCGCTTACGGAAATATAATGATGCTATAGAGGTAATACTCATCTTTCCTTGTTTTTATCGTACAAAGATAGTGAGTTTTGGTAATATGCGGAAATTTATTAGGTAAATTTAACGGTTATGGCAGTTGCAGCAGTCACTTTTGCAATCCTTACAGCAATCACTCTTTCCCCCACCACGATGTATGTAGCGTAGGACAAGAGCAAAGGCTACCACTACTATAGCCAGTAATATCCATGATTGCACATTCATAATACTGTTATTATCTGGTATATTATCAATGCCACGACATAGGCTATGGCACACTGTCCGCAAACCACGATGAGGGCATCACGATTACCCAGTTCACGTCTGATTGACGCTATGGCAGCAGCACAAGGGGTATAGAGCAGACAGAACACCATAAGCGAGAAAGCAGCAGCAGCAGATATGACGCTGGTAAGTGCTACTCCACCAAAGAGTACCTCAACGGTGCTCACAACACTCTCCTTAGCCAGGAAGCCGCCAACAAGGGCTGTTGCCACTCGCCAGTCGTTGAAACCAAGGGGTTGGAATATCGGAGCCACCACTGATGCCATGTGTCCTAACATGCTCTCAGACTGGTCTTCCACCATATTAAAACTGAAAGAGAAACTCTGCAGGAACCATATTACGATGGTAGCACAGAAGATGACAGTAAATGCCCTCTGCAAGAAATCACGCGCTTTCTCCCACAACAAGAGGAGTGTGGTGCGCATTCCTGGCATTCGGTAGTTAGGCAGTTCCATAACGAAAGGTACTGCTTCGCCCTTAAACACCGTGCGCTTCAGTATCAGTGCTACCATTATACCTGTCACGATGCCCAAGACATACATTATACACATGACCCAAGCGGCATTCTCTGGGAAGAAAGCTGCTGCGAAGAATGCATAGATAGGCAATTTTGCTGTACAAGACATGAAGGGGGTTAGCATAATGGTAAGACGACGGTCACGCTCAGAAGGCAGGGTGCGACTTGCCATTACGGCTGGTACGGAACAACCGAAACCCATAAGCAGAGGAACGATGGAACGACCTGACAGTCCCAACCTGCGCAACGACTTATCCATAACGAAAGCTATGCGAGCCATATAGCCTGAATCTTCCAGCATACTGAGGAAGAAGAACAGTATCACGATGATAGGAACAAAGGTTGCCACAGAGCCAACACCTGCATACACACCATCAATGATAAGCGAACGTACAGAGTCGTTGATTTCCCATGACTGCAGAGTTTCGTCACTCACACCCGTGAACCAGTCTATCGCCTCCTCCAGCCATTCCTGCATGGTACCACCGAGTATGTCAAAGGTAACCCAGAAAATGAATGCCATTATCAAAGCGAAGGCTGGTAGAGCTGTCCACTTGCCTGTGAGTATCTTATCTATATGCTGAGAACGGAGGGCCTCCTTGCTATTGCTGGGCTTTACCACCGTCTGACTGCAGAGCTTCTTGATAAAGCTATATCGCATATCTGCCATAGCCGCAGCACGGTCCATGCCACGCTCCTCCTCCATCTGGCAGAGGATGTGCTCTATGGTTTCTTTCTCGTTTTGCGATAATCCGAGGCTATCTGCTATTATGGTATCACCCTCGGCTATCTTTGCTGCAACAAAGCGCAACGGTATTCCTGCTCTCACGGCATGGTCTTCCACAAGGTGCATTATGGCATGCAGACAACGGTGAACAGCACCACCATGATCTTCTGGACTACAGAAGTCCTGTCTTGCAGGTGATTCCTGATACTTAGCCACATGGATAGCATGTTCTATAAGCTCATCAACACCATGATTCTTATTTGCTGCGATGGGTACGACAGGTATGCCCAACAAGCGTTCCATCTCATTGACGTGCACCGTGCCACCATTGCCCTCCATCTCGTCCATCATGTTCAGGGCAAGCACCATAGGTATTCCGAGTTCCATGAGTTGCATGGTGAGATAGAGATTACGCTCTATATTAGTAGAGTCAACAATGTTTATGATGCCCAGGGGTGCTCCGTCAGGATTGCCCTTGCCTAAGATAAAGTCGCGACTGACTATCTCCTCGGCACTGTAGGGCGAAAGACTGTATATACCTGGCAGGTCGGTAACCTCTGTATTAGAACGTCCGCGAATGCTACCACTCTTACGGTCAACCGTCACGCCAGGGAAGTTGCCCACATGCTGGTTGGCACCCGTCAACTGATTAAAAAGCGTGGTCTTACCGCTGTTTTGGTTGCCTGCAAGGGCAAATCTCAGTACTGTGCCCTCTGGTAATGGGTGCTCATTTTTAGAATCATGATAGCGTCCACCCTCACCAAGTCCTGGGTGGAGACTCTCCTCAACCCTCCCCTGAAGGGAAGGGGGATTACTCTCACAGCTATCTTTCTCAAGCGAGTTTGTTGCCCCCTTCCCTTCAGGGAGGGGATGGAGGTAGGCTTCTATCTTCTTAGCATCATCCTTACGCAAGGTGAGGGCATAACCCTGAATCGTCAACTGCATAGGGTCGCCCATAGGAGCATACTTGTTAAGCGTTACCTCAGCACCTGGTATCACACCCATGTCAAGAAAATGCTGACGTAATGCACCCTCGCCACCTATACTCTCAATGATGGCTGTCTGTCCTATCTTTAAGTCCGAAAGTTTCATTTCTTTTTGTTTTTTGCAAATGCAAAAATACACAAAATATATGAAAAAAGCATCCTTCTATCGCTTTTTTGTGCGAAACAATACCCAAAATACCTACATATTATTATTTTTTTACTACCTTTGCACCTGAAGAGGTTTAAGGTTAAAGGTTAGAGGTTAATTTTCCATTTTCAATTATCAATTATCAATTAAATAACAATGGTAACTATTAAGAATTATGAAGAATTTGCCCAGTACGAGGGCAAGGTGCTTGGCACATCAGACTATGTACAACTGACACAGGAGCGTATCAATCTCTTTGCTGACGCCACGTTAGACCACCAGTGGATTCACGTGGATACGGAGAGGGCAAAGACAGAGAGTCAGTTTGGCACCACGATAGCTCACGGCTACCTTACGCTGTCAGTACTGCCTTATCTGTGGAACCAGATTGTTGATGTGCAGAACGTGAAGATGCTGGTAAATTACGGCATTGACAAGATGAAGTTTGGACAGCCTGTATTGAGCGGTCAAAGCCTCAGTCTCACCACAAGTCTGCAAAGCATTGCCAACCTGCGTGGCGCAGTAAAGACAGAGGTGAAATTCACCATGAACGTGAAGGAAACAGGCAAAAAGGCTATCGAGGGTATAGCTATCTTTATCTATTATTTTAATGAATAGAACCAGTAGATAGACTATATCTTCTATACTAAAAAAACAGTAGCCAAGTCAAAACCCGATGCGGGGTTTTGGCTTGGCTACTTCTATTGGCTGCACATCGGCTGGGGTTATCTGCATAAGGTGGCGACGGTCTAAATCGCTCTTTTTCATACATCGCATAGCGTGATTGAGGTAAGTTTTCTCAAGCAGGTTTGCCACAAAGCGGGCATTGCCCCATGTCTTGGCATCACGCACCTCGTATGCCTCCTCTATTATAGTGCGGTATTTGCGCCATGCTGCCTTGGTAAACTCATAACCATACTCAGCAACTCTACGGCGAGTTATCTCAAGAAGTTCTTCGATGGTGAAATCCTTAAACTCATACACGTTAGGAAAACGTGAGTTGAGTCCAGGGTTTAGCTCTATGAGTCTCTTCATCTCGTCCTTATAGCCGCAGAGCACTATGGCTATGTCACGCTGCTTCTCGTCAGAGAGTATCTCCATGAGCAGAGGTATGACCAGCTTGCCTGGGTCCCAAGGGTTGTCGCTGTTGAGTTGGTAAGCCTCGTCAATCATCAGGACGCCACCCTGTGCCTCCTTTATTGCCTGACGCACCACGCGCTCTTCATCGCCCCAGCGGGTACCTACGAAATCCTTGCGGCTGCATAGCACCACATGACCTCTGCTCAAGGCTCCTGACCTTTTGAGCAGCGAGCCCATTATCTTGCATATAGTGGTCTTGCCGGTGCCTGGTCTGCCAAAGAAGATGCTGTGAAGGGATATCTCGTGGGACTTGCCCTCGGGGTTCACCTTCTTCATCACCTTGTTATAGCGTGACAGCATTGTGAGCTGTTCTATGCGCTGCTTGATGTCGCTACAGCCTACCAGTTTGTTCAGTTCCTCCTTAGGATTTTTGATGGGAGACAGTACCTGAAATTTCACCTTAGGTTCGCGTGCTAACATCTCTTCTTCCTCGTCAGGGTCTATTTCGTGGGTGAATGACGTCGGGCTGCTATCGAAGCCGTCATCATCGTCGGCATCAACATCATCGTTGTCGTCATCATTATCAATATCAATGTCGGCATCTATGTCTGCATCACCGTCATCACTCTTTGCAGTGTTGCTGTCAGCATCGCTGCAGGCATCCTCGCCCATCTTATATATGAAGTCGTTGAGCATTGTCTCGAAGTCATCCTCTTCCTCCTCCTGTTCAGCCTCTTCTTCTTCCTGCTGCTTTTCCTCTATGCGGTTCAGAATCTCATCTGCGGTCTCCTTGCCAAGAAAGTAGCTTCTGTCGAAATCCTCCACCTTTACGAGTATGTCTCCCGTTTGCGAGAGCAGGTCTTTTACATCTATGTTTGATGTGACGCGATTGGTATATCGGGGCTTCAGCACGCTCCTGATATAGTCGTTCATGTCATCAATGGTCCAATGAGCTATTGCTCCTGACTTATATGCCGTTCTGATGTCGCCTTTCAGCACTATTTCCGCTAAGGTGCTGAGATTCATCTTCTCCACCTTTATCCATGAGTACATATAGCGCAGTATCTCGGGATAAGACAGGTATCCTGCATCGCCCCAGCTCACCAAGGGAAAGAATGTGTACATTGAAGGGTCAGCCTTGAATAGAGCGTCCACCTCCTGCTCTGTTCCTACCATGAAGATTACTATCTCGGGAGAATTACACATGACGTTACATTTCAGGACATTGAGTATCGGTTCGCCTTTGGGAGTTGATAGTATGCCGATGTTGTATATGAAGTAGAACTCTTTACCCCTCTTTCTTGCTCCAAACATTGTGGTGTAGATGTCATTTGAGGCATCGTTTGGATTAAACATTTCCCTCACCTTATGGTAGGGGTCGGAGGGTGTGAGGTCATCATAGAGCGTGGCGCAGTTTATGTTAAACTTCTTGAATTCGTTGAATGCTGCCAGTTTCAGGCACATTACCGCCTGTATTATCATGGTCATTGTTTTTGTCTTGACGACGTAGTTATTGCAAAAGCTGACGGGGTTTGGCCTACCCTCTTCCAGCAATCCGTCAACCATTTCCCACTGTTTGCGGCGCACTATCCAGAACTTCAGGGGATACATTCCTGGCAGGCGGTGGAAGTTGTAGGAACACCATGCAGGTGCCGCCTCTTCGTTAAGGCGCTGCGCCAAAGCTACCTCGGGCGTAATGCCTTTGCACACCTCCGTGCTGTCTATGTGTATCTTCATTTCATCCTCATACTGCAACACATCCATTACCACGAAGTTCACCTTTATGGTCTTTATCTTCTCTGCCCTTCCCTTATCAGCAGACCTGATGATATTGGCGAGCAGAGTGTATTTTCCTTCAGTCCACGGATACCAGATGTTTATTATGGCATCTATCTTTCTTTTTTCTACTGCGTAGGAGTCTGAATTATTCTTCTGCCGTGCATATCCCATTAGTGTGTAGTTGTCACCATATAGGTAGAAATCGCATAGTGTGCCTTCGGGCAGTGCCTTGCCCGTCTTCATTATTACCTGCAAGTCGCAGGGGTTATACATAGAATCATTATTTTCGCTACCCTTTGTAGCAAACATGTTGAGTGTGAAGTAGTATTTGTTTTCCATCGCAATATATAAATTGAGAAATGAGAAATGAGAAATGAAAAGATTAAAATTAAACAAAAATTGATAGTTAGAGTATTGGACTACACACGTTACCTGACCTTTGCTAATGCTCAGGTTGCAGGGTTGTAACAATAAGTCAAAGAGCGCAGACGTCAGCACACAGAGCATCTCCTCAGGAGAAAATCTGGGCTTGGGTTAAAGGGTTAAACAATAAAGTGAATAATGATTATTTCCTACCTTTCATATTCGGTATTGAATTTGCGGTTGCAAAATTAAAAAGAAAATTGAATATTGAATGTTGAAAGTTGAAAGATTTTTCTTTGCGTTAAGAATAATTAACAGTTGGCGACAGCATGTGCTATACTGGTATGTTGAGCGTAAAGGTACTACCTTTACCTTCTGTTGACTCCACGTCGATTGTGGCATTCATGGCATCGGCTATGAGTTTGCATACATACAGACCTATGCCTGTGCCTGGTACAAAGGCATTGACCTTCTTAAACAAATCGAAAATCTCATTCTGTTTGTCTTGCGGTATGCCACAGCCTGTGTCCTGGCAATATACCGATAATATTCGCTCGTTCTTATGATAAGTGAATCCCACACGTATAGTGCCCTCGTGGGTATTCTTTACAGCATTGTTTACTAATGCATCGAGTATCACCTTTATATGTTCAAAGTCCACCTCCACATCAAGTGCACTCAACGGCGATTCTACGATGTACTCCACCTTTGACGACACAAAATATTTCTTCATTTCATCGGCAGCTTCCACGAAGGCTTTCGCAAAATCTATAAGGTGCAACTTTATCGTTATGCCGTCGGTGTTAATGTTTGAAAGACGCAGAATATTGTCTATGATATTGATGAGCATGGTACAGTTATGCTGCATGATGGAAAAATACTGTTCCTTCTCTTCCTTTGTGGCTCCCACCTGCATCACCTCGGCAAATCCATTGATGAGGTTGAGAGGTGTGCGGAGCTCGTGCGTCATATTGGCAAGGAATATGGTCTTCTGCTTAGCTGCATCGTTGGCTATCTTTGTCTGTTCCTTGAGCAACTGCTGCACCTGCTGGAATTTATTGTTGAGCGTTTCCATCTCACGCATCACGTATTTCTCTTCCAAATGATAGCGGTACAGGTCGTGCCTGTTATGTTCCTCCTTACGGTTTACCACTGAGTCGCAATGATACATCTCCAGTTTGTCACTCAGGTCAAGTGCACAAAGAGAGAATCCCTGATACCTGCCGTCATCGCTCATCACGGGGTTTATTCTCAACTCGAGAGTAACGTGAAGGTTCAGTTCTGGTATGTCAACAGGGCAGCAGAACCAAGCCTGTTTTCCTTGGTCGAGCAACAAGCCGTTGAATATTATCTTCAATTCATCGCGAGTGGTAGAACGCAGATACTGTTCGCCCTTGCCCACTCCGCCTTTGTCGAATATCTGTATCATGGCGCTGTTGCAGTTTGCCAGCCTTCCGTTGGCATCGTAATATGCCATACCAAAATCGGTAATCTCTGTGATATGCGAGAACTCACGTAGCTGCATATCAAGCTGCTTCTGTTCCTTCAGGCGGTCGGTTTCATCGTGCATGGCGAGATACACATAGATAGGCATACCCCTCTTGTCCGACTTCACTGAAGCATCCACCCTCATCTGTCGCCATTCGTCTGCTGCAGCATGATGTTTCCTCATACGGAATGAGATGAGCGGCATATTCCTCTCGCCTGCATCTACACGTCTGCATGCCTCCTGTTCTATGTATAGGTCGTCAGGGTGAATCAGTTTCTCGTAGTCTTTCATTGACAATCCGCCCTGCGGCAGGAAGTCACCCGATACATTATACACCCACTGCCTGCGCACGTTTATGGCAAAGACGTTACAGTCCGTCAGCGTTATTGACAGGTGTGCCACAGCCTTAAACTCGCGCTTCAGGTTGCCTGTATTGCCACCACGCATGGTAAATACAAGGGCTATTGTGGCACCTACAAACAGCAGTATGATACCCACTATGGCTATGATGTCGAGCAACGCATTGCCCTCGTCGTTCGTGTTACCTAATAGCCATTTGTTCAGCAACGGCTGGTAGCGCCCTGAACGCTGCAAGCGCTCAAACTGCATGTCGAGCTCATCCAGCAGTGCCTCATCACTGCTCAGAAAGTGAAAGTTTCCCTCAGGTATGTCTATATCGTCAACTGTTATACGGTCTCGCAGGGCAAACATCTTTATGTCATTCTCTATGCCTGCCTTGCCACATATATAATACTTTATCTTACCATGCAGTATCTCGTCAAGAGCATCGTGAGGGTCGCGCCAACTTACGGTGAATACAGGCGAATTGTTAAAGTATTTAAGCAGATAGCGGTCTATGTAATTCCATGTGTTGGTGTATATGGTGTCGCCACGTTTTATCAGCTCTATGCTGTGAAGCGAACGGGTGGTGTTAAGGCGCACTACTCCCACTCTGTAGTTGATAAGTTCTGCCTTGCCATACTTCACACCATGTATCTCGTCTGGCTTCTTTACGTCCATCATCAGCTGTGCCTCGCCTGAATAGAGCATACGCTTGGCGTTCTTATAGTCCATCATGCGTATCTCGTATGGCACATGCAGCTGACTGAATATCTGTTCCAACATTTCTATGAGCAGTCCGTCGGGCTCGCCCTTGTCATTACGGAATGTATAGGGCTGAAATATCCAGTCGGCAACCACCACCAGCGGATGAGCCTTGGTATAGCGTATGCCCAACGGCAACGTGTTGTCACCCTCGCGGGTAGCATACTGCGACACCCACGATGATGCTCCTGCTGCTGAGGTAGGGGCAATCAGGAGCAGGAAGAATGCGAGCAACAACATCCTTCTACATATCAAGCAATATTTCAAACATTCAACTTTCAACCTTCTTCAATGGTAAATCAATATATATCACAGTGCCATGACCTATGCGCGACTCCACATCTATACTGCCGCCTGTCATCTTCACAAAGGCATGACAGATAGGCATCTCCAGACCAGAGAGTATCACACCATTGGCAAACGTGCGATAGTTGGCATTCACGTGTGGCTCGAATATGTTGTCTCGTATATCTGGTGGTATGCCCTGTCCGTCGTCTTCTATTGCCACGGTGAGGTGGTCCTTACGATACATATAGCGCACATTTATCGTTCCGTAGTGTGTGTAGCGGGCAGACAATGCCACCGCCTCCTTCAGTATTCGGCTTACCACACCAGCGTCAAAGTATAGAAATAGCTCGTCATACAGGTTGTCTATTCTGTATGTCACCGTACTTTGCTTATAAGGCTTCAGTCCCTGCTCTATGGCATCCTGATACACCTTCACAAAATCGTTCCTCTCCTGTTCCTGCGTGAACATATCAGCCTCTATGCGCGAAAGGATGAAGATATCGTCAGATAGCGTTACCAGTCGCTGCGTGCTCATCTTTATTCCATTGACCAGTATATGCTCATTCTCGATGGATTCATCTTTTTTGAACGATGACAGGTTCTTCTGTATCATCACTAACGGCTGACGCATAGAATAAGATATGTTACGTATGAAGTTCAGCCTCACCTGGTCTGCCTCGCGTGCCTTCTCCTCCTCCAGCATCAGCTGCTTATGCAGGCTTATCTGTGAGGTGACATCCTTACATGAACCGAAGTAATAAAGCACGCTTCCATCGGCGTTTTTAAACGGACACACGTGCACCTCCATATGCATACGCTCACCCTGGGCATTGCGCAACAGCGTACCCACCACTATGTGCACCTCTCTGTCCTCGTAGGCATCAGCACGATAGAACGACTTAAAGACTAACTTCATGTCGCGACTTTGTATCATCTGTATCACCCTCAGCTGTGGTATAGCCACCATGCGTTGCTTGATGATATCAAAATAGAACAGCCTCTTCGCCTCTGGATAATAGCGCAGCATCACTATGTCGGCATTGCGCAATGCCTCGTCGCGTCTCTGGCGCAACTGCTGTCCCTCATTCCTCATCTTCATCACGCTGCGCTCCTTCTTCTTTATCTCGCGGTGGTATCTCACATCCTCGGTTATGTCACTGATGAATGCCATGTAGCCCACCAGTTGCGCGTCATCGTCAAAGGTCTTCAGCAGGTGTACGTAGAAGTAATTATCACCCTCCAGCGCAAACGGTGCATAGTCTTCAGGACGGCTGGTGTGTATGCAGAAGCGTATGTCGTGGTCGAATCCCCCTTCCAGATCTATGTCTTCAAGTATCTTTACATCTCTGATATTGAATGGTCTCTGCATCAATGCGTCGATGTCTTTTACGCCCATCCTGTCGCACAGCACCTTATTCATGCCTATCACGTTGCCGTCCGCGTCAAAACGTATTATGCCTCCCAACGCTATGCTGAATGCCGTCTTGTAGCGTTCGTGCAGAACTCTCATACGGTCCAGGTGCGCCTTACTGTCGGTTATGTTGTTCTGCACGCCATATACAAGGTAGATCTTGCCGTAATCATCGGTGATAGCCTGCATACTCACCTCTATATCCACTATCGTCTTCGTTTCCTCGTCTATATAACCGCGAAGCGTCTTGGTGGATATCATCCCAGGGTGGGTTATCAGGTGTGTCACCTCAGTGTGTATTATGTTGAAGTCCTGATCAGGATAGAAGCGTGAGAATTCAAACGAGCTATATTCTTCCTCCACCTTTCCACTCGGCGTCATCCAGGCGTATGTGCCGGCTATCACGTCATACACCCACACCTTCACACCGTTTGACGAGAGTATCAGCTCCATCTGACTATTCACATCGCCCAACGTGCTGTGTGAGTAGTAGGTGCGGTAGTAGCGTATGGCAAGGATTATGGCAAGCATCACGGCAAAAGCACCCACAAACGCCAGCAGCAGATAAAGGAAAAGGTAGTCAGCCTCCTTACGCTCAGGATACATCCAGCGGTTTATCATCTGGTCAATCCTACCCTCCTGCTGCATAACGAGGCATACGCTGTCAAGCACATGGAGCAGTTCACGGTCGCCCGACATAAAACGATACTCGCCTGGGGGTATCTCTGTTGAAACAAGGGCGTAGTTCTCCACATGATATTTCCGGAGTACCCATTTCAGCATCATCGTGTTCCACAGCGCGCCGCCCTCACCCTTACTTATCATGTGGAGTATGGCGTGAGCCATGTGCACCTCAGTCCTTATCATGCTGTCAGGCACACCTATCTCCTGCAGGTAGTGGTGAGCCCTGCTGTTATCGCTCACCAGCAGCGGCATGCTGCGCAGCATACTGGCAGTGGCAACAGCCACCGAATCGCGCTTGGGCACCAACAGGCTGTTCTCAAACAGGCATATCGTAACATTGCCGAAACTGCCAAACGGGGCGTTATAGTTAGCCGCCACGCCGAATGACAGGTCGGCACGCTCGTTCTTCAGGTCCACGTGCACGCTGTCCTGATGCCTCAGCCTTATCTCGTATGGCAGGTTGATGCGTCTCATCACCTCCTTCACCAGTTCCACGTCAAAGCCGTCAGGCTGCCGCTGACTGTTAAGGAAGGCATACGGCCACTTCTCCCACGCATCCTCATAGATGAGCGGGTGCTCCGCAGTGTATCTCTCCTTCAGCGTGCTTGCCGCTGCCAGCCTCGCGCAGCAACAGGAGAGCATTACCCACAGCAGCAATATAATATGGTGCCTAAAATGCATCGCCCTGCAAAGGTAAACATATTTTTTGAAAAAAAAGCACAAGGAAGAGAAAAATGTAAGTTTGGCAGCTAAGCTGCCGCACGCAGTTACTTAGCAAGGGCATACGGTTACTTAGCAAGGACGCGCGGTTACTTAGCATCCGCGTGTGGGTGCCAAGCGTCCGTAAACTGTTTTTCATGGCGGCTATTACGTCTTATCGTCTAATCCACTGTATATATAGGTGGATTAGACGATAAGACAAAATATCTTGTCGCGGTAAATCTCTAACCTGCTCCTTCAGAATCCCATTATGTGGTGTCATCCACCATCTGATTCTTTTATTTTCTGCTAAAGGTGGGCTTAACGTGCTTGGCTTGCTGCCGCCACTTGAAATAGCCTGCAATGGCTATGAGGACGTAGAGTCCGTAGAGCAGAGCCTTGAAGGGGATGCCCTTGTGAACGTAAAGCACGCAGCAGACTACATCCACCACTATCCAGAAGAGCCACTGCTCAAGGTATTTTCTGGTCAGTGCCCACAAGCCGACGAAGGACATGGCATTAGTGAAGCTGTCGAGCAAGGGCACGGTGGAATCGGTCCAAGTGACGAGCACATAATACACGGCTGCCCAGGCAAGGAAGAAGAAGACTACCACGGGCAGGTAAAGGCGACGGGGCATATAGACAATAGGCAGGGGCTCGTGCTTTTTACGGGTGCGACGGAAGCGCCAGAAGAACCAACCATAGACTGCTGCGAGGGTGTAATAACACGCCATGCCTGCATCGCCGTAGAGTCCGTGGCGCCAATAGAGCACTACATCGAGGGCAGGCATGACCACGCCTACGAGCCACAACCATATACTGGCACGATACTCGAGCCAGATATACAGCAGCCCAAGCACAGTGGTGAATATGTCGAGATAATCAAGCATTTAGAAGCGCAGCGTTACGTTACCCATCATGGTGAAGCCTGCCATAGGGATGAAGCCTATCTGGTAGTAACGGTTGTCGTTGGGGTGGTCGCCATAGTCCTTGAGAATGGCTGAATATACCCAACCGCTGGATGCATAACGACGATTGAAAATGTTGTTGAAGTTCAGGCCGAAGATGCACTCCCTAATGTATTTTTTTGGCTTCAGGGTGTAGTTGACCTTAACATTAGTAACGCTGTAGCATGGCAGTGAGCGGTCATAGTTCTCGGTATTGTCAAGATACTGACGAGAGACGAAGTTGGTGTGCCATGTAGCGCGTATGTCCTTCCAGTGGAAGTTGATGAAGCCGTTGAGTATGGCCGAGGGCGAGAAAGCGAGGGTGGAGTTGTCGTAGTGGATGGTTTCATAGACATCGTCTTTCCAGTCCACATTCACCTTCTCGTCGAAGTCCTTAATCTTATTCTTGCTGAGGGCGGCATTACCCTCGATGGAAAGCCACTGAAGGGGTGCTACGCCTGCCTGCAACTCTATGCCCATGCGATAGGAATCCTTGATGTTGGTGGTGAGGTTTTCACCGATGTCGCTCAGCTGTCCTGTCTGCACAAACTGGTCTTTATAGTCCATATAGTAGAGGTTGACACCTGCGTGCCACTTGCTGGCTGTATAGGTGTAGCCAAGCTCGTAGTCCATGAGTCTCTCTGCCTCTGGTGCAGGGTATTTGCCGTTGTCAGTGAAGTTGTTGCGCTCTGGCTCGCGATGACTCATTGCCATAGAGCCATAGACGCGGTGACCGTCGGCTGTCCATGAGAATCCTGCCTTAGGATTGAAGAAGTCATACTTCTTGTTGATGTCGAGCTGCTGGTTGTAGTAGCCAGAACCTTCTTCGTAGAATTTATCGTTGATTCCGTCGGTCCTGTAGCCCACGTGGCGATACTGCATATCGGCAAACACCTCCCAACGCTCACTGATGTTATAGGCTGCCTTGAGATAGATGTTGGCATCAAACTTGTGGGCGTCGCTGTCGTAATATTTGTAGTCGCCATTGGCAAGGTACTTCTGGCGCACAAAGTCGTTGGCGGTGTAGGTGACATAGCCGAAATGGTTGCCGTCGAAGTTCTGCAATGAGAAACCGCCGACCACATCCCACCTGTCTCTCTCATAGTTGGCGTTCCACACAACGCCGTAAGAGTGTTGGGTGAGTCCCTTCTCGCGCACAAAGTCGGTGCTCTTTATCTTTTTGCCTTTGTCATCGGTGGCTGTCATGCCAAACTTGTAGAGTTTGTTGTTGTAACGGAACTCATTGTAGTAGCCGTGACCATAGGTATAGTGTAGTGAAGCGGTGGTTGTCCAATAATCGTTGATATCCCATGCAGCAGAAAGGATGTTGTGGTTCTGCCAGAAGTTGTCAGTGGTCTTCTCCCACAGGCTGCCGTCTGCCATCTTATAGCGCTCGGTTAGGTAGTTGCCGTTGGCATCTTTCACAAACAGCCCGTCGTCACCCGTCGCCAGTTTTTCGTATAGCGTGTTATATCTGCCCAGCCCTACGTTATACATATCCTTGTAGCCATGGATGCCCGTCTTGGCATTATAGGTCCATGAGCCGTCATCGTAGCTGCCGTCCATCAATGAGTAGTCTCCGTTGCCTGCGGTAACACCGTTCCATGCCTGACCAGTGCGCTCGAAGTTGCCGATGTTCTTATAGCGCATCTGGACGTTTTCTTTCATCCACGTAATGCCGCCGTAGTAACTGCCGCTGCGACCTGATGTGCCGTGTATGAAACCGTCGGTATTGGTCTGATGGTAGGCACCGTCGATTATCCAATGGTTCCACAGCAGTCCTGTGGAGAAGTTGCCTCCGAAGTTGATGGTATTATAAGAACCATAGGAGAAGGACACCTCGCCGCCAGGGCGCAATGAGGGCGTAGCGCTGGAGAGGGCTATGGTACCGCCAAAGGCGCCATCGCCATTGGTGGAGGAGCCTATGCCACGCTGTATCTGCACACTGCCTAAGAGCGAACCGTAGCTGTTCATATTAGCCCAGAAGACGCACTGGTCTTCAGGCGAGTTGAGGGGCACACCGTCGAGAGTGACATTGATGCGAGAATCGCCTGCGCCACGAATACGCATATAGGTGGTGCCTGTGCCCAAACCGTTTTCACTCCATGCTATCACGCCTGGTGTCTGGGCAAAGAGAAAGGGCAGTTCCTTACCCGTCTTGGAGAATTCCTGAAGCTCTGACTTCTTGATGTTGGTAATAGCAAATGGTGCATTCTTCTGCGCTCTTACACCGTTTACCACAATTTCCTGCAATTTCTCTACCTTGGTAGAGTCATACCTTGCAGCTTTCGTTTGCGCGTTCATAACGGCTGCACTCATCAATGCAGCCATCAACAAAAGATTTTTCTTCATCTTTTTACCTTATTTATTATTAACGAAAAAATAAGGGGGGAGCATATTTATCAATCCCTACGACGGCATTACCCGTATCAGGTAGAGGGTATCATCTCAGCCCACGAACACGTGAGCACCCCTTGATAAGCATTTTGCTAAATCGAGTGCAAAGTTACAACTTTTTTATTATTTCTGCAACAGATATGCAAAAAAAATAAAAACGGGCACTACAGTTTATGCTGTAGCACCCGTTATCCGTACAGAATGTTTTTGCCTTTAATCAGCAAGCTTTGCCTTAATAAACTCGCGGTTCAATCGGGCAATATTAGCGATTGACTCGTTCTTAGGACATACTGCCTCGCAAGCACGAGTGTTGGTGCAGTTGCCGAAACCGAGCTCATCCATCTTAGCCACCATAGCCTTAGCACGCTTAGCAGCCTCAGGACGACCCTGTGGCAGGAGTGCCAGCTGGCTAACCTTAGAAGAGACGAAGAGCATAGCCGAGCCGTTCTTGCAGGCTGCTACGCAGGCACCGCAACCGATGCAGGTAGCGCAGTCCATAGCCTCGTCAGCATTCTGTTTAGGTATGAGGATAGCGTTAGCATCCTGTGCCTGACCAGTGCGGATAGAGGTGTAGCCGCCTGCCTGGATAATCTTATCGAAGGCGTTACGGTCAACCATGCAGTCCTTGATGACAGGGAAACCTGCTGAGCGCCAAGGCTCAACGGTGATTACGTCGCCATCATTGAACTTACGCATATAGAGCTGACAGGTGGTGGCACCGCGCTCGGTCTTGCCGTGTGGTGTACCATTGATGTAGAGTGAGCACATACCGCAAATACCCTCACGGCAATCGTGGTCGAACACGAATGGTTCCTTGCCCTCGTTGATAAGCTCCTCATTGAGCATGTCGAGCATCTCAAGGAATGAGGTATCGTCAGGCACATTCTTCATTTCGTGGGTATCAAAATGGCCTTTTGCCTTCGGACCATCCTGCTTCCAATACTTTATTGTGAATGAAATATTCTTTGCCATGGTTTAATTCTTATAATTACGGGTTTGTACCTTGATGATTTCATACTCGAGAGGCTCTTTGACGAGTTCAGGTGCCTTGGTGTCGTCGCCCTGATAGTCCCATGCTCCTACATAGAAGAAGTGCTCGTCGTCACGCTTTGCCTCACCTTCCTCGGTCTGGTGCTCCTCGCGGAAGTGTCCGCCACAAGACTCCTCACGGTGCAGTGCATCATAAGCGATGAGCTCGCCCATGAGGATGAAGTCGCGCAGGTGGATAGCCTTGTCGAGCTCCACGTTAAGACCCTCCTTAGAACCTGGTACGAAGAGGTTCTCATCAAACTCCTTGCGCAGTGCCTTGAGCAGTTTCAAACCTTCCTCAAGACCTTCCTTGGTTCTGCCCATACCAACGTGTTCCCACATGATATGACCGAGTTCCTTATGGATAGAGTCAACAGAACGCTTACCCTGGATAGACATCAGACGGTCAATCTCTTTCTGCACACCCTGCTCTGCCTCAGCAAACTCAGGCAGGTCAGTAGAGAGGCGTGGCCAGAGAGCCTGGTCGGCAAGATAGTTCTGTATGGTGTAAGGCAATACGAAGTAGCCGTCAGCCAATCCCTGCATGAGGGCAGAAGCACCAAGACGGTTAGCACCGTGATCAGAGAAATTACACTCGCCAATGGCGAAGAGTCCAGGCACGGTGGTCTGCAGTTCATAGTCAACCCATATACCACCCATTGTGTAGTGGATAGCAGGGAATATCATCATTGGCTTGTAATACTGCACTCCGTTCTTCTCGCAAGCAAGCTCGCCTGGGTTAACGTCGGTTATCTCCTCATACATATCGAAGAGGTTGCCGTAACGCTGGCGTATCTCGTCGATGCCGAGACGCTGTATTGACTCAGAGAAGTCGAGGAACACTGCAAGACCAGTATTGTTAACGCCGAACCCTTTGTCGCAACGCTCCTTAGCTGCACGGCTGGCAACGTCACGTGGCACGAGGTTACCGAATGCTGGGTAACGACGCTCCAGATAGTAGTCGCGATCTTCTTCTGGTATCTCCCAACCCTGCTTAGTACCTGCCTGCAATGCCTTGGCATCCTCCAGTTTCTTTGGCACCCAGATACGACCGTCATTACGCAATGACTCTGACATCAGGGTGAGCTTAGACTGGTTAGTGCCGTGCACTGGAATACAGGTAGGGTGAATCTGTACGTAAGAAGGGTTAGCAAACATAGCACCCTTGCGGTATGCCTGAATGGCTGCCGTACAGTTACATCCCATAGCGTTGGTAGAAAGGAAGTATGTATTGCCATAACCACCTGTTGCAATGACAACAGCGTTGGCAGAGAATCTCTCCAGTTTACCTGTAACGAGGTTCTTGGCTATGATACCACGAGCATGACCGTCGATAATTACTACATCTTCCATCTCGTAACGGGTGTAGAGTTTCACCTTGCCTGCCTGCACCTGACGTGACAGTGACGAATAGGCACCGAGGAGCAACTGCTGACCTGTCTGACCCTTAGCATAGAAGGTACGGCTGACCTGTGCACCACCGAAAGAACGATTGGCAAGCATACCACCATACTCACGGGCGAAAGGTACACCCTGTGCCACACACTGGTCAATGATATCGTTAGACACCTCAGCCAGACGATACACGTTAGCCTCACGAGCACGATAATCACCACCCTTTACAGTGTCATAGAACAGACGATAGATAGAGTCGCCATCGTTCTGGTAGTTCTTGGCTGCATTGATACCACCCTGTGCTGCAATAGAGTGAGCACGACGTGGTGAATCCTGAATGCAGAAATTAAGTACATTGAAACCCATCTCGCCGAGTGATGCTGCGGCACTGGCACCTGCCAGACCCGTTCCCACCACTATGACGTCGAGTTTCAGTTTATTCTTTGGGTTTACCAGACGCTGGTGAGCCTTGTAGTTAGTCCACTTCTCAGCTACTGGTCCCTCTGGTATTCGTGAATTTAATGTTTTTGCCATAGAGATTATTCAATTAAAATGTTTTTCATTAGCAACAAGCGGCAGCTGTCTTGCAACACTCAGCAGCACCGTCACAGCAGAGTGATGGAGCAACACCGAAAGCAAATGCCAGAACCACAACGAGGAAACCGAGCATAAGCAGAGTGGTGTAAACAAGACCTATTGCCTTCCAACGGCAGAACCAAGTCTTGCCATTCCATCCGAAGGTCTGGATAGCACTCCAGAAACCATGTGACAGGTGGAACCAGATAGCACAGAGCCAAATGATGTAGAGCACTACGAACACTGGATTAGAGAATGTCTCTACTATCCATGCAAAACCATCTGCTGGTCCGTGAGCCAGACTTTCAATACCCATCAGTTCGGCAAACATCATGTTGTACCAGAAATTGTACAGGTGAAGAATGATACCCAGCAGAATGATGATGCCAAGTGCAAGCATGTTCTGCGATGCCCACTCAACCTTTTCAGGCTTGTCTGTAACAGCATAACGCTCACTACCACGAGCACTACGGTTCTGCACCTCGATAATGAAAGCATAAACGATATGAATCAAAGCCAGGGCAGCCAGACCGATGGTAGCAACTACAGCATACCAGTTGGCTCCTAACAATTCACATATCAGGTTATAGCCTTCCTTAGAAAACAGTGCCACAATGTTCATGCAGCAGTGGAATGTAAGGAACAGGATAAGTGCCATGCCAGTTACAGACATCACTACTTTCCTTCCAATTGAAGAGTTAATTAACCACATAGTGTTTTGTTTATAAGATAAAGTTTTTGTTGTTGTATATACATTATAATATGAATTCAGCCACAAAATTAAGTAAAAAAAGCGAAAACACAAAGCAAAGTTATCAAAATTGAAAAAAAAACTTTACTTTTGCAACGAAATTGATACCTTATGGGTAAATTTTAAAAAGATGAAACTCTACTACGATGTCATAGTGGTTGGTGGTGGACACGCAGGATGTGAAGCAGCTCATGCTGCTGCCATGATGGGTGCCCAAACTTGTCTTGTTACAATGGACATGAACAAAATTGCGCAGATGTCGTGTAACCCTGCCGTTGGAGGAATAGCCAAGGGACAGATAGTGCGCGAAGTGGACGCATTAGGGGGTGGCATGGGCATTGTGACCGATTCCACCGCTATCCAACTGCGTATGCTCAACAAGTCTAAGGGACCTGCCATGTGGAGTCCTCGAGCTCAGTGCGATCGTGGTAAGTTCATCTGGAAATGGCGCGAAATACTCGACCACACCCCTAACCTCGATATCTGGCAGGATCAGGTAGAGGGCATTCTTAATGAAGAATTGAGAATGAAGAATGAAGAATTCAGGGTTACTGGTGTCAGGACTATCTGGGGTTGTGAACTCTATGCCCCTGCCGTAATTATCACTGCTGGTACCTTCCTCAACGGACTGATGCACATAGGCAGAAAGATGGTGGCTGGTGGACGATGCGCCGAGCCTGCCTCATTACACCTTACGGAGAGCATAAACGCCCTCGGCATACAGTCGGCAAGGATGAAGACTGGCACACCTGTGCGCATCGACAAGCGCTCAGTACACTTCGAGGATGCTGAGATACAGCCAGGCGAGGATGTAAAGAGTCTGTTCAGTTTTATGGAAGGATTCTCCAATAACTCTGTGCATTCGGATTTTTCAGAAAAAAAACTCTCCCAACTGCCTTGTTGGACATTCAACACGACACCTGAATGTCACGAGATACTGAAGAGCGGACTTGCTGACTCTCCTCTTTACAATGGACAGATACAGTCTATAGGTCCACGCTATTGCCCTTCGGTAGAAACAAAACTTGTTACTTTTGCTGACAAAGAGCAGCACCCCTTGTTCCTCGAACCAGAAGGCACTGACACCAACGAGATGTACCTCAATGGTTTCTCTTCGTCATTGCCAATGGAGATACAACTGGAGGCACTGAAGAAAATTCCTGCCCTTCGTGATGTAAAAGTCTATCGTCCAGGTTATGCTATTGAGTACGATTACTTCGACCCTACCCAACTGTCACACACTCTAATGTCAAAGAAGTGTGAAGGATTATTCTTTGCAGGTCAGGTGAATGGCACCACTGGTTATGAAGAGGCAGCAGGACAGGGATTGGTGGCAGGCATAAATGCTGCACTTTATGCTGGTAGCAGGGCTAGTTCTGAGCAGACTGGCATGAGTAGTTTTATTCTACATCGCGACGAAGCATATATCGGCGTACTTATCGACGACCTCGTAACAAAGGGTGTGGATGAACCATACCGCATGTTTACCTCAAGAGCAGAATATCGCATATTGTTACGACAGGATGATGCCGATGCCCGACTGACTAAGAAATCCTACGATATTGGACTTGCCACAAAAAAGCGATACGAATGGTGGCAAAAAAAACAGCAATGTGTGGATGCAATCGTTGAATTCTGCAACACTACCAACGTAAAACCAAAGTATGTCAACCAGATGCTCGAGGCTGCAGGTTCTACCCCACTCTCTGTGGGTTGTAAACTTCGCGAACTGATAGCACGACCAGGCATCAATATATGGAGCGTAGCTGAGGCAATGCCAAAACTGAAAGCATTGCTCAATTCTCCAGAGAACCGCAAAGAAGAAATAGCGGAAACTGCGGAGATACAATTGAAGTATGCAGGCTACATAGAGCGTGAGAAAATCACAGCTGAGAAGATGCACCGATTGGAGAACATCCACATAAAGGGGCATCTCGACTATGAGAATATCATGGGACTGTCAACAGAAGCACGACAGAAACTCGTAAAGATAAATCCTGAAACTCTTGCACAGGCATCACGCATTCCCGGCATTTCACCGTCAGACATCAATGTGATGCTCGTGCTCATGGGCAGATAAACCACATTTATTATATTTACGACGATGAATAATCCTAAACTGATTAACACTGTAAGATGCATTCCTGATTTCCCTAAACTAGGAATAATGTTTCAAGATATCACTCCATTGTTTTGTGATAGCGAATGCCTTCGTATTATGTATGATGAAACTGTCGAATTATATAAGGACAAGGGCATCACTAAAGTTGTGGGGATAGAAAGTCGAGGTTTTCTTCTTGCGTCAGCCATAGCACTCAAGCTTAATGCAGGAGTAGCTATTTGTCGAAAGAAAGGCAAGTTGCCAGGCAAGACCCTGGAAGAAAATTTTGAGAAAGAATACGGTAGAGATACCGTTTGCATAACGTGTGATGCAATAACAAGCGATGATGTTGTACTTATTCACGACGACCTTCTTGCTACTGGCGGAAGTTTGAAGGCCGCTTATGACCTCGTAAACAGATTTCACCCAAAGAAGATATATATCAACGTAATCATCGAACTGACAGGCGAAGGTTTGCAGGGTCGCAAACTGCTTGAGAACATAACTGAGGTTACTACCTTGATAAGGATATAAAGAAATGTTCCACGTGAAACATTCTTGTTTTCTGAATGTCTAAGAAAGAGGATACAGAACGCATAGAACGACTAAAACAGATAGTTGCGTCAATGCCAGATAAACCTGGTTCTTATCAATACTACGATAAGGATGGGGCTATTATTTATGTGGGTAAGGCGAAGAGCCTGAAAAAACGCGTATCTTCATATTTCCACAAAGAGGTAGATAGATACAAAACGAAGGTGCTTGTATCAAAAATCCACAATATTACCTATACCGTAGTTAACACAGAAGAGGATGCACTTTTGTTGGAAAATTCGTTAATTAAGAAGTATAATCCACGATATAATGTACTACTGAAAGACGGCAAGACCTACCCCTCTATCTGCATCACAAATGAACCATTTCCTCGTATATTCAAGACCAGGACGATTAACAGGAAATACGGCACCTATTACGGACCATATTCACACCTTGGCAGCATGTATGCCGTACTTGACCTTATAAAGAAATTACTAAAACCTCGGACTTGTCGATTACCCCTCTCGAAGGAATCGATAGAAAACGGGAAGTTCAAACCTTGCCTGGAATACCATATGAAAAACTGTGGTGCACCATGTATTGGCAAGCAGTCGATGGAAGATTATAGAGAGAGTATAATGCAGGCACGTGAAATATTAAAAGGTAATACGCGCGTACTCATCGAACATATATATGGAGAAATGATGAAGGCATCGGAGGAGATGCGTTTTGAAGATGCTGAAGAGCTAAAAAAGAAATACCAGCTGATAGAACAATTCTGTGCAAAAAGTGAGGTCGTCAGTCACACCATTACAGATGTCGATGTATTCGCAATGGATGCCTCAGACGACACCTCATTCATTAATTATATGCACGTAACCAACGGCACCATAAACCAGTCATTCACGTACGAATACAAACGCAAAATTGACGATAGCGACGAGGACCTTCTTCTCACTGCCATTATTGAAATAAGGGAGCGTTTTCACTCTACGGCAAAAGAGATAATAGTACCTATCGAACTCGATTGGCAAATGGAGAATACCACCTTCTTTGTTCCACAGCGAGGCGACAAGCACCATCTTTTGGAGCTCTCCCTAATGAACTGTAAACAATATCGCATAGACAGGCTGAAACAGACTGACAAACTGAACCCTGAACAGAAATATACAAGACTAATGAAAGAGTTGCAGGAGAAGTTGCAACTTGACAAATTACCATACAGGATAGAACTCTTTGACAACTCCAACATATCAGGTTCAGATGCCGTAGCAGGATGCGTTGTATATAAAGGTATGAAACCCTCAAAAAAGGATTACCGCAAATACAATATCAAGACTGTTATCGGACCAGATGATTATGCCTCTATGCAGGAGGTCGTGAGAAGACGTTATACTGATTCTGACGAGATGCCAGACCTTATAATATGTGATGGAGGTATAGGTCAGATGCATTGCGTACAAGAAGTTGTAGCAGGCGAATTGGGACTTGATATTCCCATTGCAGGACTTGCAAAAAACGATAAACATCGCACTCAAGAACTGCTCTATTTGAAGCCAAATGTTTCACGTGAAACACTGTGTAACAATCCCTCCTTCTCGCATCTGGACTACGATTGCGTGACAGTACAACTCAAACCAGAAAGCGAACTGTTTAGGGTACTGACACAGATGCAAGATGAGGTTCACCGCTTTGCTATAACTTTCCATAGAGATAAGCGTAGCAAGCATGCTTTGCATAGCGAACTTGATGACATAAAAGGTATTGGTCCGAAGGCAAAAGATTCTCTCTTAAAGAAATTCAAGAGTGTGAAGAAGTTGCGCGAAACAGCAAACTCTGAAGAAGGTAAACGAGAAATAATTTCCGTTTTGGGAAACTCTAAAGGCAACATAATAATTGAATATTTCAAAGAAGAAAAAGGACTATAAATAAAAGTAACAAACAATAAAACAAAAGGGATATGGAAGAACTAAAAAACATCATTGCGAAAGCGTCAGAAAACGACACTCCTGAGGTAAAGAAATTTCTCTTTGGTAGCATAGAATACACCACTCTGAAATGTACTGACAGCGAACAGTCTGTAATGGCTTTTGTGGAACAAGTAAACAGGTGGGACAACGAGCGTCCAGACCTACCCCATCCTGCTACCATTTGTGTATATCCTTGCTTTGCCGAAGTGGTAAATCAGACCCTCGAAGTGGATGGTGTAGAGATAGCTTGTGTAAGTGGTTCTTTCCCTTCTTCTCAAACCTTTTTAGAAGTGAAGATAGCAGAGACTGCACTCGCCATAAAGGATGGTGCAACAGAGATAGATATGGTGATGCCAGTGGGCAAATTTCTCTCTGGTGATGAAGAGGGAGTGATGGATGAAATTCGTGAAATGAAGGCTTGCTGTGGAAGCAATGTAGCCCTCAAAGTGATACTCGAAACAGGTTGTTTGCAGACTCCTGAAAACATACGCAAGGCATCTTTCCTGGCAATGAATGCAGGTGCTGATTACATCAAAACAAGCACTGGCAAAGAGAAGGTTTCTGCTACTCCAGAGGCAGCCTATATTATGTGTCAATGCATCAAGGAATATTACGAGAAAGAAGGTCGTATGGTAGGTTTCAAACCTGCTGGCGGAATCAACTCCAGCATGGATGCCATCATCTACTATACAATAGTAAAAGAGGTGTTGGGAAAGGAATGGCTCAACAACAAAATGTTCCGTCTGGGCACCTCACGTTTGGCAAATATTCTGCTCGAAGAATTAAGCTGAAAAGCAACACAAAAAAGAAGCGCATCCTTTACTTAAAGGGTGCGCTTTATGCAATAGTTAAGGTAGATTGTAAGGCTCGATTTTATCGTTTCATTACCTACCCTTTTTTCTATAAACTGTAGGGCTTCATCGTGCAAACGTAGCATTACCTCCTCGGCATATTCTATGCCACCATTTTTCTTAGTGAAATCAATCAGTTTTGCAATATCCTCCTTTGATGCCTCAAACTTCTTCACTCTTTGTGCTATTGCGAGAGTTTCGTCATCACCTGAGGTAAGCAGTGCATGAATAGCGGGCAACGTTAGTTTGCCTTCAGCCATATCATTGCCAGTAGGCTTACCAAGTTTCGACATTTCGTAATAGTCAAATATATCATCACGTATCTGGAAAATAGTTCCCAATATACGTCCGAATTTCTTTGCCTCCTCTATATCCTCTGCGGCTGCATTAACTGACATAGCACCCATCTCGCAACAAGCCTCAAACAAGGCTGCAGTCTTCTGCTCTATAATGCTATAATAAGCCTCCTCGCTTATGTCTTCAGAA
>JAEEGL010323249.1_pt1 | contig 27931 bp, 28 predicted proteins | sample 9134231 | NCBI WGS metagenome assembly JAEEGL01 (sample SAMN16246548, study PRJNA631951) | gut metagenome | biome: gut microbiome; feature: rumen; material: fiber-attached | host: Bos | place: Iran: Karaj | collected 2018-10
AGACCTTGTGATCTGCGATACTGCGGGCAGGCTTCAGACTAAGAAGAATCTGATGGATGAGCTTTCCAAGATTTCCCGCAGTGTAAAGAAGGCTGCCCCGGATGCTTCCGTTGAGACCCTTCTTGTAATTGACGGTATGACCGGCCAGAATGCTATCGAACAGGCTCGGATTTTCTCTGAAGCGGCAGATGTATCAGGTATTATCGTCACCAAACTGGATGGAACCGCAAAAGGAGGCTCCGTATTCGCAGTAAAGGAAAAACTTGGGATACCGGTCAGATTCATCGGCGTCGGTGAAGGTATCGACGATCTGCTGGTCTTTGATCCCGACGCGTTCTGTGAGGCTTTGTTCGAATGAAGACAGTGATCGTTGCCACGAATAACGAGAATAAACTGGCAGAGTTTCGTGATATTCTGAAAACCGGAGAAATTCATGTGATTTCCATGAAAGAAGCCGGTGTCGCGGTTGATCCGGAAGAAAACGGAAGTACGATTGAAGAGAATGCCAGGATCAAGGCAAGGGCAGTCTGGGATATCTGCCATCTTCCGGTTTTAGCGGACGATACAGGTCTGTTTGTTGATGCGCTCGACGGCGAACCCGGCGTTCACGCAGCAAGATACGCAGGGGATCCTCAGGACAGTAGCAGAAATATCGATAAACTGCTCGGAAAACTGGAAGGAGTTCCGCGTGAAAAGCGGACCGCCAGATTCATCACGGCGATCTGTTATCTGGATGAATCCGGGAATGAACGGATCGTACACGGCGTCTGCGAAGGCTGGATCGGCTTTGAACGGGAAGGTGTCGGTTTCGGATATGAACCGGTGTTCTGTGTCAACAACGGATTTACTCTTGCCCAGATGGGCAGAACAGCAAAAGACAGAAGAAGCCACAGAGCGAGAGCTGCTCACAAATTGGGGTTCTACCTCAAAGATATACACAGAATCAGGAGAACAGTATGACGACGAAAGAACGCGCTACACTGCGCAGTTTTGCCAACAATATTCAGGCAACCTATTACATCGGTAAGGACGGTATCACGGACACCGTACTTACGGGAATCAGGGAAGTGCTTCAGGCGCGGGAACTGATCAAGGTCGGTGTTCAGGAAAACGCTCCGGTCACTGCGCGTGAGGCATGTGAAGAAGTTGCCGAAGCACTTGGCGCCGAGCCGGTTCAGGTGATTGGAAAGAAGTTTGTGATCTATAAACGAAACAAAAAAGTGGATCAGTATGGAATCAAATAAGAAAGTGTTGATGTACGGGGGCGCGTTTGATCCGCCTCATTCCGGACATAGACGTCTCCTTGAAAGCGCAATTGAAGAGATCCGGCCGGATGTGACTCTGGTCATTCCGACTGGAGTTTCTCCGCATAAGAAAAAAAGCGGAACACCTTACTGGTGTCGCTTTGATATGGCGGGAAAGACCTTCTCCGACCTTTCAGACACGGTAAAGATTTCTTCTCTGGAGTCCAAAGGCAGAAGGAATTATACTAGCCAGACGATGAAGGCGGTTCGCAGAATGTATCCCGGTTGTGAAATCTATCTGCTGATCGGTTCAGATATGCTGATCTCTTTCCAAACCTGGCATCTGTTCAGAAGGATCCTTTCCTGGTGTACGCTTCTTGCCGGTTCCCGGGAGGACGCTTCGCTGTCGGAATTTGAAGAAGCGGCAGCGAAACTGGAAAAACTCGGCGGGAAGGTGAGAATGCTGCGCTTTAAGCCGCTTGAGATCTCTTCAACTGAGCTGAGAAACGGCCTTAGGGAAGGAAAGGATATGGGCGCGTTCCTCACAGAAAGCGTAATTGAATACATCAGAAAAAGAGGTTTGTATCAGGCAAAATGACGGTTGAGGAGGCTCGCAGTCTGGCGAGGGAAATGCTCTCGGATGGACGGTTTTATCATACCGAATGTGTTGCGCGCTGCGCAAAAGAACTGGCGGTACGGCTCGGAGCAGATCAGGAGCAGGCGGAGATTGCCGCTTTGCTTCACGATATCATGAAGGAACAGAGCGATGCCGTTTTATTGAAAACACTTGAGGGCTCTGCTATAATCAAAGACAATTATTTTTCGGATTACAGACCTCTTTGGCATGCGTTCGCCGGTGCCGTTTTTGTCCGGAAAGAATTGGGTTTACCTCAGGAAATCGCGGATGCGGTTTTCTATCATACAAGCGGACATGCGGGAATGACACCCTTGGAGAAGAGCGTCTTCTTGGCGGATTATATCTCTGACGACCGGTCTTTCGAAGGTTCAGCTGAGGTCCGGGAGATTGCCCATAAGGATATCGATCTTGCTGTCGCAACTGCCCTTCAGAATATGATCGGGCATCTTGTCTCTCAGGGAAGGATCGTTCAGCCCCTGTCTCTGGAGGCCTATAATTTCTACATCAACCGTGTGAAGGATTGAGAATGGCTAAAGAAAAGAAAAAGAAGAATCTGGCAGTCCGCCTGATTGTTTTTCTCCTGATCATCGCTTTGATTGGGACGGGAGCCTATATGCTGCTCCATACCAAACCTGCTTCCAGCGGAGATGAGTTGGATGAGCGTCTTCAGACGCCAGACTACCTTCGTGACAAGGTCATGACGATCCTCGTCGCCGGTATCGATTACGAGGAAGGGAGAACAGTAGCCAATACAGACGTCATCATGGTCGTAAATATCGACCTGAAAGCTAAAAAGATGAATGCTCTTCAGATTCCGAGAGATACCTATGTGGGAGAGCAGCTCGTCAAGTATGGGAAGATTAACGGACTCTATAACTGGGGTCTGAAGGACGGTGACGGGACTACGGGAATCTCTGTTCTTGCCGGTGTCATCTGTGACCAGTTGAAACTGACGATCGATAACTATGTGTGTGTCGATATGGAAGTGTTCGGAACGCTCGTCGATATGCTTGGCGGCGTCGAGGTCACACTGGATGAGGACATCACGCTCAATGAGGGGACAGTCCTGGAAGCGGGCACGCATCTTCTCGACGGCACGACAGCTGAGAATTTCGTCCGGAACAGGGATTATGCCCTTGCAGACATTACCCGTCTGAAGATGCAGAGGTATTTCTTCGGCGGCCTGCTGAACAAACTTTTCAATACGCCAAAGATGGAACTTCTCAGTCTGATTACCGCATGTTATGACTACATCGATACGGATTTCACGGTTCAGGAGATTCTCCAGCTTGCTTTGACGGCGCAGAGTTTCACTGCAGCCGATTTCCAGGTCATCCGTGCTCCCGGGGAGCCGGTTGCTGCTTACGGGATCTATGGTCTGGACGTCTGGACACTCCACCGTGAGAAACTCGCGTGGATTCTGAACATGTACATGCGGCCGTATACAGATTCCGTCCTACCGGAGGAACTTGGGGTGATAGAGCTTCAGCATACGACGGATACTCTCGATGATGAGGCAGCAAATATGGATGACTATACATAAGGAGAGACAGATTGGATTCATTAGAACTCGCCTTTGCGGTAGCAAAGGCACTTGACAGCAAAAAAGGGGATGACATCCAGATCCTTAAGGTCGAGGATCTTACGACGCTTGCGGATTATTTCGTGCTGGCGTCCGGAAACAGCAACACACAGGTCCGCGCGCTTGCGGATGAGGTGGAGGATGCGGTTCTGAAACTCGGCCTACCTGCTCCGCGCCGTGAAGGACGCGGGGGAGATAAATGGATTCTGCTTGATGCAGATACAGTAATCGTTCATGTTTTTACGAAAGAATCCAGAGAATTTTATCAGTTAGAAAAACTGTGGGGAGATGCTCAGATCGTTCCGTTACCGGGAACTGAAGAGTAAAGGTTAATTATGGCGTCTTATGATTTCACTTCCGTAGAGAAGAAATGGCAAAACAAATGGGCGAAGGATAACACCTTTGCCGCAAAACAGGATTACACTCTGCCAAAGTTTTATGCTTTGGTGGAGTTTCCTTATCCGTCCGGAGACGGACTGCATGTCGGACATCCCAGAAGCTATACCGCTCTGGATGCAGTTGCCAGGAAAAAAAGGTTGGAAGGCTTTAATGTCCTTTATCCGATGGGATGGGACGCGTTTGGCCTGCCCACTGAAAACTTTGCCATGCAGCATCACATTCATCCGGAGATCGTTACAGAACGCAATGTAGCAAGGTTCAAAAGCCAGCTTCAGAGTATCGGCCTGTCCTTTGACTGGAACAGAGAAGTCAATACCACTGATCCTGATTACTACAAATGGACGCAATGGATCTTTCTCCAGCTGTATAAGCACGGCCTCGCGTACAAGAAAGAGATGAACGTCAACTATTGTACCGGGTGCAAGGTTGTTCTTGCCAATGAAGAGGTTGTAAACGGCTTCTGCGAACGCTGCGGAAGTCAGGTTGTCCACAAAACTAAGAGTCAGTGGATGCTGAAGATCACGGCGTATGCCGACAGACTGATCGATGACCTGAAAGACGTGGATTTCATTGATCGCGTGAAGACTCAGCAGATCAACTGGATTGGCCGTTCTTATGGTGCGGAGATTAACTTCACTTCTACACAGGGAGACACGATCACAGTCTTTACAACACGCTGTGACACTTTGTTCGGCGCGACCTATATGGTTCTCAGCCCGGAGCACGCATTGGTATCTCAGTGGCTTGAAAAAGGTGTCCTTAAGAACGCAGAAGAAGTCAGAGAATATCAGATTGCAGCAGCAAAAAAATCGGATCTGGAGCGGACGGAACTCTCCAAAGAGAAGACCGGCGTTTGTCTGGACGGTGTGGCAGCCGTTAATCCGGGTACCGGAAAAGAGATCCCGATTTATATTTCAGATTATGTCCTTGCGACATATGGTACCGGTGCGATCATGGCAGTGCCCGGACACGATACCCGTGACTGGGAGTTCGCAAAGAAATTCGGATTGCCCATCATCGAAGTCGTTAAAGGCGGGAACGTGGAGGAAGAAGCTTTCACTGACTGTGAGACTGGTATCCTTGTCAATTCCGGCTTCCTGAACGGAAAGACTGTCGAAGAAGCCAAGGAAGCGATGCTTGAATGGCTGTCTTCGGAAGGAAAAGGCCGCAAGCAGGTCAATTTCAAACTGAGAGACTGGGTCTTCAGCCGTCAGCGTTACTGGGGAGAGCCAATCCCGATGGTCTACTGTGAAAAGTGCGGATGGCAGCCTCTTCCGGAGGAAGAACTCCCTCTGAGATTGCCTGAGATCACTGATTTTGAGCCCGGCGAGGGAGGAGAGAGCCCCCTTTCCAGACATGAGGAATGGGTCAATACCACCTGTCCCTGCTGTGGTGGACCTGCCAAGCGGGAAACTGATACCATGCCTCAGTGGGCAGGTTCCAGCTGGTATTTCCTGCGGTATATGGACCCTCATAATAACGAAGCCCTCGCCAGTCCGGAAGCGCTTTCTTATTGGGGACCTGTTGACTGGTACAATGGTGGGATGGAGCACACTACGCTCCACCTGCTTTACAGCCGGTTCTGGCATAAGTTCCTTTATGATATAGGCGTTGTTCCTTATAAGGAACCATATAAAAAGAGAACCAGTCATGGAATGATCCTCGGTCTGAATCCCAGAAGCTTTGTTAATATGAGCAAAGAAGATCAGGACAGACTGGTAGCTGAGCACGGGAGCGTGGAGGCTGCGAAGAAAGCTCTTGTCGAGAAATACGGCGAGATGGCAGAGCACCCCGTTGTTAAGATGTCCAAATCGCTGAAAAACGTTGTTAATCCGGACGACATCATCCGTGATTACGGTGCGGATACGCTCCGCCTTTATGAGATGTTCATCGGCGACTTTGAACAGGCGGCGCCATGGTCCACCAACAGTATCAGAGGATGCAAACGGTTCCTTGAAAGGATCTGGTCACTTCAGGATATACTCGTGGATGGAGACACCTACAGACCTGAACTGGAAGCCTCTTTCCATCGTGCGATCAAAAAGGTCGGTTCCGATATCGATACTCTGAAAGCCAACACTGCAATCGCAACGATGATGGCTTTGGTCAATGATATCATTAAGACTGGAGCAATCAACCATGCTGAGTATCATACACTTCTGATGCTTCTGAACCCGTTTGTCCCGCATATCACAGAGGAACTGAACGAACGTTGCGGTCTTTCCGGCGAACTCGCACATGAGGTCTGGCCGACGTACGATGAGGCAAAGTGCGTGGATTCTTCTGTTGAGATGCCGGTACAGATCAACGGAAAACTGCGTGGAAGGATTACAGTTCCTACAGACAGTGATAATGAAACTGTTCTCGCACTTGCAAAACAGGACGAGAAGGTCGCCGCTGCTCTCGAGGGGAAGACTCTGGTTAAGGAAATTGTCGTCAAGAACAAACTCGTGAACTTGGTTGTAAAGGGCTAATTTTACCTTGACACTCGTAAATGAGATGATATAATAACGAGTGTTCTGATTTTACTGGCAAGGGAGGGATAAAAGTGTCGGAAGTTAGAGTCAAGGAAAACGAAAGCCTGGACAGCGCTCTTCGTCGTTTTAAACGGCAGTGCGCCCGCTCCGGTATCCTTGCCGAAGTTCGTAAGCGCGAGCATTATGAGAAGCCTTCAGTTCGTCGCAAGAAGAAATCTGAAGCCGCCCGCAAGCGCAAATACAAATAAGATTTGGCTTAAGACCTCCGAGGAATCGGAGGTTTTTTGTTGTCGCGGGAAAAGCCTTCGTGATATACTCCAGAAACGGAGGATGCAGTTATGGGAGCTCTATTTGGCCCAGCAGGGAACTCGGAGAGTTTTTACGGAAAAGGATACAAGAGCACTGTTCAGGCGCCGGAATATTGTTCGGAATTCGGACTGAACGCGTATGAGTATCAGTGCGGACGCGGTGTCAGGGTAAAAGCTGAGACCGCCGAAGAACTGCGATGCGAAGCACTGAAGAGAGGCGTTCAGATCAGTCTTCATGCGCCGTATTTCATATCTCTGTCCGGCACGGATGAGGAAAAGAGGAGAGGCAGTGCGCGCTATTTTCTTGAGAGCGCGGAAGCAGTCAGGAGAATGGGCGGAGTGCGCTTTGTCGTGCATTCCGGATCCTGCGGCAAACAGACCAGAACAGCAGCGCTTATGCTCGCAAAGCAGACACTTGCTTATTGTATTGGCGAGTTGGATGCCGCAGGTTTTACAGATGTTACGGTATGCCCTGAAACTATGGGAAAAATCGGGCAACTTGGCAGCCTGGATGAGGTGATGGAACTCTGTTCAGTGGATGAACGGCTTATTCCCTGTATCGACTTCGGGCATCTGAATGCTAGGACCAGAGGGGGAATAGCCACAAAAGACGATTACGCTTTCGTTTTGGATACTCTCGAAAATCGTCTTGGACTGGAAAGAAGTTCCCATTTCCATGCGCATTTTTCGAAGATCCAGTACACAGACGGCGGAGAAAAATGTCATCTCACTTTTGAAGACAGTGTATTTGGCCCGGAGCCAGGTCCTTTGATGGAACTGATTGCGGAGCGGGGGTGGAGTCCGACAATCATATGTGAATCCGCCGGCACACAGGCTGAAGACGCAGCTATTATGAAAAAACTATATGAGGAGGCACTGAATAGAATATGAACAGAATCGAAAGACTGAAAAACAGGATGCCCCGCAGCTGTCAGGGTGTTATCGTCATGAGTGAAACCAACCGGGAATACCTGGTGCATTTTCTTTCCTCCGCGGGAACGCTTCTGATTTTTCCGGAGCAGGCATATTTTATCATCGATTCCCGGTATATAGAAGCCGCCAGGAAAAAAGTGACAGGCGCAGAGGTGGTCCTTCAGGAGAAACTGTATGAACAGATCGGCGAGCTGTGCAGGAAACACAATGTCTCTGAACTGCAGTGTGAGAAGGAACTCACACTGGGAGAATATGATGTGCTTTCGAACAGGCTGCCGGACATCCGCATTTTGTCAGACGGTGGACTATCGGATCTGATTCAGCAGCAGCGCGCAATCAAGGAACCTGAGGAAGTTCAGGCGATCTGTTCAGCGCAGGCGATAACAGATGCTGCTTTTCTTGAAATCCTGAACTTTATCCGTCCCGGCGTGACTGAAAAAGAAGTGGCGGCGGAACTGGAATACTATATGCGAAAAAAAGGAGCGGATGGTCTTGCGTTTGAGACTATCGTTGCTTCCGGCGTCAACGGTTCTATGCCGCATGCTGTGCCAAGTGACAAAAAGATTGCGGCAGGTGAATTCGTGACAATGGATTACGGCGCAAAACTTGAAGGATACTGTTCAGATATGACCAGAACCGTCGCAGTCGGGGAAATAACTGAGGAACAGCACCGGATCTATGAAACTGTTCTTCTTGCCCATATGACTTCCATGGAGGCGGCTAAAGCAGGAGTCTACGGAGACCAGCTGGACAAGATTGCCAGAGATATCATTTATAAAGCCGGATATGAGGGGTGTTTCGGACATTCGCTTGGTCATTCACTTGGACTGGATATCCATGAGAGACCGATGTCTACATTTTCCAGACATGATCTTCTTCCTGCCGGAACGATCATGACGATCGAGCCCGGGATCTACGTGGAAGGGAAATATGGCGTTCGCATTGAGAATATGATCCTGATCACTGAACACGGATATGTCAACCTTACAGGTAGCGAACGGGAACTAATTACGCTCTGATACTTGCCTTGATTTGTACGTTATGCTAGAATACTTTAGTTAGTTTTATTGTCTATATTCAATGAGGTGATATTATGATTTCTGCAGGCGATTTTAGAAATGGACTCAGCTTTGAGGAAGACGGCAACGTCTACCAGGTCGTTGAGTTTCAGCATGTAAAGCCCGGAAAAGGTGCTGCTTTCGTCCGCACCAAAATCAAGAACGTCATTACCGGTGGTGTACTTGAAAGAACCTATAGCCCTACAGACAAATTTGAACAGGCGTTCATCGAAAGAAGGGATATGCAGTACAGTTATAATGACGGCGACATGTACTATTTCATGGATTCTGAGACCTATGAAATGGAACCGGTTGCAGCAAAGGACCTTCCGGATTCTTTCAAATTTGTCACTGAAAATATGTCCTGTAAACTTTTGTCCTATAAGGGAAAAGTTTTTGGAATTGAGCCGCCGAACTTTGTTAACCTTCAGGTCACTGCCACTGAACCCGGCGTGAAAGGCAATACTGCCACGAATACTCTGAAACCCGCGACATTGGAGACCGGTGCAGAGGTTCGCGTCCCGCTGTTTATCAACGAGGGCGATGTTATTCAGGTCGATACCCGTACCGGTGAATACATGGGGAGGGCGTAATAATGAAGATTACTGAAAAATCGGCATTTCTGCGCGGTCTGATTGAAGGTTCTGATCTTCAGCTTGGCGACAAGGAAAAGAAGATTTTTGACTGTCTGGTCGAACTGGTTGATGACATGGCTCAGCTTCTTTCTGAATGTGATGACGATCTGACTGAACTCTATGATCAGGTTGACGAACTTGAAGAAGAAGTTCTCGATATCGAGGATGATCTTGACGTACTGTTTGATGTAGACGACGAAGACGACGATGATGACGACTATGATGATGACCCGATGTATGAGGTCGAATGTCCTTCATGTCACGAGTCTTTCTCGATCGATGAAGACACAGCCGTCAAAGGTAATATCCGTTGCCCCTTCTGCGGGGAAAAGATGGAATTCACGATCTTTGAAGACGAGGACGACGATTCTTTCAGTGAAGACTGAAACATGACAGATTAACGCCTTCGTACCTACGAAGGCGTTTCTTTCATAAAATATACGATTACTTGCGGAGAAACTATGGAAGAAAAGTTTATTTTCAGGGCACAGGATGCTGAGCCGATTGAAGAGAAACGGACACCGCCGATTCCTGACAGACCGGTACCCAGAGTGGAGAAACTTGATGATGAAACGAGTTATTTCTCTGTGGAGCCCGATCCTGAACCGGTTGAAATAATAGAGAAAAAAAGACCCGGGAACGGGAAAACCGTGAAAAAAGGGAAGAGCAGTAAAGGCGCTCCTTTCACTTTGAGCGGATTACTTGCATTGATTCTTGGTCTGGCGATGATCATCGGTTCGGGCGTTGCTGTATTGAAATCCGGATCGGTCGGTACAGGAAGTACGCCATCCGGTCCGTCGGCTCCAAAGCCGGGTAACAATCCGACACAGGAAGATCCCGGAACTACACCTGCGGAAACTTTGGTGACTGAACAGACTGCTACTGTCCTCCAGAAGACCGAAGATGCCGGAGAAGAGTACATTAAGGACACTCTTTTCATCGGTGACAGCAACTACAACAGATTCTATGTGCTTGGCCTTCTTTCTCTCGATAATGTAATCGGTGTTGATGGAATGGGCATCCAAAGCGTTCCCGCTTCGCCGGTGGTATATTTCGTGGAGCAGTCCAATCCGGTCAGTATCCCCACAGCAATCAAGAATATGCAGCCGCGTCGTATCATTATGAACTATGGTACGAACAACCTTGTCTCCGGCAACGTCGACAGCTTCATTGAGAACTACAATGAAGCGATCGATGCACTGCAGAATGCTTATCCTTATGCCGATATCATTGTTTCTTCGATTCCGCCAGTTGGAAAGAACCTCGATCCTGGTTACAGCATGGTGGATTACCAGAAGGTTTACACTTATAATAGTGCGCTGATCAAGATGTGTGAATCCAGGGGGATCCACTATCTGAACGTAACGGAAGAATTGCTCCGTTCCGCAGATGGGTACTGCAAGAGCGAGTATATCACTGGGGACGGAATCCATCTTGAAAAGACCGCTCTGGAAAAAGTTCTTGAATATGTACGCTGTCATGCGCTGCTGACTGAAGATACAAGGCCTGAATCCACAGTGACAAAGATGACCCGTAAGGCAGCCCCTGTTGTTGTGTATCAGTATCAGTGCGACCAGGTCGTGGCTACTGCCATGGAGAAATTCTTTGAGGAAGGGTATATCTCCTACAAGAAACCGAAAGAAGGCGAAAAAGAGGAGAATTACCGTAACCCTGAAACGTACACCTTTAAGATCGCTAAATCGGACGCTGTAAAGGGCTCCGAGGAAGAGATGGGTCTCGCGCTTTTCCAGTATGTCAACGGGAAAGTGGACAATTCCGAAAAAGCTCAGATTACTATTGCCTACAAGATCGATGAGGACGGCAACTATGTATTCACAGCTACTGTCAAGGAGGTCTGTAAGCACGAATACGAAACCACGGATTACACAGAAGCCACCTGTACACATGGGGGCTCCAAGACGATGGTGTGCACGATCTGCGGGAAAAAGACGGTAACGACGATCGATAAGCTCGATCATAATTTCGACTGGTCCACTGCTAAAGACTACAACAGCAGTAAAAAGACCGTTATGGTCAAATGCAAAGAGTGCGGCGAGTACTATGAAGTCGACCACGGGGACGAGGATCACGAGTGGAGCGACGGCACTGTTTCAGCTGAAGCTACGTGTACTGCAGCCGGAAAGAAGACTTCCAAATGCAAGATATGCGGACTGGAGAAAGAGATCGAGACACCTGCGCTTGGGCATGATTTCTCGGTTTTCGTGAGTGATTCTGCCACCTGCGCATCTGCGGGGAAGAAAACATACAAGTGCAGTCGCTGTGATGAGACAAAAACAGAAGACAGCGCAGCTCTCGGGCATGATTTCTCGGTCTTCGTAAGTGACTCCGCTACCTGTGACGCAGCAGGAAAGAAAACATACAAATGCAGCCGCTGTGACGAGACCAAACAGGAAGACAGCCCTGCAATTGGCCATGATTTCTCAGTTTATGTGGGTGACAGTGCTACCTGTACGGAACCAGGGAAAAAGACATACAAGTGCAGCCGCTGTGAAGCGACCACTCAGGAAGACAGTCCCGCACTCGGACATAATTTCGAAAATGGTTCCTGTACCCGTTGCGGAGAGCCTGACCCCAACTATACGCCTCCGGACCCCGGTCCCGGAACCGGTTCAGGTGAGGGCGGATCTTCAATTGGCTATCCCGGTATGGCTGTTCTTTCGGCTTTCTACACATCTTTGAAATGAATTTCTGATCATTTCGAATTATCAATCAAAAGGACTTCCGTTTTACAGAAAACGGAAGTCCTCCTTTTATATAGAAATGGGATGTTCAAAACCTGCTTTCCCGATGATATTATTAGAAACAGGAGGAAATAGCAATGAAGGGAAATCAGAATTTCATAGCGACCAGAGCGGAACATGTCACTTATAATCTGTTCTGGTTCGGACAGAATCTTCTTTGGGGATATGCGGGCTTCCTTGCGACTTATCTTACGCTTGGCCTCGGAATCGATCCCGCCAGGGCTGCTGCAATCATTTTCGCCCCACAGATCTGGGACGCTGTCAATGATACTCTTTTCGGATATGTCGTAGACCGGTTCCGCTTCAAGAATGGACAGCAGTTTATGCCATGGGTCAGAATTGGGACATTCGGCATCGGAATCATTACAATCATAATGTTCTCGATACCTAGATCGCTTCCCCATGATGTACAGACGATTTGGTTCATCGCTTCTTATGTGATTTTTGACGCTTTTTATACTTTTCTGGATGCACCTGCTTTTGCCATGGCAACTGTGATGACGGACAATATTCAGGAAAGGACCAGTTTTATCTCCGGGAACAAGCTGTTTGCCATGCTTGGAGGGATCGTTCCCGTCGTTCTTGTTGGGACAGTGACTGGCAAGTTCGGATGGTCTCTTGGAGCAGTGCTGTTCTGCGGGCTTGGATGCCTGCTGATGATTCCTTATCTGTTTTTCGGGAAAGAACGCAGAGTCCAGACAGAAGCTGAGAAGGAGGAAAAGTTCACCTTCCGGCAGATGTTCCTATATCTAAAATCGAACAAGTATCTTCTGACATGTCTGCTAGCGTTTGTGGTCTTTGGGATGACGGCTTTCGAGTCGATCATGTCCACATATGTTGCGCTGATTTGTTTCGGGGATAGCGGAAGACAACTCTTCATCGCTGCGGCTGCGGCACTCCCCGTGATCCTTGTTTCCTCACTTCTGCCTGTTCTGGCAAGGAAGATCGATAAATTCTATCTGCTGATCGGCGGGCTTGTCTTTTCGATTATCGTCAGTCTGGTTGCTTTATTCGTCGGATATCAGAATTTTCTTCCGGCAATCATATTGATCGCACTGAAATGCGTCGGCCTTGCCTGCTGGCAGGTCATCATCTACATGCTTGTTGCGGACACCACTGAATATGGTACGTATAAGTCAGGGACGCGGGCGACCGGTATCACTTTTTCACTTCAGACGTTCATCTCAAAGCTGAAGAATGCTGCGGTAAATTCCTTTATGCTTCTGTGCATTGCTTGGACCGGTTATAATGCCGAACTGGAAGTGCAGCCTGTTCAGGTCGTCTCCAGGATCTGGAAAGTTTTTCTTTCAGTTCCTGTGATTGGATATATCATCGGAATCCTCATCCTCCTGTGTTTCTATAAACTGAGGGATCCAGATGTCCAGACTATGGCCAAATATAATAACCATGAGATTTCCTACGATGAAGCGAAGGAAATACTGGAAGCGAGATTCGGTCTTCCGGCGGAGAAGCAAAAATGACTGCGCTGATTGTTCTGGGAAATCGTCTGAATGATGGCTGCGTTTATCCGATAAAGGAGAAAAACGCTGTGAGATCGCATTCATAGCGGCAAACTCTTCCATCCGCAGGCGATCATCCTGAAGGGCGGAGCAACGTCTCCTTCGGCGAAGAGTTCCGATGCATATGTGAAGCATCTTCGTCTTTCTGAACTTGGTTTGGACCCGGATATCCTATTTCTGAAAGAGAAAGCAACAGATACAACGGAGAACGCGCGGAATGAGTTTGAAATCGCAAAGGATAAAAGAATCAGTAAGGTCGTTGTGATCTCTTCAATCAAGCATTTTGGAAGGAATGAACCGAAAAATGCAATCGCGGTTTTCCGTGAAGTAATCAAAGATTTTCCATCTATTCACCTTTGTATTTTTACGGAGGAGTATTGAAAATGCCGGATTTGTACAGTATTATCCAGGCTTACGGAACTGTCCCGTCCCTGACCTCTTTTCACCGTCCGATGTTCATTGGTCCGCACCCTGATGATATTGAATTTGGCTGTGGCGGAATTATTGCAAAACTGAGGGACAGCGGTGTTTCTGTTGTTTTTCTCATCGTCACAGACGGTTCGGCAGGAAATGATGATCCATCTTTGTCTCCTGAAGACGTAAGACTGATCAGGGAAGAAGAATCATTGAAAGCGGCTGCTTTTCTTGGCGTCGATAATGTGGAGTTCTGCAGGCTGGAAGACGGAGGGGACTACGGAGTTGAGGATGCGATCAAGGCAATGATGCCGTTTGTCCTGAAATATCAGCCGGATATCATTTTCACTCCTGATCCCAAACTGAAGACGGAATGCCATCCGGATCACCTTAAGATAGGAGAGGCTGCCAGAAGGCTGATCAAACTCGTTCCTTACAGGGAAGCGATACGCAGGCACGGAATCGAAGTCAATGATAGTGTTTCGCTTCCCTCCGGCATAACACTTGCTCACTACTTTACTGACGATCCGAACGTAAAAGAGACCATCACAGTTGGGCAATTTGAAAAAAAGATCGGAGCCCTGAAGTGCCATGTCTCTCAGATGCAGGATCCGTCCATCGAACTGATGCTCAACTATTTCTATCTGAAAGCGCAGGAATTGGGGAGAGAGATGGACACCGGCCTGGCAGAAGACTATCAGGTCATTGTGCCGCTTTTCCAGCATTGCTTTACAGAAGGAATACATCATTAAAGACAAATAAAAACAGTGCTGAAACGAATGAACGTTTCAGCACTGTTTTTTCTTTGTCAGAATCAGCTCTTCAGCTGGCGTTCCAGCCAGATCGAACCGATATCCAATGCACTGTACAGACTTCCTTTTTCGCTGAACTTCAGAATTCTGTCCTTCATGCTGAGGGATGGATCTGTAGACAGCAGCATGACCTGCACACGGTTAGCAACATCGATCCCGTTCTTTTTCTCGGAACTAAGGATCTGCATATAGACCACACAGTTCGCTGAAGGGTCGCCGTAATAGATATCGTTTCCTTTTCTGGCAAGCGGTTTACCCTTATAGGTTAAGGTCTTTTCTTCTGCCATTGTGTCTCCTTTAGGAAATGAAATTATTCACCATCGCCATCAGAATGTCATCACGATCCATCGAAAGCATGACGGAACGCGCATTGTGATTCGTGGTGATGTAGGTCGGGTCTTCTGTCAAAAGATAGCCTACGATCTGGTTGACCGGGTTATATCCTTTTTCTTTCAAGGCGTCATAAACAACGGCAAGTTTTTCACGGATGATACGTTCTGGATCATTCTCCAGTGAAAAGATCATAGTTCTGTCTTCCATGGCGTAAAACCTCCTTTGACATCGTTTAGGATACACCAAAAAGGAACTGCGTGCAAGTTAAGAACGGATAAAGGCGCCGACAGCCTCAAGTCTCTTAAGCGCGCGTTTGATGGCAGCGTCCGCTTCTTCGTCTTTCAGAGTCCTGTCAGAGTGACGGAGCGTGAGGCTGTAAGCGATGCTTTTTTTGCCTGCCTGAACCTTATCTCCGGTGTACACGTCAAACACTTTCAGATTCTCCAGGATATCGCCGCAGGCAGAGCGGATCTCTTTTTCAAGAACCGCACTGGGCGTTGCAAGGTCTGCGACGAGTGCAAGGTCCCTGGTCAGAGCGGGGAATTTGGGCAGAGGGCTGAACCGTTTTGTCTCACCTTTTGCCTCAAACAACTTTTCAACAGAGATCTGGGCAAGAGTGACCTTCTCTTTGATGTTGAAGTTGGATGCAATTTTCGGAAGAAGTTCACCCATCGTGCCGAGTTCGATATCTCCTGCATAGACGGTCGCAGCTTTACCGGGGTGGTACATATTTCCTGTAGTCAAAGGCTCACAGGAGAGTGTTCCCATGTTGAATTCATCGCAGATATCTTCAAGAATGCCCTTGATGCCGTAGAAATCAAGATCATTATAACTGGCAATCACCAGTTCTTTGGGCTCCTGAGGAAGTTTGTTTTCGTCCTCGTCAGCCAGGAAAACGACTCCAATTTCAAACAGTGCAGCAGAGGGAACGCGAGCATTCGCATTTTTCGCTACAACCTCGAGCATGGAAGGGAGCATGGTCGTACGCATATATGCGGTATCATCACCGAACGGATTGCTGATCTTGACGACTTTACGCAGAGGACTGTCTTCCGGGATTCCAATCAGATCCAGAGTCTTCACACCCATGAAGGAGTAGGTCTTTGTTTCATAGAGTCCGGAAGCAACAAGTCTGGAAGCGAGCGCTTTCTCGAAGTGCTGACGGTCCGAAGGCATCGCGGTTGCGACACCGGTCATGATGGTACTGGGGATCTTGTCATAACCATACAGACGGGCTATCTCTTCGGCGATATCGTTCATGAGCAGGATGTCACCGCGGAAAGTCGGCGGTGTGACGATCATGTCGTCAGAGACTTCGAATTCGAGAGATCTCAGAATACGGACCATTTCATCAGCGGAAAGATCTGTTCCAAGGAAACGGTTGATCTGATCTGGATCCAGGGGGAGATGCTTTCTTTCGGGTGTATTCCCGGAAACTTCCACGATTCCGTAAACGACATCGCCGGCATCCAGTTCTTCTACGAGCTGAAGAGCGCGCATCAGAGCGGGCCTGGTGTTTTCGGGATCCAGTTCTTTTTCAAAGCGGATGGAGGATTCCGTACGCATGCCGAGGGCTTTCTCAGTGAGTCTGACATTGACGCCGTTGAAGCATGCGGATTCGAAGATGACGGTTTGGGTATCATCATATGTTCCGCTGTACTCGCCGCCCATAACGCCGGCGACCGCTATCGGTTTTTCGGTATCGGCGATGACCATGATCTCAGGATTCAGTTCACGGTCGACATCATCGAGTGTCACGATGTGCTCGCCTTCTTTTGCCTGCCGGATCACGATCGTCCCGTCTTTCACGTTGCGGTAGTCAAAAGCGTGCATCGGCTGGTTGTACTCCAGCATGACATAGTTGGTGATGTCGACGATGTTGTTGATCGGACGAACACCGCAGAGACGCAGCCTGTGCCGCATCCACTCTGGTGAGGGTTTGACGCGGACATTCTGAACGATTGCTCCGCAGTAGCGCAGACAGTTTTCCGGAGTCTCGTTAACGACTTTCAACAGTCCTTTGACATCTCCGATAGCTCTCTGAACCGTCGGGATCGGGAAATGGAACGGCCGGCGGAAAGTCGCAGCCGCTTCACGGCCGAGGCCGGAAACGCACATACAGTCGGGGCGGTTGGATGTGATCTCGAACTCAATACTGACGTCATCAAGACCGAGTACTTTTGTGATATCTTCTCCAACAGGAGTATTCGGATCAAGGATGGCGATCCCATCTTCTATGCATTCCGGAAAATCATGAACAGTGAGATTGAGTTCACCGAGGGAACACATCATTCCTTCGCTGACTTCGCCGCGAAGTTTTCCTTTTTTAATGTGGACATTTCCGGGAAGAGAACTGCCGTCCAGAGCAACCGGAACGATATCCCCTTCGGACACATTCTGCGCCCCGGTAACGATCTGGAACGGAGCATCTCCGGCAACATCGACAGAACAGACCCACAGGTGGTCGCTGTCGGGATGGCGGTGCATTTCCAGAACTTTTCCGGTAACAACACCTTTGATCTCATCCGCTTCACAGGTGGTCCGTTCCACCTTGCTGCCGGAGAGAGTCAATGCGTCACAGAGTTCTTTTACTGATACATCTTCAAGTTCCGTATATTCTTTTATCCAGGAAAAAGGAGCATTCATGTTGTCTTTCCTCCTTAAAATTGCTGCAGGAAGCGCATGTCATTCTCGAATAACACACGCAGGTCGTTGATCCCGTAGCGCATCATCGTGATGCGGTCGGCGCCGACGCCGAACGCGAAGCCCGAGTAGACGCTCGAATCGATTCCGCAGCCCTCCAGGACTTCTGGCCTTACCATTCCGCATCCGAGCAGTTCGATATATCCTTCGTTCTTGCAGAGAGCGCATCCTTTGCCATGGCATTTGAAGCACTCCATATCCATCTCAGCAGAAGGTTCGGTGTATGGGAAATGGTGGGGACGGAATCTGACGCCGATGTCCTTGCCGTACAGTTTATGAATAAACTCCGCGAGCGTTCCTTTCAGGTCAGCCATTGTGATGCCCTTATCAACAACGAGCCCCTCGACCTGATGGAAGATCGGGCTGTGTGTAGCGTCCACAGTATCCACACGATAAACACGTCCGGGAGAGATCACGCGGATGGGGGGCTTCTGGCTCAGCATCGTACGGATCTGAACGGACGAGGTCTGGGTACGGAGCAATACGTTCTCATTGATATAGAAAGTATCCTGCGTGTCTCTGGCAGGATGATGTTTGGGCATGTTGAGCATTTCAAAGCAGTAGTGGTCATATTCCACTTCCGGACCGTCTGCCACGTTGAATCCCATTCCGAGGAAGATTTCTTTGATGTCATCCATCACGGTCTCCAAAGGATGTCTGGAGCCAATCACAGGCCTTTTGCCCGGAAGGGTGACATCGATCGTTTCAGCGCGGAAACGCAGTTCCTCCGCCTTCTTTTTGAGGTCTGCGGCCTTTTCTGCGATCTTGGCATCCAGTTCTTTCCGGACGTCGTTAGCCAGCTGACCCATAACGGGGCGCTCTTCAGGCGACAGAGAACCCATCTGTTTCAGGATGGAAGTCAGTTCGCCCTTTTTCCCGAGGTAGCGGATACGCAGTTCCTCGATAGCGTTTTCAGCATTGGCATCAAGAATCGCAGCGATAGCTTCTTCACGAATTCTGTTTAATGCTTCTTTCATTTTTGTCCTCTTTGTTTGTTGATATAAAAAAATCGCCCCATATCCGGGACGAAGATTTCTCCGTGGTACCACCCGTATTCCGACTGAAAAGAGCCGACACTCCTGTGCACGTTAACGGATGCATCCGTCCATTCCTACTGATTCTTTCAGATGGCCGCTCGTGGATGAATTTCAGCGTTATGCGTCCGTTTCCTCTCAGCCAACGGAAACGTCTCTGTGCGGGGAATCATAAAACCTACTGTATCCAGTCTCAGCGTTTCATTCATCTTAGCACGCGGAGGGCATTCTTGCAAGTTACAGAATCTGTTATAATAGTCCGGAACAGGGGGAGAGCTAAAAGGATGATCTATGGTGTTGGAATCGATATGATCTCGATCTCGAGAGTGGGGCGTGCATGCGGAAAAGACAGTTTTCTCAGGCATGTTTTTTCATGTAAAGAAATAGACCTTTACAGAGAGGATGCGGAAAAACTTGCTGCCAATTTTGCTGCGAAGGAAGCGTTTTCAAAGGCATTAGGCACAGGGGTAAGGGGATTCAGTCTTCCGGAAGTCGAGCTGTTCCGGGATGATCTCGGAAAGCCGTATTACTCCTTTTCCGGAAAGGCGGAAGAGATTGTTGCTTCTCTCGGAGTGCGTGCACATGTATCGGTTTCGGATGAAAAGGACACAGTAATCGTCTTTACTGTTTTAGAGAATTGATTGAAAACGGATCAGAAATGCGGGCACCCGTTTGGTTGCCCGCATTCTTTCTTTAATACTGGTGTTATTTCAGCAGCATATGCGCCGCTTTGTAAATATCTCCGCAGCCAAGCGTCAGTACGAGATCTCCCTCATGTGCGATCTTCTGTACATGTGCAACTACTTCCTCAAATGTATTGAACCAGATAGAACCGGGGATTTTGGCCGCCAGATCAGCGGTATAGATCCCATAGGTGTTCTTCTCTCTGGATCCCATGATTTCTGTCATGACAACAATGTCAGCAAGGGAGAGCGCTTCTGCGAATTCGTCAAGCAGCAGATAGGTGCGTGAATAGGTAAAGGGCTGGAACACGGCGATTACACGGTTATATCCCATTTTCTTTGCTGCACGGAGAGTTGCTGCAAGTTCCGCAGGATGGTGGGCGTAGTCATCCGCGACTGTAACACCATTGAAGGAACCAAGGAATTCAAACCTTCTTCCGGCACCGGTAAAACTCTGAAGTCCCTCGCGAATTGCGCTGTGGTCGACGCCCATTTCAAGAGCTGCGGTCACTGCTGCTGCTGCGTTCCAGACATTGTGGATCCCTGGAACATGTAGCCGGAAGAAACCAAGATCCTCTTCGCCATGGGACAACTTGAAGGAATAAAACGCCTTCTCCCAGGGCTGAATGTCTGAGATCCTGTAATCTGCGTTTTCAGAAGTCCCGAAGAAGATGACAGGACGTCCGCAATCCTGAACTGCTGTCACGGTATTGACATCGTCCAGATTAGCAATGACCTCTTTGGACGCGTTGGAAGCAAACTGGCGGAAAGAACGGATCACGTTTTCCAGAGTGCCGAAATAATCAAGATGGTCTGCGTCCACGTTCAGAATGATGGAGTGAGAAGGGGAGAGATGCAGGAAAGTGTCTTTGAACTCACAAGCCTCACAAACGAAATTACCTGACGTACCGACACGTCCATATCCGTGAATAAGCGGCAGTTTTCCGCCTATCAGTGCGGAAGGGTCCTGACCGCCTTTCATCAGGATAGAAGTCAGCATACAGGTCGTGGTCGTTTTTCCATGAGTCCCGCTGACACAGAGCGCATTTTCATACAACGTGGTGATATAGCCGAACATATCGGCGCGGGGAATCACGGGAATCCCGAGTTCATTTGCGCGTAGGACCTCAGGGTTGTCGGAGAACAGAGCTGCAGTGACAACGAGCATGGAAGCGCCATTCACATTATCCGGGTTATGTCCCATGAATACAGGGATTCCCATCTGGCGTTCCATCTCAATGATGCTTCCTTCGTTGACGTCGCTTCCGGAAATCTCATGACCGTTCGCGTAAAGAATCTGAACGATCGGGAACATTCCGGAGCCTCCGATACCAACAAAATGAATCCGTCCGCCTTTTGCCAGTAGTTCTGCAATATTATATTCCACGATTCTGCCTCCTGATCATTTCTTTCAACATTATATCCTTCTTTTCATTTATTGGAAATATCAGAGAATTGCGGTATGACAGTTGACCCGTGTCTCTGAGCACATATATAATAACTGAAATCAGAAATGATTGAATTGGTTCATCTCCTTTTATGTGTATCGCTCACATATGGGAAATGGTAGTATTTTGAATGGGTTGGCTTGCTTGTCTCAGAGATGATAACTCAGCATGCCTCCACTGGGAATGGAGGTTTTTCTTATGTTTAGGTCATTGAGCAACCGGAACAAGATCCTGATAGCTACAGGATTCTGTTTCGGTTTTATGTTTGCTGAAGCACTGATCAGCAATATCTATTCCACGCTTCAACCGTTCATCATCGAGCATTATGGTACGTCCCTCACAGAGAGTTCGCTCTTCTCAATGTCCGGGCAGATCGGCCACCTTCTGATCATGTACATAATAATGCTGATTTCCGACCGGGTTGAGAAAACGAAGTTGCTTGTTGCCCTTGGAACAGCACTTGGGTTCTGTGCACTGCTTGTCGGTACCGCACCTTCCAAAATTGAGCTGATCCTTCTTCTGGCAGTGCTTACTATGCTCGAATCCTATCTCGATAATACCTGTACAGCGTACGTATCAAATATGTGGGGAGACCAGCGCGCTCATTATATCGGGCTGATGTTCGTACTGTTTGTTGTCGGTAGTTCTGTCGCGCCTAATCTGAATTCCTTTATCATTGAGGATATGGGGAGAGGCTGGAACGCCAGTTATACTGTGACGGGCTTGATTTGCCTGGGCGTGACTGGATTATTCGCTGTTGTTATCCTGTTGATGAAGGCACCGGAACTGGAAGTTTCTGTCCAGCCATGGAGTTCAGAGAAAAAGAAACTCAGTGTAGGAGAAATGCTGAAAAACAGAAATATGCGAGCTCTGTTTCTGGCAAATATCACACTTTCTTTCTATATGTATTTTGGCTCCCAGCTGCCAGTCTTCTTTTTTATGACTAACTCGGAAGTGTTTGATACGAAGACCAGGGGAATGATTGCAACAGCAGGATCGATCGGCTCTATCGTCAGCAGGGTTCTGTACGTGCCCCTTTCACGGAAACTGCGCACGATCCGTTATCTTCGCGTTCAGTCTCTGACATCAGTCTTGTTCAATGTGATTGGTCTCGTCTTCATGAAACCATATGTATGGATGGTATGTCTGTTCCTCAGCAATATGATTGGCGGGGCAAGTTACACTGCCAGAACCGTACTAACCTGCAATGAATACCCAGAGTATGCTTCTTCCGCAAGCGCCGCAACTGCAGTAGCCAGCGGGATTGCGGGACTGTTTGCGACGCCGATCATGAATATGATCGCCGATAATATTTCTTTTCTCGCGGCGATGATTGTGCCGCTGTTTTTCGGCATCGGGACGTTTTTTGTTTTTAGATTCGTATACGTGGAAAAGGAAGCAGTGTAGGAGACTTTGAATGGAAAAGAAAAATAGACTGTTTACTTTGACAAACGAGCAATGTATCACTATCGCTTCCGCTTTCTGTTTTCTGATCATGGCTGGCCGTGGGATGGATACTTCCATCTATAATACTCTTCAGCCTTTCATCATCGAGTACTTCGGGACTTCACTTACGCAAACTTCCTTATTTACGACTGCAGAGAGTATCGGACACCTGCTGATCAATGCTGTGATCATGCGTTTGGCAGACCGGTTCAACAAAAGCAATGCGCTTGCCGGGCTGGTGCTTGCTTTGGCGGCAGTGATGCTTGGAATCGGCTCTGCTCCGACGATGGGAATGTTCATCTTTCTGAAATTCCTGCAGGGAATGTTGTCTCCGTTTATGGATAATGTCTGCACCGGATATACCAGCGATCTTCATACAAAAAACAGAGGGACTTCTGTCGGCTCGCTGTTTATGCTTTTCTCTCTGGCAGCTGCGTTGATGCCATCCTATAACACCCTGATCGTGGATACTTTAGGGAAACCGTGGTACTTCAGTTACAGAGGTGTGGGGATATATCTGCTTCTGCTCGGCCTGCTTTTTGTGTTTTGTTTCCGTTTTCTCTTCCCTCTGCCTGATACACCGTTTACGGATCAGGCGAGGATGAAGGAGAAGAAAAAACTGAGCATTCTGGAGATGTTTCGCAACGGGAACATGAGGGCTCTGTTCGTCGCTAATGTGACGATGTCTTTCTACAACTTTTTTTCTCAGATGCTTCCGACGTACTTTTATATGACAAATGCGGAAGTCTACGATACTGCGACCAGGGGACTGATCGCGACTGCCAGTTCTTTTGGCAGGCTTGCGTCACGGATTTTATATGTTCCTATGTCAAGAAAGGTTGATACAACCTGGTATCTGCGCTTTCAGGCAATCGCCTGTACTATACTGAATGGCGTTTCATTCTTTATTGATGACCCAAAGGTCTGGATAGCAACTATGTTCCTGTCAGGGCTTCTTTCCGGATCAAGTTATACCGCAAGGACAGTTCTGACATGTGAAGAGTATCCTGAGTATTCTTCTTCAGCGTGCGCAGCCACAAGCCTTGCTCAGGGGATAGCCTCTCTCGTTGCAACGCCTTTGATGAGTTTTATTGCTGATAAGCTCTCTTTCACTTTGGCAATGCTGATTCCCATCGGATTCGGTTGCGCAACTTATCTTGTTTTCCGGTTTATGTATCATCCGAAGAGAGAACTACAGCAGACGTAAATTCTAATAGAGCCGTTACTCACGGCTCTATTTTGTATGTTTCACTAAAATCAAAACCGTTTTTTGTTGAGTTGGTAGAAAACGTTTTATTGTCCTTTTCTTCCTCCACTGCACGCAGTTTGATTTGTTGACTTTGATTTTCGCGAATGGGATAATAATTAGGTAATATAATGCCCAAGGGATATTTATGACCAAAGAGGAGCTGACAAGGCTGATTACTGTAGATACATGTCTTGCTGTCCGGGAGCAGACGGGGCAGGGCTTTGTTCCTGTTGGAGTCAGTAACCGCCATGTCCACCTTACCAGAAAGGATGTGGAGCAGCTCTTCGGGTCTGGTTATCGCCTGCATGTCCGCAAGGCACTTTCCCAGCCCGGGCAGTTTGCCTGCGATGAGACTGTGGATCTTGTCGGCCCCAGAGGAACGATCGAGAGAGTGAGGGTGCTGGGACCGGAACGGAATGCGACCCAGATTGAGATCTCTCTGACAGACGCAACTAAACTCGGCATCACCCCCCCGGTCCGGATGTCCGGCGATATTGCGGGTTCTCCAGGGATTCTTCTCAGGGGAAAGACAGGAAGTGTCGAGGCGAAGGAAGGCCTGATCGTTGCGGCAAGACATATTCATATTTCTTCTGAACAGGCGAAAATCTATGGCCTGAAAAACGGTGAATTTGTACGTGTGCGTGTCTCCGGCGGACGTGCTTTGGTTTTTGAGGAAGTGGCGGTTCGCTGCGGGGATGGCCACGATCTGGAGATGCATATTGATTTTGACGAGGCAAACAGTGCCGGGCTCGCGAACGGAAGTATCGTGGAGATCCTTTATTGAGCGCCTGACGCAATAGGTGATTGGATGGAGAACAGTGATCTCGAATTGAAAGTCAGGAAACTGACGCAGGATATCGTCGGTTCCTTTGTGGAACAGGCGAGCGGTTCAGTTTTCAGCGACGAGATCCAGGTTCCTGCAACTCTGGTACTGGTTACCTGTGCATTTGCTTCCAGAAAGATTACGACAGAACTGCTTGAGAAAGAGTATGGAGAAGATCTGCAGTATCTCGTTTTTGACGACGATCTTATTTTCCGGGATCGCCGTGTCGTACGGACCAGCAGTCTGAATCCTCAGATATTGCTGAACAAGCTGTCACTTGCGGACAGAATCGTCCTGCTTGCACCGCGGATCTCCACATTGACAAATCTGGCAAAAGGGAATGACGCGGGTTTGCTGGAACAGCTTGTTCTTAAAGCACTTCTTTGGGGCATCGAGGTTTCCGTATGGCTCGATTTCAAACCCATGAAATTCAAAAGAAACACATTTTATGCCCGAGTCCTTGACGCGATTGACGCGCTTGTGGACATGGGAGTAGGATTCCGGACATATAATTGTCTGCCTGAGGGGCGGACTCAGCCTCTTCCCACGTTGCTTACCGAAAAGGATATTCTGGACGCGAAAGAACGCGGTGACAGCAGGATCCTGTGCGCGGATGGCGCGGTGATTACTCCGTCTGCGCTTGATGCGGCGGAGTTGTATCAGATTAGAATCGAAAAAAGATAGAGATAAGGAGGCAGTCATGGTTATTGCCAGAGTGAAAGGAACTGTGGTCAGCACGAACAAAGCTGATAAGATTCAGGGATTTAAGCTTCTTGTTCTGAAGCCGATCGATCTGGATACCATGGAAGAAAAGGGCACTATGCTTGTTGGTGTCGACACGGTCGGCGCGGGCGTCGGCGAGGTTGTTATGACAGTTGCAGGCAGTTCTTCCAGACAGACGGAGAAAACAGACGGAAGGCCCGTTGACTGCTCCGTGATCGCTATCATTGACCATATCGACATCGAAGGCAAAAGAGTCTTCGAGAAGTTCAACTGATTTTTAGTGAGGCAACGGATATGCTGACACAGCAGGACATCGAGAAAATTATCAGAGAGACATCGCTTGCTCTGGCAGGGCAGTCTCCAGTTCCGGCACCTTCCGTATCTGAAGGTAAAAAGAACTCTGGGCATGTTTCCGGTAGCGGAAGCGGGTGGATGTTCGCAACGGTTGATGAAGCTGTCAGCGCGGCAAAAGAGGCACAGAAGATTCTTCAGCATTCCATGACGTTGGAACAGCGGGGCAGGATCATCAGTTCTATCCGGGAACATTCTCTTCAGAATGCCAGGTATCTTGCTGAGCTTGCTCATAATGAAACCGGTTATGGAAGCGTTGAGCATAAGGTCCTGAAGAATCGGCTCGCGGCTGAGAAAACACCGGGTCTGGAAGACCTTCAGACTCAGGCTTTTTCTGGTGATGATGGAATCACGCTTGTTGAGCAGGCACCTTTTGGCGTGATCGGTTCCATTACGCCCAGCACGAACCCTACTGCTACTGTGATCAACAATTCTATCAGCATGATTGCTGCCGGAAACGCTGTGGTCTTCAATCCCCATCCTGCTGCAAAACATGCTTCTCAGGAAGCGATGCGGATCGTTAATGAGGCGGTCGTGGCTGCAGGTGGCCCTAACGGGTTGGTCTGCTGTATAGCGGAACCAACGCTTGAGACCGGGCTTCAGATCATGAAACACAAGGATATTCCGATTTTGTCCATTACAGGAGGGGAAGCGGTTGTCGCTACTGCCATGACAGCAGGGAAACGTGTGATTGCAGCCGGCCCCGGTAACCCGCCTGTTATCGTTGACGATACGGCAAATATTCCCGCTGCAGCGAGGATTATCGTTGACGGCGCCAGTTTTGACAACAACGTTCTCTGTGTCGCTGAGAAGGAGGTATTTGCTTTTGGTAATATCGCTGATCAGCTAATGGCAGAGATGGAAAAGAATGGTGCTTACCGTATTTATGGAGATGACATCCGTAAAGTCGTTGATACCGTTCTTGTAAAGAAAGACAATGGACAATATGTTATCAACCGCAAGTTCGTCGGACGGGATGCCACGCATATTTTGAAAGAATCCGGCATCAGTTACACCGGAAATCCTAGACTTGTGATTGCTGAAGTGGACAGGAATCATCCGTTTATCATGGTCGAGATGCTAATGCCGGTGCTTGGCATTTCCCGAGTCTCGACAATAGAAGAGGCAATCAGCGAGGCAGTACGTGCAGAGAAAAACTGCCATCATTCTGCGATGATTCATTCCTCCAATATCCATAACATGACAGCAGCGGCGTCTGCACTGAATACAACGATTTTCGTGAAGAACGGTCCTTCTTATGCAGGACTGGGTTTTGGTGGAGAAGGATTTACGACACTTACGATTGCCACACCCACGGGAGAAGGTCTGACCAGTGCCAGAACGTTTACAAGAGCTCGCAGGTGTGTGGTCAGAGGAGACCTTCGCGTGATCTGAGATACGGAAGAGATTCATGGTACAGGAAATCTATGAAAAAATCAGAGATGCAGGAGTAGTTGGCGCCGGTGGCGCCGGCTTCCCGACGCATGTCAAAGCAGATTGCGAAGCCGAATATGTACTGGTGAACGGAGCCGAGTGTGAACCGTTGCTGCGTGTTGACCAGCAGATGATGGCTTTTTACGGGAAAGATCTTCTGGAAGGACTTCGAGCGCTGATGCGCTGTGTTGGTGCAAAAGAAGGTGTGATTTTCCTTAAAAAACATTATGAGGAAGCAGTTCGTACTCTGTCCGAATTGACGAGAAATCTGAAAGACATCCGCCTTCATACAGTCGACAGCTATTATCCCGCAGGAGACGAACAGCAGATTATTTTTGAGGTCACTGGCCGTGTCGTTCCGACTGGCGGACTTCCGAAAGATGTCGGATGTGTTGTATCCAATGTCAGTACGGTGATCAATATCGCTCATGCCATGCATGGCGATCCTGTGGTGAATAAGACTGTTACCGTTGGAGGTGCGGTTGTAAGTCCCTGCACACTGACAGTTCCGATCGGTATGGATCTCAGCGAACTTGTTCTGTATGCCGGAGGTGTTACGGAACCCTGCGATTATATTTTAGGCGGACCTTGTATGGGACAGCTTGTCACTTCTCTGGCAGGACTGTCTGTGACAAAAACTACCGGCGGACTGATTGCGATTCCGAAAGGACATCCGCTGCATGAGAAAAAGAGCACAGAGATTAATTACAAGGTTATGCAGTCTGTTTGCTGTCAGTGCAGCATGTGTACGCAAATGTGTCCGAGAAACGCTTTGGGACTGAATGTTCAGCCGCACAAAGCGATGCGCGCTGTTGCAAATGGAGCGAATCTTCTTGGAGATTACAATGGAATCTTCAGTTGCTGTGACTGCGGGGTCTGTACCTACGTCGCATGCAACTTCGGTCTGAAACCGAATCAGATCA
>JAEEGL014639061.1_pt1 | contig 27929 bp, 20 predicted proteins | sample 9134231 | NCBI WGS metagenome assembly JAEEGL01 (sample SAMN16246548, study PRJNA631951) | gut metagenome | biome: gut microbiome; feature: rumen; material: fiber-attached | host: Bos | place: Iran: Karaj | collected 2018-10
CCGCAAGCCACGAGGATGGTGATGGCGGCAATCACGGGATAGATGTTAAGATTGTACATCTTGTCGTTGAATCCCTGATTGAAGAAGAGCTGTTCATAAATATTGAAGCCGTCACTGCAGCTGAGGCTGAAAAACAGTACGGTAATAACAATTCCTGCAATCAGATACCCTAAATGTTTCATTATTTCTTGTTTTAGCTTTTGTCTTATTCTGTTATTTGACGGTAAATACTACCGTTGAAGTTGCACGGTGACATCAAAATAGCTGCTGCCGCCCTTCATTGCGTCAAACATGCCGCGCAGCAGATGCTCCAGTCCCAGTGTGGTCGAAGCAAAAGATCCGCTTGCACTGGTGTCACTCTCGCTGGACGATTGGCGCACCCAGGCGGGTAGCTCGTTGCGCAACGAGATGTGCACTTCGTCGCGGGGGCTTTTCAGGTCGCCAACCAGTGTCAGCACGTGCGTCATGCCCTCAAGGTACTCCTTGTTGTTTGCGGTCAACATGCCGGGGACGATGGGTTGCACGGTGAGTTTGTAGCCGTCGATGCTCTGCACCTCGTAGTTGTCGGGATTGGTCAACAGGGCATCATCTTGCATCAGCCCGCTCAGGTCGGCGGCCATCGAGAAGCACAATTTGCCCGTCTGGCGGTCACCGTCACACTTGGCCAGCACGATGCCGTCGCCGTGCTTCACGCGGAAACGGCCTGCGTTGTCTTTCCACTCGGGCAAGACACGGCAAGGCAACTCGGCAGTAGCCTGGTTGAAGCGGTAGCTGTTGCGCACACCTTCGGCATCGAGTATGCCGCTGTAGCGTTTGTCCTGAGCCAACTGGTCCATCACATCGCCGTCAGCGATGATGACCAGATAGAACGGACGCTTGCCGCTGTACTCAAAGGGGACGCCGTTATAGGGATAGTATTTGCCACTATAGTCGCCCATGAACTGCTGCACTGCCACGCTCTTGCCTTTGTAGCGGGCAAACACGCGGGTGGCAAGGCTGTTCTCCTCGTTGAATATCTTGTCCAGGCTCACACCGTGAGTGTCCTTGGGCGAATAGATGAGGTCACTCACCAGCACGCTCACGTTGCCGGGACGCTGGGCCTCGAGGATTTTGTTGAAAATCAGTTGGAAGTCGGTGTAGCTGGCGTCGCCGATGCCTGCGGTACTCTGGTAGATGTCACGGTCCTTCAGGAACTCGTCCACCGTGTGCTGGTAGGGATAGATGCCGTCGTTCACGATGTTGATATCGACTTTGCTGCCAGCGGGGAAGTGGTTGATGAGGTCGTTCACGGCTTTTTTCAACTGTCCGCCACCGCCACGCTGGTCATAGGGGACCATCGAGCCGCTGCGCTCAAAATAGACTGTCAGTGACAGGTCGTCCACGCCACCATAGGGACGCGTGTCCCAATGCATGGGCGGACGTAGCTGTGACCCGATTTCCTCGATGAACTCGGCCAGTTTTTTGTGATCCACACGGCCTTCAGGCGTCAGCATGTCTCCGTATTTTCCTGGATTCTCGGTGATGAGCGTGCACAACGAGTCATAGGCGGCCTTGGTCGTGTCGCCGCTCACCAGCACACCACGCACGGCCTTGTCCAAATGGCCGTGTCCTCCACAAGCCATCAGAGCTACCATTAACAGGCAGCCCATCAGCAGCATGGGTAATCGTCTCATATATGTCATTTAGTTCTTGTTTCTCTAGTCTTAGTCGTTTTATGGAACAGTATTCCATAAATTATGCAAAAATAGTGCCGTTTCGCTTATTCTCTATGAAATTGCATGTTAAAAAGTGTTGTGTCATCGGTTGCGCAGCATTTCCAGCACTTGCTCAACGGGCAAGGCATCCACGTGGTAACCGCCTTTACCGGTCATCGAATCGGCCATGAACAAGGAATTCCACAGGGCCTCGGCCGTCGCTTCGATGGTGGCTGCAAAGATGGATGACATCTCGCTGTTAGCCAGCATGGTCTGGGTGATGGTCTTGGCCTTGCTGTCGATGAGGTTGCCAGGTGCAACCGACAGGGCGATGACATAGTCACCGCTGCCGTTGCTGGCGATGCCGCCGGTCTTGGCCATGCCCATCATGGCACGCTTGGCGACGCGTTCCAGGTTGCGGCTATCGAGCGGAGCGTCGGTAATGACGACCATCATGCAGGAGCCGTCCACGTTCTCGCTCTTGCGCACATGGTTGATGAAGTCGTGTTTGTGCAGTTTCTGTCCCACCTGCACACCGTCAATCTCGAGGATGCCGCCGTAGTTGGTCTGCACCAGCACACCGATGGTGTAGCCGCCCAATGACTCAGGCAACACGCGCGACGAAGTGCCGATGCCGCCCTTGAAGCCGAAGCATATCGTTCCCGTGCCAGCGCCCACGCAGCCCTGCTCCACAGGGCCGCCATGCGCCTTGTTGATGGCGTCGATGACCATTTGGGGCTTGATGTGCATGCCGCGTATGTCATTCAGCCGCCCGTCATTGGTCTCGCCCACGATGGTATTGACCGAGTTCTCGCGCTCGTTGCCGGGTTGCATGAGCGTGTAGCGGATAGCACCTTCCATTCCCGCAGCCACACTCAGGGTATTGGTAAGGATTACGGGCGTCTCGATGTTGCCCAACTCGCGCACCTGAGTGACGCCTGCCAATTTGCCGAAACCGTTGCCCACATAGATGGCTGCGGGAACTTTCTGTCGAAAGATGTTGCCCTGGTGGGGCACGATGGCGGTAACGCCCGTGCGGATGCTGTCGCCTTCAATGAGTGTCACATGGCCAACAGTTACCCCAGGCACATCGGTAATGGCATTATACTGCCCCGTCTCAAAAATTCCCGTCGGGAATCCCCACTCCCGCAACGTCTTGTGCTGTTGCGCCATGAGCGTTGCCGCCCCCAGCATCACAGCCAAAACTATCAATAAATATCTCTTCATCATCGTTAGTATTTTTCTAAGTTGCAAAGGTACAAAAAACACTACATCTTTCTTAAAGATTAAACCTCAAAATATTGTAGTGGTTTCAGTCCAAAAACTAGATGTTTGCGGGCAACAGTATCAGCGTCTATTGGCATTGAACGCATAAAAATGGGGAGTGTGTGCTCCCCCTAGAAGATAAGGCTTATCAGACGAGCCTTATATTGAAGACTGCTTTTTTCTCTTTGAGTGTTAATCTTGACCGATGCCCAGCAGGTTGTCGATGAGGGCGGTCACATCGGCGATATTAATTTCGTTGTCAGGATTGACATCGGCATTTGTCAAGCTGATGCTTGATGCATCGCCTAAAAGCAGGTAGTCAATCAATGCAGTCACGTCGGCGATGTTCACACTGTTGTCCATGTTCACATCGCCCAACAGGCCTTCATCACCTGTGTCAATACCCTCGATGTGCTGGAAGTTATACCAACCCTCGGCGTTCCTGTAGCGTTCCAGGCTGCGCATGGGCACAAACAGGGTGGCATTCTGGTAGACGGCATCAGTAAAGTAGCTGCCGCTGTCGGGCGGGGTGGTGGCAAGACAGGTTACCCGGGTAATGCCCGTGATGCTGCTGAAAGCGCTGGGACAAATCTCGACGAGCGTCGAGGGTAATTCTACCTCGGTGATGGAAGTGGCTTCACGTGCTGCCTGATTGGCGATGATGGTCACGCCCTCGGGGACTCTGAGCACGCTTTGCTGCCAGCCGGTGGGCACACCTACCAGGGCTGTCAGTCCTGCGGAATCATCGCCATCGGCACGGTTGCCAGGCTTGACTGTAGAGCCGCCGGTGGCATAGAGGCAGCCGTCATAGGTGGCGAAATACTCACTACCCTCCGCCACCCTGAATGCTCTCAACGATGTCGCTCCCACGCAGGGGTTGCCGGTGATGGTGGTTACCGTCGAGGGTACGGTGAACGAGTTCAGGTTGGTGCAGCGGAAGTAAGCATTCATGTTGATGGTCAGCAGCCCCTCGGGCAGATAGGCGGTGGTGAGGGGGCAACGAGTAAAGGCCGCTCCGTCAATCTCCTCGAGTTTGCCGTTGCTGGTGACCGAGGTGAGGTTGGTGCACTGGCTGAATGCCTGACGCCCTACATACTTGACATTCTTGAGATTAATGCTGGTGAAGGGGTTGTCCTGAAGCGCGCAGGTGTCAAGCTTGACCATCGTGCTGGGCAGGTTTACGCTGGTGAGGTTGCAACTGCTGAAGCACATTTTGCCGATTTCCTCCATGCCCTCGGGCAGGGTGAGGCTGGTGAGGTTAACGCAGTAGAAGAACACGAAACTGCCCAGTTTCTTCATGCCTTGGGGCAACGTGATACTGCTCACCTGGCTGTTGCTGAAACAACTGTTGCCTAATTCGCAGTCCGGGTTGGGGATGCTCACACGGGTGAGCTGCGTCTCGTAGAAGGCGCCCATGCCGATGCGTGTGATGCCAGCGTGGAAATTCACTGTTTTGAGCGTGGGATTGCCATAGAAAGCGTAGTCGCCAATCTCGGTAATTTGTTCAGGAATAGTGATTGAGGTGAGATAAGTTGTGCCACCGTCGCTGAACTGTGTGGGTTTGGCTCCTGGTGCGGCGATGATTTTGGTCTTCTCCTTATTGGTGAGCATGGTGTAGGTGACGTTGCCCTGTGTTGATGCCAAGTGTGCGAAATAGGGATTGCCAGCCAGCACGGTCATTCCAGCCAATTTGTTGTTATTGAACGCTGTCTCGGCAATAAACTGCATGGTTGTGGGCATCTTTAATGAGCCCAACTCGGTATACGAGAACGCGCCCTCGTCGATGAAGATGAAGCCCTCGGGCAACTGCAGGATGGCTTGTTCGTTGAGTTTGCACCTGTAGAACGCGTTGGCGCCTATGCCCACTACCGAATAGGTCACACCGTTATAAGTCACTGAGCTCTGGAAATCTGACGAGACAAGGTTGCTGTAGCCTGCCCCGCTCTCCGAATTGCTCTTGGGAATAATCTGCACCATGTTGTCGGTGCCCTCGATTACTTCATACTTGAATTTTCCTAAAGTAAACTGTGTCTGTGCCAGCGCACACACCGCAAGCAAACAGACCGAGAGAAATGTAAATTGACGTTTCATTTTGGTTATTTGAGCTAGGTTCTATAGATACTATTCAGAGCCAAATCGAGAGCAGAACCCATTACACCCTCAAGAAAGGCCCCTCTTGATGTTACAAAGTTTTTATGCCCATAAAACATGATGATTCCGTATTACATACCTCAAAATGTTTTGTTGGTTTGAGCGCAAAAATAAATGTTTACGGGCAAATCTCAAAGTTTTTCAGCCAAATCCTGTAGAAATCTCAAAATTTCAGTGGATGCTGTAAAACCGTCCCCGTGATATGAAAACGCGCCCAAGGCGGTGATTGCCGTCATTGGGCGCGTCGATGACACGTTTAAAAAATGTCTGATCTGTTTACATGGCCAATCTCATGCCAAGCCAGGGAGTACTTTCGGTGGGATCCATTTGATGGCGCCTGAATACGCGCAGATCCCACCAGTTGTGACTGTAGCATCCGCCACGCGAGCAACGATTGGTACCCGTCGTGGGGCCTTGCGGATCAACCACAGCATCCTCGGTATAGGGCTCATAGTAGTCATTGATCCACTCCTCCACGTTACCGCTCATATCATACAGGCCAATCTCGTTAGGTCTCTTCATTGCCACGGGATGCGCACCCCAAGTGTAGTTGTCCGAAGCGGTATTGTGTGAATTCCAGCAAATGCTGTCGAGTTCCGCTTGGACACCTCCTGCATACTCATAGCCATGAGTTTTTTCGGCTCCTCGTGCCGCATATTCCCACTCGGCCTCGGTTGGCAGACGGAAGTTCTTGCCCGTCAACTGGTTCAGCTTCGTGATAAACGTTTGGCAATTGTTCCATGTGATAAAGTGGACGGGTTGCTGGTTACTCTCGACATAATAGCTGGGATTGCTACCCATCACAGCTGTCCACAACTCTTGAGTTACCTCGGTCTGGCCGATGTAGTAGTCAGACAGGGTTACCTGGTGAACCGGTCGGCTATTATCTACATAATAATAGGCCTCGGGAGGAGCACCCATCTCAAACGTGCCGCCGGAAACATACACCATATTGAACGACACACCGTTGACAGTGATGGTCTCGATGTCTCCACTCTCGAGCACTACAGGCTCGGCAGGGGAGCTAAGCAGCATATCGATCAGGCCAGTCACGTCGGCGATGGTGACTTTTCCGTCGCCATCGACGTCGGCACCGGGAGGTGTTATGCCACCATTGAGCAGCAAGTCGATAAGGAACGTCACATCACCGATGTTCACGTTGTTGTCATCGTCCACATCCCCAGAAATTCCGCTCGTCTCAACGATGGAACCGAAATATTGGCTCCATCTTGTATCTGCTTCGTACAGATCAACTGTGCCCACTGGCACATGTAGTATCCTTTCAGGATTATGAGCAGGATATTGATAGAAGGACATAGAACCCATAGAAATACTAGCAGGATCCTCAATATAGCTGTACACATTTTTCAGGCTATCACAGTACAAGAATGCATCGTCCCCGATGGAGGTGACGCCAGATGGAATGCTCACTTGCTGCAATTTTTTGCTTGATTCAAATGTTTGCTTGCCGATGACTTGGGTGGTGGGCAGGATGTCATAGCTTAACCTGGGACTTCCTAAGGGATAGGCCAGCAGCGTGGTCTTGCTCTTGTTGTAAAGAACACCATTCACGTCGCAGTATTGAGTGTTGGCCGGGTTAACATGAATATCGGCCAAGTTCAGGCAACGGTAAAACACACCTTCTCCAATTGTTGTCACAGTGCTGGGAATGGTGATTTCGGGCAAAGAACGGCACCCTTGGAACGCATTTGTGTTGATACTCTTCAATCCTTCATTCAGTGTAACTGATCTCAGCGAATAGCAGTCCTGGAATGCCCAATCGGCAATGGTCTTGATGTTTGCAGGGATTACTACGGTTTCCAGTGAACGGCAACCCTCAAAAGTCCATTCTGGAATCTTGTTGATTGTGGATGGGAAAGTCACTGATCTCAAATCTTTGCAATATGAAAAGACGGCCCAGTTAAATACGCTCAAGTTGCTGGGCAGTTCTATCGATTTGAGTGAGACACAACCATTAAATGCGCTTGTGCGGATGCTGATCACACTATTGGGGATGATGACCTCCTCGACATCAAAGTCTTCTTGAAATGCGCTATAGTAAATCATGGTGACACCATCGGGTATCGTGTATTTGGTTGATCGCGCATTGGGATAACTCAACAGATAGGTGCCTTCTTTATTGAACAACACTCCGTCAATATCACAATAGTTGGGGTTGGCCAGGTCAACATCAATAGACCTCAATTTTGGGCAACTATTGAAGGAATACATGCCAACCTCTGTCACTGTGCTGGGAATAAAGACTGATGTGATGTTGTTGGTACTATAACATGACCAGTCTTCAATTGTTGTCACAGGATAGGTCACACCGTTGTGGGTAATGCTTGGAGGAATGACCAAATCACCCGAACACATGGCATCAGACTGACGTGTTAATGACACCGTTGAACCGTTAATCTTATATTTGAACCCGTCATAGAAGATGATCGATGGATCATCGGCATCCGGGTCCACCAAATTCTCCCCAGTGTGCTCGTCAACCACGAAGCTTTGGGAAACAATGTCGCTGGGAGAATGATCGTAGGAAGTGGCGTAAGCTTCAATCAGGTAGCTGCCATCTTCATCAAAAACAAGGGATTTCTTGTAATGGAACCACTCGCCGGAATTGATGCGGCAATAAACTTCGCTGCCAATCACACTGTTTGTTCTGACAGTATACTTCCCGACACCCTCGGTAACATAAATCGAGGGTGTGTTTGTCTTGGGCAGGTCTGTTTCGGTTAATAAACCTGGTGTTGTTGCAGCAACACCCAAAAAACTCGTGACAATGACTGCGATGAGCAGCATCGCCCGCTTGATTTGATGATAGTTCTGTTTCATAATCCTTAATCCGCAGCACTGGTTGTGATTATACTAATAGCATCCTGGAAACAAAAAGTTGCCCATGATTTTGTCTTGTCGCGGCTTCAACTGATTTTAGTGCTGCAAAATAAAAAACCGGTCAACACCACGACGACATGGCAAAAGTACAAATTTATACTGACAAAATCAACCCTTTTCGTCAATCATTAACCTAAAAAACTTGCTATTGTTAACTATAATCCCTAATTTTGCGTTGTACAATTAAAAAAGATGCTGATGATAATGAATGCTAAAGAGTTGATGACGGTAATCGCTGTTGTCATCCTGGGGTTGACAACAGCCAGTGCACAGATTACACAGGACCAGTTGCAAACGGGAAGTGATGAACAGTTGCTGAGGGAATGGACAAAGGTGCTTGCCTCTGATGAGTTTGGCGGCAGAAAGCCCATGACGCCCTATGAGGACAAGACGGTGGACTATCTTGCCCGACAGTTGGAGGTAATGGGTTTGGAGCCTGCTTTCAACAGCAGTTGGTTCCAGCCATTCGAAATGATTGCAGTTACAGCCAAGCCTGCGGGCAGCAGGCTCACTGTGAGCGGGAAGATGAAATCGGTGCTTCGCTATCCCGACGATGCAATCATCTGGACGACTCGCGCCACCGATAAAATTAACCTGAAGAAGGCGGAGTATGTATTTTGCGGTTTTGGCATTAACGCGCCTGAATACGGCTGGAATGATTACGAGGGCATCGATGTGAAAGGCAAGATTGTGGTGGTCATGGTCAATGACCCCGGCTTTTATGACAGTCAGCTCTTCAGAGGACGAAATATGACCTACTATGGCCGTTGGCTATATAAGTTTGATGAAGCACAGCGTCAGGGGGCTGTCGGTTGCCTCGTCCTCCATCATACCGAAGCTGCCAGCTACGGATGGCATGTGTGTGTAAATGGCCACCTGAGTGACAATCTCGCCATTTATGATCCGGAGACGCGCAATGCCGGCGAATTGGCCGTCAGAGGATGGCTGCATGAGGACGGTTGCCGGAAACTGTTCCTTGCGGCTGGTATGGATATGGACAAGGCACTTGCCGATGCCAAAAAGCCGGGTTTCAAGAGCTTCTCCCTGAATGTGAAAGGTGATGTGAAGATGAATGTGACTTACGACATTCAAAAGACGCGCAATGTGGGCGGCATCCTTCGAGGAAGCGCTAAGAATGGTGAGGCCGTAGTATTCTGTGCCCACTGGGATCACCTGGGCATCGGCAAAGCCGACGAGCACGGCGATACGATATATAACGGTGCTGCCGACAATGCATCGGGCATGGCTGGAGCCTTGCTCGTTGCCAAGAAGTTCAAGGAGATGCCCCAGCAGCAACGAGACCTGCTGTTCCTCTTCCCTTCGTCTGAGGAGAGCGGACTTTTCGGTTCGGCATATTACTGCGATCATCCTGTCGTACCGATGGAGAAGACTGTGGCCTGCCTTAATTTTGAGAGCATCGGTCCAGCCGAGTTGACGCACGATGTCGTGATTTTGGGTGGCGGAGAAAGCGACTTAGACCATTATTATGTGGCTGCCGCTGCTGCTCAGGGCAGGTATATCTATTTCGACGATGATAACTCTGACGGCTGGTTCTACCGTTCCGACCATTATAATTTCGTGAAAAAGGGTGTGCGTGCAGTGGTATTGGAGAACGGCCTTCATCCTGTGGATGTGAGCAAGCCCAATAAATATCCTATGCCTGTCTGGTATCACAAACCATCTGACGAATATCGTGAGGATTGGGATCTTAGTGGCACATTGTCCAATGTGAACCTGATCTTCAGCGTAGGTCTCTCTTTGTCAGACAAATAATAGAACGATACCTGGTATAGCTTCCACGAGTTCATCGAGGAAGTTGAGTGAAGACTGGCTCCACATATTTAGTATTAACATGAGAAAAGACGGCAGTATTTGCCGTCTTTCTTTTTCATTCACCCTCGCCACCGATGAACGTGTCGCGAGTTATGCGGGGCAAGGATGCTATTCCTGAGACACGCGCACAGCGCGGATACTGCGACCGAAGGAGCGGTCGCCGCTGTACCGGCTCACGCTTTCCGAATTGAAGGCCAGATCGTAAGCGTAACAAGTGTGGCTCGAAAGCGTGCGCGACCAAAAGTCGCCGTACGAACCCGGGTCGAGGATCGTCTTGTCACTGCGGGCGCCTGCGGCAGAAAAGAAGATGGTGTTACCATTGGGACCCGTCGCCAGGAAACCATTAACGCCGTTTTGTTGCGTCCATCTCCAGGTGCAGTTTTCTAGCAGTTCCTGCAGCTGTTCCTTGGTCGGCATACGCCACCCTTCGCCCCAGTTGACGTAAGCAGCATCATCTTCAGGATCCAGCTCCGTCTTGCCGTCAGTGATGCCGTTGTAGCCGAATTCGCTGTTGATACAATACTTCGTCATCGTGGAGGCGCTGCCGTTGCACCACTTGTAGCTAGCCCAGTCATACACTTCCTTGGGCTCCGTCTCGCCCCAAGCGAAGTAGTCGCCAAATTCCTCGGGACTATTGGCGCCCACGTAGCACGTCGCCCACAGCGTGCCGCTGGGCAACCCCAAATCAACCCACTCGTGCTCCTCGGGAGGAGTCACAGGTTCATCAGGCCAGACACCAGTCAACAGATAGTCAATCAAACAAGTCACGTCCGTGATGTTGACCTGACCGTCCTGGCTCACATCACCACGTTGATACTCCACGCCGGCAGTGAACGAGGCCAGCATCAATAATAACACAACTAATAATGAGCTAAACTTCTTCATATCTTTAATGTTTAATAAATTAACTGCCTACAAAGATACAATTTTGATTCATTCTTGCAGTAATACTTTTCAACAATTACACGGAATAATCAGTACTGAAAAAACAAGAAAACGAGACCGGCACCTCTTCGGTGTCAGCCTCGTTACTTCTTTCACGTCTTTGCGCTAACGATCAGGACCTATTCCTGAGAGATGCGCACAGCGCGGACGGGAAGACCGACGAAGCGGTTAGAGGTGCCTCGGAACACAGCTTGAGAGTGGAAAATCAAATTGTAGGCGCTGTCCGAGTTGTATGGGTAGAGCTCACGCGTCCAATAGTAGGCCCATGATGGGTCTTTGAGCTCCTCATGAATCCGGTAGCCAGGGATAGGTATAAATATCGTATTACCATTGGGGCCAGTGACCATGCGGCCACTCACGTCGTTCACTGTCGTCATCGTCCAGGTGCAATTGTTAAGCAGTTCTATCACCTGTTCATAGGTCGGCATGCGCCACCCTTCGCCCCAGTTGACATAGGCAGCATCATCCTCGGGGTCCAGCTCGGACTTGCCATCCACTGTGCCACTGAAGCTGACGCAACAGTATTTCGTCATCGATTCATTCGTGCCTTCGCACCACTTGTAAGTGGTCCAACTATAGTCATCCTTGGGCTCCGTCTCTCCCCAAGCGAAATAGTCGCCAAATTCCTCGGGGGCGTTGGCACCGATGTTGCACGTTGCCCATAGCGTGCCGCTGGGCAAACCCAGGTCAACCCACTCGTGCTCGTTGGGAGGAGTCACAGGATCTTCAGGCCAGACACCAGTCAACAGATAGTCAATCAAACAGGTCACGTCCGTGATGTTGACCTGACCGTCCTGGCTCACATCGCCACGTGGATAATCCTGTGCATTTGCAGCCAATGAGGCCAGCATCAACAATAACACAACTAATAATGAGCTAAACTTCTTCATATCTTTATATGTTTAATAAATTAACTGCCTACAAAGATACTAATTTTGATTCATTCTTGCAGTAATAATACTCAACAATTACACGGAATGATCAGTACTTAAAAAGAAAAAAGGACGGTTCTTTTGATGCAAGAAAATGACCACAATAGGTTCAGTTTGATTATAGAACCTAATGAACGAACAAAACCCGCTGAATTTCAGCGGATTTTGTTGCTATTGTGCGCCTGATAGGACTAAGGGTTGCACCCTCTAGAACCGTTAAAAACCTCCTGACGACTGATAAACAGCCTTTTATTTGGACCGGTATGAGGTACAAGTAAAGGCTTATAATGATGATGAAACCACATGGAGCAAGAGCAAAAACTTCGTCACCCTTAGTGAAGATCCAGCCGCTATCACCACAATCTACAGTGACAAAGTTGACAACGTTGATAACCGTATCTTCGACCTCCAGGGCCGTGACCTCCAGGGTGTACCCGAGGCTGGTATCTACATCAAGAACGGCAAGAAGTATGTTAAGTAATAGACTTGACAGCTAGAAAAAACACCCACTAACCTGAACTACACCGCAAAAGTTAGACAAAAAGCTTTTGCGGTGCAGTTTTTATTATAGTACAGTGAAGTTCACAATGTCGATGTTGTTATACTTGGCAATGATTGAGCCGTTGAGCCAAATCAGGATATCGACATCGGCTTCACCATTAGGCCTTTCGATAAACTCCAAGGAAAGGGCATACAGATCGTCGCCATAACTGATGATTTCAATTATCCATGACCATTCCAAGCCGTCTTCGCCCGATAACAGATGCGTAGGCACACCGTCAATCCATAACGTTGCCACATCCTTTCTTTCTTCATTGAATTCAGAACCTGCAGCATAAATGTGGTCCCGTGTGCGGGTTACAGAATTGACGCTGGCCATTGATAAACCAAGTTCATAGTCATCGTGGACATCATAGGTGCGTGGCAGAATCTGCAACTGATTGTCCACCCAGATGCAGGGTTCTTGACCTACATATCCACCGACAATAGTGTGGGTGGCATCATAGGCGTATGCAGTAAAGGCCGCCGCATCGACATCCGCTCGCGGCTTGGGCAGAATGTCCTTGACATATTTACCCTTGCGCTCACGATACAGCACGGCATCGTGGTACTGGCCCTCACCTTCATAGAAATCCCATCCCACGACATAGCACTTTCCCTCGCTCACTGTCAGGCATTTGTTGGTTGTAATGAAGGTTTCGTAGTCTTCAAGAGGGAATATGCCACTATTTCTCAACACATGAGGATAGTCATACAGGTAAATGTTATAATCATATTTGCCAATGCCCTGGGTCTTATGTTCTACATCATCGATGAAATCCACATGCAGGGTGTTCCACTTGCCGTTTTTCCAATAGCCCACCTTGCCCTTGGTGTGCGTGCCCGAAACGAAGTAGTCATCACCGTCACTGATGATCTCGGCGGCATCCTCGCAGTTCGGAAGCTCCTTGATTCTATTGCCCGTCTGGTCATAGATATGGCCTTCACTGGTGAGCAGCAGCACCTTGCGCTCGTTCACGGGCTTAATTGGGTTGGCAGGCTCATCATGCTGGCATGACGAGAGAAACGTCATAGCGCAAATGGCCAACGGGAAATATAAAAATAGATGTCTCATTTCTAACTAAGTATTTCTATTGTAAAAAAAGCATAGTTGGAATATAAAGCACTAAAATACACTATGCAGCACAAAAGTAAAAGAATTTTCACAGAGTGGAGCACACTTTTCAATAATAATGACTACAGTGATGCGATTATCTCTGTAAGCTGCGTCTTGGACGGTCTGCGTTTCAGCACATAGGACTCCAGGTTTGCACCCTCCAAAACCCTATAAAACTCCCAACAACTGATTGACAGCGTTTTCCAGTAAGCCGATGAGGCGTTTAAAGACGTCTAAAGGCGTTGAACGACGCAAAAAGGGGGAGCGTACGCACCCCCGAAATACTATGTTAACCCCTGTCATGAGTTGAGCCAGCGCTTGACGGTTGCTACCTTGTCTTTGCTGACGATGATTTCAGCATCAGGATAGGCTTTCATGTGGATGCGCATTTTGCCGAGGAAATAGGTAGAAGCTTTTTCCACAGCGGCGGCATTGACGATGTGCTGACGGTTGACGCGCATGAAGCGATGCGGATCGAGCTGACTGTCGGCCTCATCAAGTGTCATGTTAAGAATATGGCTTTTACCAGAGATGGTGTAGAGTCTGACGACACCGTCCTTGATGGCAATATGGCTCACGTCACCAACGAGGATGATCAGGTACTCATCGGCATGATAAGGTATCAAAAAGCGTTCCCTGTAATGGATGGTCTGCTTCTTGACCGACGCCAGCATCTGGAAAATGGTATCGGTCGTCGTGCTTGACGCATCTATATGGCGATTCTCGACTTTTCCAATCGCAGTATGTAGTTCAGTGGCATCTATCGGTTTGAGGAGGTAATCAATTCCGTTGTACTTAAAGGCCTGGATGGCATAATGGTCAAAAGCGGTGGTGAAGATGACTGGGACGTTCCCGGGAACAGATTCCAGTGCCTCAAAACTCAATCCGTCACCCAACTGAATGTCGGAAAGAATCAAGTCAACGCCATGCGTGCCTGAGGCAAAAAAACTTTTGGCCTCGGCAATGCTGGCCAAGACACCTACAATCTCATGATTGTCATTCTGCAACATCCGTTTCAGCCTCTCGGCACTGCTTTGTTCGTCTTCAATAATCAGGATCTTCATTGTTTCTTGGGAATTAGAGGAATGGTTACGCAATAATTGTCATCAGTCTCATGGATTTGCACCTTTCTGTTGGTCAACAAGCGGTAGCGTTCGGCAATGTTATGTTGCCCCACACTTGTTGAGTCGGCTGTAACTATGGGCAGTCTGTTATTGCTGACACTGAGTCGACGACCGTCTCTTGTTACATTGATGGTAAGCGGATGGGATGCCGTGTGCTCGTTGTGCTTGATGGCATTCTCAATCAGCATCTGCAAGACACCGGGAGGCACTGTGCCCTGCAGTTGTGCAACATCGGGTGCAATATCCACCTGGATGCTGTCACCGAATCGTTCACGTAGCAATGATAAGTAGTGCTGTATAAAACCGAGCTCATCCTGCAAGTCCACTGTATCGTGTTCCAAATGCGACAACGTGTAGCGATAGACTTTGGATAGGTTCATCAAGTAATCAGATGCTTTCTTCTGGTTTACCTCAATCAGGTCGGCAAGGATACTGAAATTGTTGAACACGAAGTGAGGACTCAGCTGGTTTTCAAGTGCTTGCATGCGAAAGCGGTCGCGTTCTTTCTCGGTTTTCATCCGTGAGCGCCAAAAGTATGCAGTCACTATGATTGTGAACAGACAGGATGCGATATAATCCAAGGTCATGCCCCAAGATTCCACGGGCCACCCATTTTTCATTTCTTGCTGGAAATCTTCATCAGCAAGTGTCCAAATGGCGGCGTAAACCAACATTCCCACTATCGAGAGGCCCAAAACAACAAGAATGTCATGTATGATTCGTTTGGTTTTCATTTCTCATTCATTGATTTAATTGATGCAAAGGTACAACAATAATCAGGAGTTTGTCTATTCTCGGTCACTCATCTTCATTGTTGGTGGACACCGCAACAGATAGATTGCCACCAACCGCTTTAAACAGGTTGATCTGCCCCTGAATCAGGTCAAGACGGTCCGATGCCAAGGCAAGACGGCTCTGCAGTAGCGCATCCTGGGCGGTCAACACTTCAAGATAGGTGCTGGAACTGTTCTTCATCAGCTCAATAGTGACATCGTATGCCCGCTGGGCGGTATTGACCTCCTGCTCGCGCAACTGCAAACGCTGCTGGCTGAGCCTGCAAGCATCAAGGGCATCCTTCAACTCGGTTCCGGCAACAAGCAGCGCCTGGTTAAAGGCAACAAGCGCCTGTTGCTGACGCGCCTCGGCGATGCGCAGATTAGCCCGGTTTTTCCCCTTGTTGAACAGTGGTTGGACGAGCGAGCCGATGGCATTCATAAGTATCTGTCCTGGATTGATGATCTGACCCAGGTTGTTGGTCCATCCCAATGATGCCGAGATATTCAATGACGGATAAAATGCCGCCTTCGCCACATCAACACCAGCCACCTCTTCTTTCAAGGCATATTCCGCCATCCTGACATCAGGACGCCAAGCAAGACAAAAGACCGGATAGACCGCGTTCCCGTCAATCGGGAGCGTCATATCCCAGCCGCCGGCACGTGCAATGCTGTCCCTTTGCTCTCCAAGCACAACCGCAAGGGCGTTCTCGGTAGAGCGTATCTGCCGCAACAGGTTATTCTCGGATGCCGCAATATTCAGCCATGCGACGCGTGCCTGACTGACAGCTGCCTCATTCTGCATGCCCACCTCTTTCATGGCTTCCATCACCTCGACAGTCTGTTGGGCGACTTTTATACTTTGCCTTGTGATGGCGAGTTGATCGTCCATCATCAGAAGTGTATAATAGTGACTGGCCACTGAGGAAATAATATTGAGCTTGACGGCCTGCTCGGCTTCGGTAGCGCTCATATAGACTGCCAACGCCGCCCACTTCTCACCTTTTATTCGCCCTGCTATGTCCGCTTCCCATTGCATGGTGAGCGGCACATTATAGGTATAAGATGCCGATGAACCCTTAGTTTTGGAAGCGCCTCCTTCCACTCCAATGCTGGCCTCCGGCAGGTGGGACAGCCTTGCAGCCCCCAGTGCGGCATCGGCTTGCTGCACATTCAACATAGCGATATTCAAATCGGCATTGTTGTCCAGTGCCGTCTCAATTAGCTTGACCAACAGCGAGTCAGTGAACACGTTGCGCCATGATGTGGAATCCGGTGCTAGGGCCACAGCCATAACAGGCCACAGGACTGCAACTGCAAATATGATCAAAATCCTTCTATTCATGATTGTCCTTCTTCTTTGCTTGAGTGTATCTTTCTATTGCTTGTAATTCCTCCAGAATCAAGGGGTCGTTGGGTCTCTCAAACTCAACTGGTTTGAAGCGTTCTTGAAGGCCTTGGAAGATGACGAACATGGCAGGCATGACAAACAACAACCCCAATGTTCCCAGCAACATGCCTCCAATGGTACCCACACCGATGGTGCGGCTACCATTGGCCCCCGCTCCCGATGCGAACATCAGCGGCAACATACCGAAGATCATCGTCAACGAGGTCATCAGGATGGGACGCAGGCGCATCTTGGCCGCAAAGAATGCCGACTGCTTGAGTGACATGCCTGCACGGCGGCACTGAGTCGCATACTCGGTAAGCAAGATGGCAGTCTTGGCCAACAGGCCGATGAGCATGATCAGTCCCACCTGAAGGTAAATGTTGTTATCGATGCCGAACAGCCATGCGAACAGAAAGGAGCCCAGCAGACCGAATGGAACACTCAACATGACCGCCAAGGGGATGAAAAGGCTCTCGTAGAGGGCAACCATGATGAGATAGACAAAAATGATGCAGATGAAAAAGATGGCCACCACATTGCTGCTCAACTGGCTCTCCTCGCGGGTGATGCCGCCAAATTCAACGGAGTAACCCACTGGCAATTCCTTAGCCGCAACTTCACGGATCGTGCGGATGGCCTCTCCTGTGCTGTGCCCCGCTGATACGCCGCCGGTGACTCCGATACTGGAAATCATATTGAAGTGATCCAGTGACTGCGGCATATACTCCTTGGTAAACGTAACAAACTGCGCAAGCGGCAGCATTGCCCCTGAGGCTGAACGGACAAAAAGGCGGTCCAAGGACTGTGCATTGGCACGGTCTTCGGGTCGCAGTTGCATGGTCACTTGATACACCTGGTTGTATTTGTTGAAATTGGATATATAGGCGCTGCCCAGGAATGCCGCCAACTCATCAAGCACGACTGCCGGCGACACATCCAGTTTCTTGCACCGGGAGACATCGACATCAACGCGGTATTGCGGATAATCGATGGCATAGCCCGAATAGGCATCGGCGATTTCGGAACGATGATTCAGCTTCTCAATAAAACGCTGACTGACATCAAAGAATGTATTGATGTCGTCACCATTATGGTTCTGGATACTGAACTCAAAACCTCCACCTCGGCCGTAACCGTCAATCAGGCTCGGTGACATGGCAAAGCTTTCGGCTTCATGCTCGTCGGCAAGGATGGCGTTGATACGCTCCAGAACACTCCATGAAGTATGGTCACTGCCAGAACGCTCACTCCAGGGCTTCAGCTGCACCTGAATCATGCCTTTGCTGGCACCACCACCGCCCACGACACTGCCCACCGACTCCACTTCGGGCAGTTGCTGGATGCGGTCTGAAGTGCGGACCAGCACTTCCTCGGTACTCGCCATCGTATAACCTGCTGGTGTGCTGACGTCAACCATCAGCGAACCCATGTCCTCATCTGGTATGAAGCCCGTAGGCACAATCCGCATCAACACGACCATCAGCACTGCAGCAGCGGTAATGGCTGCCACAACAGTCCACTTGCGACGGATGAGTTTCATGGAGACTTGGGTATAATGCCTCAACAATGCGCTGAATGTGGTATTATATGCGGTGCGTACCCTTGACGAGAAAGACCGTTGCTCATTATCATTCGGTTTAAGAATGAGAGCACACAGGGCAGGACTCAGCGTCAATGCCACGATGAGTGAAATACCCACAGCCACCGCCATGGTCAAGCCGAACTGCTGATAGAAGATACCTGTCGTGCCACCCATGAAAGACACAGGAATGAAGATGACCATGAAAACCAATGTAGTAGTAAACAGGGCAGTTGTCAAGCCATTCATGGCATCAACGGTAGCATGATGTGACGAAGTGTAACCCGCGTCAAATCGTGCCTGCACCGCCTCGACCACCACAATGGAATTATCGACCACAGTGCCTATCACAAGTACCAGGGCAAAAAGCGTCAGCATATTGATGGAAAAACCGACTACTGCCATGAAGGCGAATGTGCCCACCAGCGACACCACAATGCCCAATGCAGGGATAACAGTTGCCCGCAGGTCTTGCAGGAAGAGATATACCACAATCAGCACCAGAACAATGGCGAGCATCAGTGTCATCACGACTTCGCGGATGGAAGCGAAGAGGAAATCATTGGTGTTGTCAAAGGTCACGATACGGATGTCAGTGGGCATCGTCTGTTCCACCTCCTCAATCAGTCGGTCTATCTCTTGGTTGATGCGGGTCGCATTGGAACCAGCCACTTGGCTGACGCTGCCCATCACACCGGGATGCCCGTTGATGCGGTTGCTGTAGGCATAATCCGACTGCCCCATTTCAAGGTCTACCACATCCTTCAAACGCAATTCCTCACCTGTGGCACGTGACACGAGCACCAGATTCTCAAATTCCGACACCTCCTGCTTGCGGCCTGTGTATCGCAGTGTGTACTGGAATGTGTTGCGGCTGTTCTCTCCGATAGCGCCTATGCTGGCTTCCACATTCTGTTCTTCGAGCAGGGCTGTAATATCGCTGGGCACGATGCCGTGACGGGCCAGCAAGTCGGGCTTGAGCCAGATGCGCAAGGCATATTGCCCACCCCATACTTCCACTTTCCCTACACCGGTGATGCGTAGGATGGCAGGGCGCAGGTTGTTATAGAAATAGTTGCTCAGGAAATTCTCGTCATAGGTGCCGTTAGGACTTTCCAATGCCAGGATGCGCAGTTGTCCCGGCTGCTGTTTCTCCACGCTGACGCCCATCTTGAGTACCTCGGCAGGAAGCATCGCTTGGGCTTGCACCACGCGGTTCTGGACGTTCACCGCTGCCATGTCGGCATTGGTGCCCTGTTTGAAGGTGATGCTGATGGATGCCGACCCGTTGCTTGACGACGAGGTCATGTATATCATGTTGTCCACTCCGTTGATGGCCTGCTCCAGCGGTGCCACCACGCTTTTCTGTACCGTCTCGGCACTGGCACCGGGATAACTTGCCCAAAGATAAACTGTGGGCGGGGCAATATCTGGATATTTCTCGATGGGAAGCCGCAACAGGGCTATAATACCCAGCGCCACCACCATCACGTTGATGACAATGGATAACAACGGTCGGTCTATGAAAGTCTTGATAGTCATATCTTGTTTTTCGTTCTGTGCTCTGTTATTTCCACTTCATCCCGTTGCGACGATTGTTAAAGGTCAGCGTGGGCTTGAAAAAAGCACAAGGCTGTGGCTGGACGTGAGGTTGCACATTCACGTGTCGTGCTATCATCACCGCAACGGCGGCACTGAATACTCCAGAAACAAAATGGAGAATCCACACGCCGTCAAGTCCCCAGACAGGTACAAGGATCGACAGGAACAGCAATGGGAAGACGAAAGTTCCGAGCAGGGATATGGACAAGGAACGCCATGGACGTTCCACCGCTGTCATGTATTCCGACAGCGTTGACTCAATCCAGCTGACCAGATAACTCAGCGCGTAGAGTTGCATGGCGCGCAGACTCATGTCATAAAGTGCGGTATCGCCATCCTTGATAAAGAAGGGCAACAGCAGTTTGCCGCCAACCAGCAGAAACACCATCGCCAGCAGCGACAGTAGGGCCGAGGCGCCCATGACGGTACGCTGGATAGCTTTCATGCGCTTGATCAGTCCTGCACCAAAGCAATAACTGATTACGGGTTGCATGGCTCCGCCCAGGCTGTGGATCAGCATTCCGGTAATGCTCTCGATATATTCCACAATCGCTACAGCCGCCACGGCCGTAGAGCCACCAAGCCTGATAAGGACAACATTGATGATGATGGCAAATGTCGAACCGGCGATACTGACGAAGAACTCCGATGAGCCGTTGGTGATGATGGTCAGCAACTGGCGCATAGAAATGCGACCCCTTGCAAACACGAGCGGTAACTCCTTCTTCAGGAATGGGACGAGCGACCAGACGGCGCCAACGGTCATGGAAAGACAGCTGGCCAATGCAGCAGCCTGCAATCCCAATCCGAGCACCACAATCAGTAGCACATCGAGAAGAATGTTCAACAGTGAGCACACGATGTTGATGGTCATGCTCAACTTCACCTTGCCGCATACCCGCAAATAATTGTCGGTAGAAAAATAGACCGAACACGGCATCATGAACACGGCAAAAACCCGAAGGTACTGGATGGCATACTCGGCCGTCAATCCGTCTGCACCCATCATGCTAACCAATGGTCCGGCCAAGACAAAGCCGATGAGTCCCAAGACACCCGATAGAACAGCGATGAGAGCCAGGCACACACTGAAAACCCGACTCGCCTCCTCCTTGTCATCCTGACCGAGCAGTATCGAGATGCGCACAGACGAACCAGTTGCAATCATGTCGGACAGTGCCGTAGTGATCATGACCAGGGGCATGACAATATTGACGGCTGCCAGTGCTTCATGGCCGATGAAGTGTCCCACGAAGATACCGTCGATGATGGAGTATATGGCCGAAAAGCCCATCCCCACCATGGCAGGGATGATACACTTGAAAAACAGTTTTAGTATCGGCTCCGTTCCGTAGTCGCGTTCGTTCATTTTACACGTTGTTTAGGATGGATTTCCTGGCCTTCCTTCACATAGCTGGCACCAGCGGCAACAATCGTCTCGCCTGCAGCCAGACCACCAGTAACAACGTAACATTGACCGTCGGACATAGGCATTACTTTTACAATCGTCAGTTGTGCATGGCCGTCAACCACCTTATATACATAGACCTTATCCTGAATCTCAAATGTGGCGGCCTGGGGGATGACGATGACCTGCTTCATCTCATAAGGTATTACGACGCTGCCGCTACCGCCACTGAGCAGGAGTCCGTCGGCATTTGAAAATACGGCACGTGCCGACACCGACCCTGTACTGCTCTCTACCACACCACTGATACTCTTGACACGGCCAGGCTTGGGATAAGTGGTGCCGCTTGCCAGTTTAAGGGTGACTGGAGGGAAAGCCGTGACCGCCCTTCCCAGGGAACCATAATCTCCCATTCGGCTCATGATATCTTGTTCAGTCAGCGAGAAATAAACATACATCTCGCGACTGTCGGCTATAGTGGTCAGGCCATCCTGCAAATTGGGACTCACATAATCTCCCACGCGGTAAGGCAGGGTGCCCACAACGCCGTCTGACGGGCTGCGCAGCACGGTATAGGACAGGTTGGCACGAGCCGACTCCAGTTGTGCGGTAGCCTGCTGGGCTTGAGCTTTGGCCATCGCCAAGGCGGTAGCAGCAGACTTCAAGTCATAGTCCGACACGATGTTCTTTTCATGCAGGTTTTTACGGCTGTCATAATTTAATTTGGCGTTGTCCACAGCGGCTCGGGCAACGGCAACATTGGCTGCCGCTGACTTGACCTCAGCACGGTAGGTCGCCTGATCCAGGACAAACAGTACCTGTCCACGACGCACGCGTTGACCTTCTTTTACTCTGACGGAACGCAGGTAGCCCTCCACGCGCGGAATGATTTTCACGCTCTGCCGGCCCTCGATAGAGGCTGGGTAACTCTGCTCAAGGGTGATATCAGTCCTTGTGACGACCATTGTTTCATAGTCCTTCACCGTGTTTTCTTCTTCCTGTTGCTGTCGGCAGCCTGTTATCAACAATGCAGCTACCAATAGCCAAACGATTCTTATCATGTTAACATCTGTTTTTCTGCTACAAACATATAACTATTACCGACTTATCGAAAGGCAAAAAAGGTGAAGCAGGAAAAATGACGCCTGAAATGGAAAAAACGGCTCATTTATAGAAATCTGCATCACTTGTGTAAGCAATGCAGATCTCACGTCTTTTGAGGTATGTTAATGATGAGTAAATGGAATTAACATAGCAAATATACAACTCTAATGATTTACCCGAAAGACAAAAAGATGTGAAACGGGAAAAATGCCTTGTGAAATGGACTTGTCATCTATAAAAAAGCCCGCACTACTTTCCCAAGCAATACAGACCCATGTTATTTGCATTTTAAATTGTTTACTGTAATGGCAATAAAGTTATAACCATTACTATCAGCTCAAAAGACAAAAATGATGAAACGGGAAAAAACGCCCCTGAATCATTAGAAACGAATCAAAAACGCAAGGTTCTATGTACTGCGATATGCGAGAACCAAAGTGAAAAAGGGGGAGCGTGAGGTGGGTGTGTGTGAAGATAATATAACCCACTTATAATCAGTGAGTTATTGTGTGTGATAGGACTGAAGGTTGCACCCTCCAAATCCTTTAAAAACCTCCCAACGCCTGATTCACAGCAGTTTCCAGCAAGCCGATGAGGAGTTAAAAGGTGCGGAAAGGCGTTGAACGACGCAAAAAGGGGGAGCGCGCACCCCCGAGAATGTGATTATTATCAAGATGAATATAACTATCTAACTCCAATCAAAATGCTCACTTTCGGGCGGAAAACAGAAAAAAATGGCATACCGCCCAAAAGTCCACATTTTCATTAATTTCAGCCAATTATTGTAATAAAATCAGCTAGATGCGAACATGGTCTTTAAATTTAGCCAACTTTCATGGGATATTTAGCTGTATATAGTAATAATTTTTGATTTTAGCTAATTATATGATAAAAACTTGGCTAATATTGGAATTTTTGTTATCTTTGCGGCTAAATCAATAATAGACGCTATGAAAATTATCGGTCGTAATGCTGAAATCAGTGAACTGGAGCGCCTCCGTGACTCTGGGCGCAGCGAGTTTGTGATGGTTTATGGACGCCGCCGCGTGGGCAAGACATTTCTCATTAGGGAGTTTTTCCATAACGAATTTGCTTTTCAGGTGACAGGCATCGCTCGTGGAACACGGCAGGAGCAATTATTCAATTTTGATGCCTCATTGGTGCGCTATGGACTTGACGGTATAAAGCCTCATAGCAATTGGTTAGATGCTTTTGGGGCTTTAATTACATTACTAGAGTACAATCAAAGTAAGCGCAAGGTCGTATTTCTTGATGAATTGCCTTGGATGGATACCGCAAAAAGTGATTTTGTCAAGGCTCTGGAATGGTTTTGGAACAGTTGGGCATCAGCACGTGAAGATATCTTATTGATTGTTTGCGGGTCGGCGGCATCATGGCTGGTTAAGAAGATAGTTCGTAATCATGGTGGATTGCACAACCGCTTGACATTCCGCATCAAGATCAATCCGTTTACGCTTAACGAGGTACAACAGTTCTTGATGAATCGGGGAATCCTATGGGAAGGGGACATGATAGCCGAATGCTATATGGCATTGGGCGGCATTCCCTATTACTTGGATTTACTCTCCCCGGCCCTAAGTCTGGCGCAGAACATGGATGCATTGTTTTTCAGGGAGTCATCATTGCTAGAGACGGAATTTCAAGACCTGTACGCATCATTATTTAAATCGAGTGGGGATCATATCAAGATAGTCAAAGCGCTCTCAGCTAAACGTCAAGGGTTGACTCGAAACCAGATTATAGAAGCAACCGGCTTGAGCAATGGAGGTAGTCTCTCCAATAGGCTTGATGAACTGGAACAGTGCGGGTTTATAAGGACTTACCGTTCTCTTGGTGAGGCCACCGAAACCTATCAGTTAATCGACTTCTATACTATTTTCTATTTCACATTCATCCACAACAAGCAGTTCTATGATACTGACACGTGGATGCACCTGATGGAAACATCTACTTATAACACTTGGTGCGGTTTATCATTCGAGAGACTTTGTCTAGCCCATTTGCCACAAATCAAGCGGTCTTTAGGAATTGAAGGTGTTAGCACCCAGGCTATGGGGTTCACGTCAAGCAAAGCACAGATTGACTTGGTGATTATTCGTGGAGACAAAGTTGTCAACCTATGCGAGGCCAAATACACACAACGGCCATATACCCTCACAGCAACCACTGCTGCATCCATCCGGAATAAAATGGAAGTATTGCGAGAGACCATCAAGAAAAAAGTCCTAATCCAGCCCGTGATGATCACCGCTAATGGTCTCACTCCCAATAAATATTCCATCAACCTCATTCACCGTCAAGTTACCCTCAACGACCTTTTCAAGTCATAACGACTGATAAACAATCTTTTAACGGAACCGCATCAGGCGTTAAAAGGCATCTAAAGGCGTTGAACGGTGCAACAAGGGTTCTTTCTGATAATCGCTGTAATTCTGGTTCATATCGCCAACTTTGGTGATATGCATCCAGAAGTGAAGTCTATTATTCTTTCGTTTCTCATGCCAACATTCCTTCTTGTTACTGGCTATCTCGTAAACATTGAGAAGTCTAAGAGGGAATTCGCCATATACCTGATAAGACTTTTCTTGCCCTATTCGATAATGGTTATTGGCTTTTCAGTATTGTCTTATTATCTGCCTGTTAATGACAGACTAACCGATATGACGGTAAAGGCAATCATCACCAAAGTGTTCATTACCTCAATAGGGCCCTATTGGTTTCTGCAAACAATGATTATTTGTGGTGTCGTATATTATACTTGCTTCTATTTTCTGCGTGGACATCTTGAGATGATATCAATCCTATTAATATTTTGTTTTTCCCTCATTATCGTAGCAGACAGCACACAATTCTTGTCGATAAAAGCTATACCATACTATTTTCTTGGCGCAGCATTGCGCCAAGCTCACATCAGTTTCACTTTTTTCTTCAGAAAGTCGCCTTTTGCTATATTGCCCATCATTGATCTACTATCTCACGCCGAAATGAGAGACTGGGAGTCAATACATATCCTCACAGTAGTATATTGTCTTGTCTCCTTCCTCAGCTGGCTTAATGGTATTCTACAAACATGGGGCATCTATCAACCTATGTTGTTTATTGGCTCAAACACTTTATCAATTTACCTGTTCCATCCCATCTTTACGATGCTGGCGAAATATTACCTCCCTTTGTTTGATTTTGATTCCTCAGGGGTTATGCATGCGGTGATCACGGTAATCATAGCGACAACCGGAAGTCTTCTTATTGCATACATAATGGACATGTCTAGATTGTCATACTTGTTCGGTAGTCGAGCTTTGCTCAGAAAATAATAGTATTAAAGTCTGAGCAACCTATCATATACAATGATTCATAAGAAACCAGGCAGATTATAGTTATTGCTTTTATAAGGCAGCCTTAATCGACAATATTCTTACACAAGGGAGAGCGTGAGGGGTGTAAAGATAATATAACTCGCTGATATTCAGCGATCTATAGTGCGCCTGATAGGACTCAGGCTCGCGCCTCCCAAAACCCTTAAAAACCTCCCGACGCCTGATTGATAGTCCTTTCCAGTAAGCCGATAAGGCGTGAAAAGGCTCGAAGAGGCGTTGAACGGCGCGAAAAGGGGGAGCGTGCGCTCCCCAAAATTCACACCTTTTCAGTGTGTACTCAAGTGAATTACCCATTAATGACCTTTTTATTATTTAAACACCTATAAATCAACCAATTTAATTCCAAGAAATGACCTTCGAATGTTGGCCTTTTTTAGTAGTTGTTTCAATAATCAGTTGTAACTTTGCCATCGGTAAAATAATTCAAAAACTGCAGTATTATGAGACACGGAAAAACCATCTGCAAAACGCTCAAGACTATCACAAGTCGTCTTAAACTGATGAAGTCCGATTTTTTTGTTGGCGTGGGCCTGGGATTGCTATTTTTCTACGCTATATCATGTGGCCTCAATAACGCTCCATCGATAACCGATTATATGGAACAAGGTTATATGCCATACTCGACTTTTGACGAATGGTTGATGAAGGGAGACACCAAACTGGCCCATGTGACGGATTCCTGCGACGACAGGATAGTTTTGGTCAAAGATGAGGATTCATTGGTGCATGTGGTGAGAGTGAATGATTTGACACGAGTATTTACATATTTCAAGAAATATTGGGGTTGGTATAATCGAGTGGCCCTCAAGGGAGATTCTTGTGTGTATGACAGATATATTATGAAAGACACTGTCATCGAATTGCAGATTGAAACTCTAAGTGACGGTAGGGTGTACAAAAACATGTATGTCAAGACACGGGATAACTGTACCGTTTCATGGCTACATGACAATTGCACATGGAGTGGCGATGAGTTGCCGCAATGGCATGCCATGAACAAGCGGCGCTCAACCGTGTTTGAATTGCGAAAAGGCAAAAGGTCATCCTATTATCTGCCATCCACTTCTTGGGATAATCCAAAGGATTATTATGTGTATCCTGCTGCCGACACGACAGTCTTTTCTCGCTCTCCTGGTTTGGAAACAGGAACGATAAAGCACGGCAGAAAACACAATAAGGTAGACATCTTCGACCTGGTTTTGCTTGATGAAAATTTTAATCCAATTGTAAAATACAAAGATGAAGATGGAATTTTCTGGGATGTGGAGGTCGTGCCGCGTTGCATTGATGGCGAGCCTGCACTAGCTCATTATATTTTCCAACATTCAAGCTCAAATGTCAGAGAAATGATTCGGTATGACCATATCGACATGCGTTTTTGTATCTCGGCTACAGGAAAAGTCATGAGGAGGGAACTGATTTTTCCGAGTAACAATAAAAAGGAATTGGAGAAACAGATTTGTCCGGATATTCCTTTCAACTTTGAGCCGGCGACAATCTTAGAGCAACCAGTCCCTTGCTGGTACGAAATACGTATAGACGCTAATAGTGTTGTTGCCTATCATAGAAGCCATATCGGTAATCATAGTGCCTGTTATCAAATCGGTATAGACAGTGTCTTCTTCAGTAGCGATGGTGTAAAGATGCCCGAATTTCCAGGAGGGGAGGAGGCTTTGATGAAATACATCCAGTCTCACATCATTTACCCGCCCATGGCTGCACGAAACAATATTCAAGGGAAAGTCGTTGTGCAGTTCCTTGTTAATGAAACTGGCTATATCAGTAGAGTAAAGGTTGTCCGCTCGGTGGACAAAGACCTTGACGAGGAGGCCGTTCGCATCATCAAGACGCTACCCAAGTTCAATCCTGGCCGCCAGAATCGTCAAGCCGTTGCCGTGTGGTATACCCTACCCGTCACCTTCAAATTACCTCGAAAAGGCAATGAAGGATTAAACAATTAAACCGATGGTAAACACATCAAAGAAATCGTTTTGATGTAACGCATTTCAATAGGTTCAGTTTCATTTCAGGGCCTAAATTAACGCATAAAACCCGCTGGGATTTCAGCGGGTTTCGTTTTTTTCTGTGCGCCTGATAGGACTCAGGCTCGTGCCTCCCAAAACCTTTAAAAACCTCTCGGCGCCTGATTGACAGCCCTTTCCAGCA
>JAEEGL016084445.1_pt1 | contig 27928 bp, 24 predicted proteins | sample 9134231 | NCBI WGS metagenome assembly JAEEGL01 (sample SAMN16246548, study PRJNA631951) | gut metagenome | biome: gut microbiome; feature: rumen; material: fiber-attached | host: Bos | place: Iran: Karaj | collected 2018-10
ACCCGCTATCTCTCGCGCGACAACAAGATGTCTGGGTTGTGTGCGGCTCTGCTGGGTGTTCCGCTGGCGCTCTGCGCGTGCGGCGTCATACCCACCGCCGTGGGGCTGAAGAACGAAGGGGCCTCGAAGGGTGCCGTAGCCTCGTTCCTTATCGCCACGCCACAGACGGGCATCGACTCCATCCTCGCCACCTTCTCGCTGATGGGCCTCGGCTTCGCCGTGGTACGTCCCGTGGCAGCGCTGGTCACCGGCATCTGCGGAGGCCTGCTGGTCAACCGCTCCGCGGAACGCAATGACTTTGGCGGGCAGCCGGCAGCAGCCGCTTGCCAATGCCAGAGCCACGGGCAAGGGATGAAGCTCTGGCGCGTGCTCAAATACGCCTACTTCGACATGATCCAGGACATTGGCCTGCGGCTGGTCATCGGCCTGCTGGTGGCCGCGCTGATCAACGTGGCGGTGCCAGACGAGTTCTTCCTCTCCTTCGGCAAGCAGCCCTTGCTGCAGATGCTGGTAATCCTTGCTGTGGCAGTGCCTATGTATATTTGCTCCACCGGCAGCATCCCCGTGGCGGCGGCACTGATGATGAAAGGCCTGTCGCCCGGAGCGGCGTTGGTGATGCTGATGGCAGGTCCGGCGGTCAACCTCGCCTCCCTCCTCGTGGTGCGCAAGTCGATGGGGGCACGTTTTACATGGCTATACCTGCTCACCATCGTGGGATTCTCCATACTCTTCGGCATGCTTGTCAACGCACTGGACGGACTGATTCCCTTCACCGCCCAGCTGTCGGCCACGGCGCACGGTGCCTGCTGCCACGCCGGGGCCACCGCGCCAAGCCTGTTCCAGTCCATCTGCTCTGCATTGCTAACATTATTCATCATAATTGCTCTGACTATGAAATTCTTCAGCAAATTCAAGAAACAGGAAACCGCCGCCGGAACGGTGGTATACACCGTCGAAGGCATGCATTGCAACCACTGCAAGGCCGCCGTCGAGAAGTCTGTAGGCCAGCTGAAAGGTGTCGACTCCTGCGAGGCCACACCTGCCGCCAACACCCTCGTCGTCACCGGCACCGCCACGGAGTCGGCCGTCCGCACAGCCGTCGAGCAGGCAGGCTTCGACTTCAAGGGCGTGAAAGAATAAACCGTCCCGACAAGAGATCCATCCCGGCGGCAAGCCGGGTATATACTGCTATTTCGTTAATTCGTAGAAGGCTACGGCGGCGGCAGCGGCGACGTTGAGCGAGTCGACGCCGCGGTGCATGGGTATGCGGGCCACGTGGTCGCATTGGCGCAGCACGCTGTCGCTCAGGCCGTCGCCTTCGGTGCCCATGATGATGGCCATGCGGTCGATGCCCTTGAGTGAGGGGTCGTCGATAGGCACGCTGCGGTCGGTCAACGCCATGGCCACGGTCTTGAAGCCACAGTTTTTCAGCTGCATATAGTGGTCGAGGAATGTCCACGGCAGTTGGAAGACTGTGCCCATGCTCACGCGGCAGGCGCGGCGGTTCAAGGGGTCGCAGCAGGTGCGTGTGAGCAGCACGGCGTCGATGCCGAGGGCCGCGGCGGCGCGGAAGATGGCGCCGGTGTTCTCGCTGTTCACCACCGAGTCGAGTACTACGACACGGCGTGCGCCGTCCAGCGCCTTGTCCACCGTTGGCAGTACCGGCCGCCGCATGGCGCAGAGTACCCCGCGGCTCAACTCGTAGCCCGTCAGTCCTTTAAGCACCTCGCGCGCGGCCGTGTAGACCGGCACCCCACTCCCACATTCCCCCATTAACGCATTAACACATTCGAGGAACTTCTCCTCGCAGAGGAACGACACGGGCTGCATGCCGTGTTCCAGCGCCACACGTATCACCTTCATACTCTCGCAGATAAAGAGCCCCTCCTCGGGGTGGAGGCGGTTCAGAAGCTGTGCCTCGGTGAGGCGTGCATAGGGCGCCAATGCGGGCGCCGACAGGTCGTCGATGTGTATAATCTCCATAGTATTCGGCTGCAAAGATACACAATTTTCCCGACATCGGCGCAATGCAAGTGCAACCGCCTGTCGCTGTGGCACGTCTGCAAGCCGTTAGAACCCTCCGCCGTGGTGCTACGGACCGCGCTTGGTTTCCCGGTAGGCGGGATGGGGGAGGAAAGCCGCCGTTTGAAGCATGTTTATCGTGTGCGATATAAATAATGTATACTTTTGGTAATGGTATTTACGGCTACCGGATGACTCCGTGCCAAGTCCGACCCAGGTCCGTCATTTCTCCGACCGTTCTATAGTAGTTCTATAGTAGTTCTATAGTCAAGTAGTATAGAAATACTATGGAAATACTATAGAAGTAGTATGGAAATGAGGGAGTTGGATGGGTGTTGGGACGGTTTTTGCAAGTGCTTTGTACAGTGGTGTTTCTGTTTTGGTCCAGTTTTGGGCCGGAAAAAAAAAATTACGAAAAAATGTGTTTTTTTATTTGCAGTTTGAAAAAAGGTTGTATATTTGCATCGTGAACGATATAATTTAAAAATCAATTAATACATTAAAACTATGGACTTTAAGAACACATTGCAGATCTCACAGTTGATCGTAAACGAACTCACCACCGGTGCTTTTGTGCACAAAATGCAGGGCTTGCTCTTCAAATCGCAGGGCTTCGACAAGCTTGGCCAGAAGTATCTTGACCACTACACCGAGGAGATGGAGTGGGTCGAGAAGTATGCCAACCGCATGATGGACCTCGGCTGCACACCGCAGGTGAACATACACATGGAGAAACCCCTCATCGAGGACGCGAAGGCCTATATCGAGGCCGACCTCAAGATACAGCGCGAGGGTGTCGAGAACCTCTACAAGATGATGCCCGCCCTGGCCGGCGACCCCACCACCTACGACATCACCAAGGCATACCTGGCCGACGAGGAGGAGGACCAGTACTGGAGTGAGGAGCAGCTGGACAAGATAGAGAAGATAGGCTATCAGAACTGGCTCGTGAAGCAGATGTAAGACAACGTGAAACAGATTTTAAAACCCGTCGTGGCACTGCTTTTGGCCGTCGTGTGCGGCAGTGCCATGGCACAGAAAACAGACAGTATTATGGCAACGATATACGACTACAAAGCCATCGCCAGCAATGGCAAAGAGATAGATTTCAAACAGTTTGAGGGCAAAGTGCTCCTCATTGTCAACACCGCCAGCAAGTGCGGCTTCACCCCTCAGTTCGACGGCCTCGAGGCCCTCAACGAGAAGTATCGCGACCGTGGTCTCGTGGTGCTCGGCTTCCCCTGCAACCAGTTTGCCGAGCAGGATCCCGCCGCCGACAGCGAGATCGAGGGTTTCTGCCGCATGAACTACGGCGTCACCTTCCAAATAATGAAGAAGTCGGACGTCAACGGCGACGACGAGCACCCGGTGTTCACCTTCCTCAAGGCCCAGGCTCCGGCCGAGGAGTACAAGGGCTTGAAGGCCAAGGCCACCCACACTCTGCTGAAGGGGCTGAGCAAGAGCGCCAAGAAGGAAGGCGACATACTGTGGAACTTCACCAAATTCCTTGTGGCCAAGGATGGTACGACGGTGCAGCGTTTCGCCCCCACCACCGAGCCCAAGGACATCGAGAAGGCCATCGAGGCTATGCTCTGAACATTGTTTGACGCTATTGACCAATAGTTTAAATAGAGATGTACGACCAACTGAAACTGGACAATCAGGTATGCTTCAGGCTCTATACCGCCTCGAGGCTTGTCACGCAGGCCTACAGGCCGGTGCTTGAGCCGCTGGGGCTTACCTATCCGCAGTACATCGTCATGCTGGTGCTCTGGGAGAAGGACAACCAGCTGGTGGGCGACCTGTGCCGCCGCCTCATGCTCGATACAAATACCCTCACGCCCTTGCTGCAACGCATGGAGCGTGAGGGCTTTATTATCCGCACCAAAGGTATCGCCGACGGTCGCCAGACGCTCGTAAGCCTCACCAAGAAAGGCCAGCACCTCGAGGAGCGGGCCAAGGAGGTGCCGTCGTGCCTGAGCCGTGCAGTGGAGGTGGATGAAGCTGAGGTGCAGCGCTATATGGGGGCGATACAATGGCTCGACTCGCTTATAGATAAACTCAAGGTGCAGCAACAGTCTGCCGGCGCCGCTGGCGAAAGAAAGGATTAAGATATGGATTTGGCCCGGTTTATGACCGACAACCTGCAGTCGTTGGTGGCCACGGCTGTGCGTGGTGTGCGAAACAACCCGCGCGAGATGAGGTTTGCACTTGGCTACCTGGGTAGCCTCAAGAAGGCGGAACGACGCCGCAAGCGGCTGAAAGAAAAGGAAAACCTCGATGTGCCGCCGTTCCTGATATGCAGTATCGCCACCGTCTGCAACCTGCAGTGCAAGGGGTGCTACGCCAGAAACAACGGCATTGCCACCGACGTGGAGCGCAAAGACATGCTCTCGGCCGAAGAGTGGCGCCGCCTCTTCGACCAGGCGGTGGATATGGGCTTCTGTGTGAGCCTGCTGGCAGGTGGCGAACCGCTCACGCGACGTGACGTGCTCGAAGCCGCGGCGGGGGTGAAGAACATGCTCTTCCCGGTATTCACCAACGGCACCATGATAGGTGCGCAGTATGTGCCGTTTTTCCGTCAGCATCCCAATATGTTGCCCGTCATAAGCCTTGAAGGCGACGCGTCGGCCACCGATGCACGTCGCGGCGCGGGCGTTTACAAGAGGGTGCGCATGTCGATGGATATGCTTCACGAAGCCAAGGTGTTCTACGGTGTGAGCATCACTGTCACGACGGAGAATATGGAGCGTGTGACAGACCCCGGCTATGTGGCCCAGCTGCGCGAAGCAGGGGTGGGTATAGTCTTCTATGTGGAATACGTCCCCACCGACGAGTCGACGGCCCATCTGGCCCTCGACGAGGACGGTGTGCAGGCTATGGAACGCCGTCTGGAGCAGTTGCGCCAGAGATGCGGCGACGTGGTCTTCGTCTCGTTCCCGGGCGACGAGAAGCTGCTGGGCGGCTGTATGGCTGCCGGACGCGGTTTCTTCCATGTGGGTCCCGACGGCGCGGCCGAACCGTGCCCCTTTGCTCCACAGAGCGACACCAACGCTTCGCGTGACGGGTTGCGGGCTGCCTTGCGGTCGCCATTCTTCGGTAAACTGCGCGATGCCAGTGCGCTGAGTTGGGAACATACCGGCGGATGTACCCTATACGAGCATCGCGACGAGGTAGACGCCATGCTGAAGCAGTAGTTTTTTTCGCGTCGGTGCATAATAATATGCAGTTTTCGGCGTTGATAAACTAAAAAAGAACAAGGAAAATGTTTTTATTGGACGACAATACCCCCACGCTTATAGCGGCGGCGGTGGCCCAGAAAGACGGGGCCCCCGCGCCGCAGGACGAGTTCAGCCAGACGGTGATGACGCAGGACAGTATCTCGCGTGCACTGGGCGACAGTATCAAGAATATGGACATCACCGACATCAAGGCGGTGGTGACAGGCGAGAACACCTTTATAAAGGATGGCCTGAAGCAGCTTATGGAACTCACGGTGAGTTTTGTGCCCAAGCTGCTCGTCGCCATACTCATACTTTGGGTGGGCCTCAAGCTGGCCAAGATGCTGAAGAAGCTTATCATGCGTGCCCTCGACAAGCGGGGTGCCGAGCCGTCGCTCAAGACGTTCCTCGGCTCGCTGTCGGATGTGCTGCTCAAGGCTATGATAATTATCATGGCCATGGATGTCATAGGCATCAAGGCCACTTCTTTCATAGCCCTGTTGGGTGCCATGGGTCTGGCCATAGGTATGGCCCTGCAAGGCACCTTGCAGAACTTCGCCGGCGGCGTCATCATACTGCTGATGAAGCCGTTCAAGGTCGACGACTATATTGAATGTGGCCAGTATAAGGGCTATATCAAAGAGATACGCATCTTCCACACCATCATGCGCCCCTTCAACGGACGCACCGTCATCATCCCCAACAGCGAGTTGGCCACCAAGAGCCTTATCAACCACACCAAGGAACCTCTGATACGTCTCGACGTGGTGGCATCGGTGGCTTACGGCACCGACCTGAAGAAAGCCAAGGAGGTGCTGTGGGATGTGCTCCGCTCGGAGAAGGAGGTGTCGTGGGAACCCAAGCCCCCTGTCATTGCTGTCAGCAATCTGGGCGACAGTTCGGTCGATATCACCCTATGGATCTGGACCTCGGTGGAGGACTACTGGGAGCTTTGGAAACATATCCGCGAAGATATCTACATAGCCTTCAACAACGCCGGTGTGGAGATACCCTTCCCGCAGGTCACCGTGCATCAGGGCAAAGAGTCGGCCCATATACACATGGAACACCGTGATGAGGTGGCACGCCCCGACGAGGTGGTGGGAGAGAAGATAGGTACAGGCGACTGAGCATGACTGAAATGGCCGGTAATCGGCCCGACAGAGCAATAAAATCCATATTGTGATGAAGCATAGTATCAGACATATATCATTGGTGGCGGCACTATGTGCCATCCTCCTCCCGCCGGTCGTGGCCACGGCCCAGCAGTTGCCTTTGAGCGACGGCGCCACGGCGAGCGTGCTCACCTGCGGTGCGGGCAACGAGTTCTACACCACGTTTGGCCATAGCGCCATACGCATCTGCGACACGGCACAGGGGCTGGATGTGGTCTACAACTATGGCACTTTCGATTTCGACACCCCTAATTTCTACCTCAAGTTTGCCAGAGGTATGCTCGACTACTGCCTCAGTCGCCAGTCGATGGACGGCTTTATGGCGGTATATGACTATGAGCGTCGTGCCGTGTGGGAGCAGCGTCTGAACCTCACCCCCCAGGAGGTGGCCAACCTATATGTGATGCTGGAGCAGAACTACCTGCCTGAGTATCGCTACTATCGCTACGACTTCTTCCGCGACAACTGTGCCACGCGTGTGCGCGATATGGTGCTGGCGGCCCCGTCGCACCGCAACGTGCAGTTTGACTGGCGCAGGACGGGTGAGAAGAAGAGTTACCGCGACCTGGTGCACATGGACACCCATGGCACCCTGGAGTGGTGGCAAATGGGGGTCGACCTTCTGCTGGGCTTGCCCGCCGACCACACCTGCAACACCGACGAGTGGATGTTCCACCCGGTGTGGATGATGAATATCTTCGAGGATTCACGCATCGTCTCGGCCCGCGAAGGGAACGAGGTGCCGTTGGTGTCTGAAAGCCGTCAGCTGCTGTCGGATACTCGTACCCCACTGCGTCGCAGCCTCTCGCCGACGCTGGTGTTTGCGATAGTGCTGGTTGTTGCGGTGCTGCTGTCGCTGAAATTCAGAAAGAAGAAGAGTGTGCTGATGGATGTGCTGGACCGAGTGCTTTTTGTACTGGCCGGCATTGTGGGACTGTTTCTTGTGTTTATGTGGGTCGGTACCGACCACTACTGCACGGCGTGGAACCCCAATATACTGTGGGCATCTCCACTGCTGATACTGATAGCCATACGCATGGTGCGCAGTCCACGCTGGGCGTTGTGGCTACAGATGGCCTGCTTTGCCGCGGCGGCCGTATGGGCTTTGGTCTGCGGAGTCTCTACTGCGATACTGCTCCTCGACATTACCCTCGCCATACGAGTGGCGGCGTTGCTGGTAAGAAAGCGTCGCACAGACATGTACCGCTAAAAGCGGTGTCCGACATTTATGTAGAAGTAGGGCTTTTCGGTGCGGGTGGAGTAGCCGATGCGCGCATCGATGGGCCCGAAAAGGGTGTTTAGGCTGTAGCCAGCTTGGGCACCGTAGAACAGCGGCAGGTCGAGAAGGCCTTCCGGGGTCATGGCTTCGATACCTGCGGCACCGCGCAAGAGGATATAGTGGTTTTTCCCAAGACGATATTGCAACTGCAGCTGGAAGCCTCCGAACTGGTTTCCGATATATTCCACATGGCCGATGCCGGCAAAGGGCATCTGCTGTTCGATATAGTGACCGAAGCTTTCGGTGCCGAGGGCGTTGCTGAAAGCCAGTGGGGTAGTGGGACCGAGGAGGGTACGGCCATAGAGTATAGGCTGGATAGAGAAGTGCGGGGCAGGTGTGAAATTGATGCGCCAGTGGATGGAGATATCGATAAGGCCGATGCTGTCGTCCATGCCAATGAGGTTGTCGGTATGGTAGTAGAAGGTGGTGTGGAGCCTTGAGCCACGGGTGGGGAAGTACCAGTGGTCTTCGGAGTTGTGGTCGGCACTGAAATGATATGAGAAGTAGTTGTCGTCGTGGAGTACGGGGTTGTTGCCAGAAGAGGAGAGCAACTGGCCATAGTAGTCGAAGTAGTCCCACCGTAGTCCGGAGGATATGTCGTAGCGGTGCAGGTGTATGTCGATGGGAACCAAGTCGACGGTGTGCTGACGATAGCGCACGTTGTGGGTGCGGGTGCCGGCGGTGTAGATGTCTATGTTGTTGTTGCGGAAGGTGTAGGTCACGGAAGGATTCCATGCCGAAGGGGGTATGAGGGTGTATTCGGCAGAAGCCATGACGTTTTTGCCGAGACGCACTATACCGATGAGACCCATGGGGATGGCGGTGTGGATAGGTAGCTTGCCCATGAGTTGGAGCGCGCCCATTTCTTCGGTATCGAAACGGAAGCCTGCGGCGACGATGGGGTTGCGAGAGAGGCGTCTGTTGGTGGTGGCGGAGAAGGTGGAGTCGGCAGATGCAACGGGGTGTGGGGTGCGTGTGGCGGGTGTGCGTCCGATGCGTGCTGAGAGGGCGGCAAGCTCGTCATGATGCAGTGCTGCCGCTTCGGCTCCGCGCCGCAACAGGGTGTCGATGGCAGCGGGTGTGAAACTGGCGGCGGTATATCCGTTTACGTCGACTTGGATAAAGACGTCGCTGATGGCAATGTTGTCTTGGAATTTGTTCTTGCTGTTCACGTCGATGATTTGCATCATTACGGAGGCGGCGTCTTTCAGCTGCGATGCTTCGGCGGGCGGGCTTTGTACACTGACGCCGATGATGATGTCGGCTCCCATCTTGCGGGCCAAATCGGCAGGATAGTTGTTGCATAGTCCACCGTCGACGAGCACCTTGTCGCCCATGCGCACGGGGGTGAAGGCAGCGGGTATGGCCATGGAGGCACGCATGGCCTGGATGAGGTATCCGCTGCGGAAATCGACTTCGGTGTTGGTGACGATGTCGGTTGCAACGCAGGCAAAGGGGATGGGAAGACTGTCGAAACTGATGCTGTCAAGATAGTCGGAGCAGAGTCGGCGGAAGAGCGTGTTGAGGTTGCGTCCGCGGATAAGGCCGCCTTGCAGCGGCATAGAGCCGTCGATGGCGCGCACAAGGGTGTATGTGTTGAGTTCCTGCCGTTGGCGGAGGGTGAGCTGTGTGGGGTCGCTGCGGTCGCTGAGGAGAGTGGTCCATTCCTGGGTTCGCACGAGCGAGTCGAGTTGGTCTGTGGTGTAGCCCACACAATAGAGTGCACCGATGAGACTGCCCATGGAAGTTCCGCAGACAATGTCGACGGGAATGCCAGCCTGCTCTACGGCACGAAGGGCGGAGATGTGGGCGACTCCTTTTGCACCGCCGCCGCTGAGTACCACGGCTACGGTGGGGCGGCTTTGCTTATTTTGCGTCTGGATAGAGCCTTGGGGCAGTGGGCGCAGGCGGACTAGCTCGGGGGCAATGCTGAAGGTATCAGTAATGTAGCCATGATGGGATACATACAGCCGAAGGTCGCTGTCGTATGTGTGATAAGTTATTGTATAGCGACCGTCACTGTCGGTTTGTACGCTATGTCTGAGATTGGTCACAGTGGCGCTGGGCAGCGGTTTTCCTGTTTCGGCATCGACCACCTTGCCCTTTCGTTCATAAAAACCAGTATACTGCGACATGGCAGGTATCGCAGTCATCAGCAACATTATGAGCAACAGCTTTTTCATTGTGCTTGCGAATAGATGTCTTTCCTGACGCGGATGGCCTGCAGCAGGCCGCGGAGGATAAGGAACACCATGAAGGCGGTCCACAGGTTGTTGTTCCATCCGTGGTCGGTGAGGTGGCCGACGCAGTTCAGACCATAGTATTTCAATCCATAGTATATGAGGAAGAAGGCGGCGGTGGCCACGAACATGGCATTGCGCATGGTGCGCGTGGCGGTGGCGCCGATGAAGATACCGTCGAAGAGAAATGCTGCGAAGCCGCAGATGGGTATCACCAGCACCCAGTACATATATTCTCCGGCAGCGGCAATCACATCCTTCTGGTCGGTGAATATCTGCAGAAACTGGTTGCCGAAGGCGGCGTAGAGGCCGGTGAACACCACAGTAAGTGCCATGCCCCACATGATGAGTAGGCGCACAGCGAGTTTAAGGTGGCGCTGCTGTTTTGCACCGATATGCCGCCCTACGAGGCTTTCGCCGGCATAGGCAAAGCCGTCCATGATGTAGCTGAAGAGGGTGAAGAACTGCAGCAGCAGGGCGTCGACCGCCAGAATCTGGTCGCTGATGTGCGAAGATGCTGCGGTGATGAAGGTGAACACTCCCGACAGGCAGAGGGTGCGGAGGAAGATATCGCCGTTCACCTTGAAAAAGCGGCGCATCTCGTCCCATCGCAGGGCTTCCTTTATAGTTGAAAGTCGAAAGTTGAAGGTTGAAAGATTGTTGAATCTATGGAATTTACGGCGCAGGAAGATGATACCAAGCAGCAGTCCGCTATAGTTGGCCAGCACGGTGCCCAGGGCCACTCCAAAGATGTCCCATTTGAGCACGATGACGAACAGCAGCGAGAGGACTATGTTGACGCAGTTCAGCGCTATGGCTATCCACATGGGGGTCTTGGAGTCCTGCAGACCTATAAACCATCCTTTTATGGCATAGAGACCGAGAGTGGCTGGAGCTGCCCAGATACGTACGAAGAAGTAGGTGAGCGCGAGGCTCAGCACTTTGTTGCTGCCCTCAAATATTAGCGGTACAGCCAGAGAGATGGGCCATTGGAGGACTATAAGCAAAAGTGCTATGGAAATGGCAATGGCACTTGCGCGGATAAGTATCTTTACGGTTTCGTCCCATCGTTCGGCACCGAAGGCCTGGGCTGTGAAACCGCTGGTGCCCATGCGGAGGAAGCCGAAGTTCCAGTAGATGAGGTTGAATATCTGTGTGCCGATGGCTATGGCCCCTATGTGATCACCAGACAGGTGCCCCACGATAGCCATATCGACCATGCCGAGGAGTGGCACAGTGATGTTGGTTACAATGTTCGGCAGAGCAAGCCCCAGGATGCGGCGGTTCATTCCTGTGTTCACAGTATGCTATTTGGAGTGTTCAGTTTATATTGCACTGTGCGCAGTTGATGACGCGGCGGGTGGCTTTGTCTGAGAGGAAGGCTACGATATGGCAGTTGGCGATTTGCATGCCTTCGATGTCGGGACGATATGAGATGATTGCTTTACGGCACTCGTTGGCGGTGCCGTTGCAGTCTACGTCAATGCCCCAGATATCTGTAATGACATCACGGAGCATATGGTTGTGGACATAGAGGTCTTCTCGGTCGCCGTTGGGCATCAGTTGCTTGTATTTAAGGCTGTCTTCCACAATGGCCAAGGTTAAAGTCATTTGATTGCCGTAGTCTTCAAGTAACTGCATGTTGACAGCGATTTCGATTTTGTCGGATTGTGTGGCAGTAACCTCGAGTGCCACTTTGGCAGAGGCTTGCAGCGCACTGTTTATATCTCCCACGATGTTGCTCATGGCACCTTGGTATTGTGTGGCTGTGTTGCGGTCGATATAGGCGGCTGGGATTGCATTAATGCCAAAGTAAGTATCCCATGCGGTGCCATCCTCGGAGCGGAGGTCAGGTTCTCCAGAAAAAGGAATACCTTGTCCAACGGGGTGGTTGACGCTTACCAGCACAAGGTTATCGCCAAACTGCTCATGGGCTGCATTGAGGGTTTCGTCGGCCAAGGGGCAGTTGCTGCATTTAGGACCTGTGTATTTCTCTACGTAAGCACGTTGGATGGGGTTGTCTATTTGATCGCCCTCGGTCCAAGAGGCTGTGCTTCCGGCGAAGATGATGTAATTGCCGTTCTCGTCGGGCTCGATTTTGTCGCATGCCGACATGCCCATCAAAATCATCAACCCCATCAATCCTATCAATATCTTTTTCATAATTGTCAGAAGCTTGTAGTTAAACTAAATGTCAGTCCGTTGCTGGCTGGCACCATGCGGCACACGCCGCCGATGCAGAGTAGGCCTTCTCGCTGTTTGCCGTAGCCCACTTGGAGGCGGGTGGCACCTTGCGTGTAGCCCACGCTGAGATTGTAGTAGTTGCCGATGCCGTCGTTGTAGGCATATTGGTCGCTGGCGGAAATGAACCAGTGAGTGCCGATGTTCCATTCGACAAGGCCCATAATCCAGTCGCCCGCACGGCGGTCGTCATGGCCAGTGGCCAGGTCGTAGTGGCTGTCGCTGCCCATCCATTCAGCTTCGAAGCGCAGCGAGTGTTTCTTGCTGACACGCCATGAAAGGTCGCCAATGGCAATATGGTTATGGATTAAGCCGCTGTGTCCGGGACCTTCTACTGAGAAGTTAAAGACTTGGTAGGCATAGGTGGCGGTGAGCTTTACTTTCTTGCTGAGTTTTTTAGCGACTTCCATCGAGACATCGGTGTAGAGGTGTTCGCCCAAGCCGCTATTAACGGTGTATCCTTCTGTGCCGGCACCGCCTACAACTGTGGTGTCGAGACGGTAACTCAACGAACCGTTGAGGTGTAGGTCGGTGCCGTATTCGCCGCCCAACAGGGTGCCTTTCTTTATCTTGTACATCACATCGCCCTGCAGTCCCTGCTCACCATTGACCTGTGTGGCATAGGGATACATTGTAAGGAAAGCGTATGTGTGGCTTTTGGTGATAGCAGGTAGATAGTTGATGAACAGCATTTCTCCGCTCTGTGTACGGACGGATTTGAAGCCCATATTGTCGATACGTTTGGCTTGTATTCCGGCACTGAAGCCTCTTTTTGAATAGTTGAGGTTCAATAGCAGGCCACTGCCTTCACGGTACACGTAACCGTTTTCCTGCCAGGGGTCCTGTCCCTTGTGGGCGTATTCGGCGTTGAGGCTCCAATTGCCATATCCAACATCCATCCTGACGCTTCCTGCTCCGACATTGAGGGGGAGGTTGAGACGGTATTCCGGGTCGGCAGAAGGGATGCTTTCGTCGCCTTCATATTTGCTGACAAAGCCGGCGCCAAGTGTAATGCGCAGTTTGCTGTCGGCCATACTATTGATGATGCTGTTGAGGTTGACTTCTCCATCTATGCCGCGCACGATGCCTTCTCCGTAGGACCAGAAGATGCGTTGTTTGCCGGCAAGAGCTTTAATGGTCACGCCGTCCCATGGACGGAAGGTGAGATTGAGGCCAAGCAGGGCATTGTCGAGACCCAGGTAGCGGTCCTCGTAGGTGCGCAGTATCATGCCCGAGCCAAATTGCTCGTAGAAGTTACCTGCTGTGATGCTTATTTTCTTGCCGTTGTATGCCACGAAATAGTTGGCCAGCCCTTGTCCTTTGTATTGGGCATCGAAGCCCAGCATGGGGTTCTGGTACATCTCGAACCGTAGACCTGCGGAGAAGTCGCCGTTGGTGTAGAGAATGTCGGCACGTGCATTCATGAGCAGTTTTTCCGGGACATCCGTGGCTCCTATTATGCTGTCGGCACTGCTCATCTGGGCATCGAGTTGGACGTTGCCGGTCACGTGGCCCCCCATGATGCCTTGTGCGGATATGACCCCACCGCCCAATGCCAGGAGCAATGTGGCAAAAAGGTGTTTGGTTTTCATGACGATGCTTTATTTGAGCAGTTCACGTACTTTCTCGATGACTTCTTCCTCGCCACCGTCCTGATAGCCGGTGTGCTGCCAAACGATCTCACCTTCGCCATTGAGTATAAAGGTGTGGGGCACGTTGACGACGTTCATTGCACGTTTGAGGTCGCTGTTTTGGTCAAGGTAGACCTCATAGGGCCAGTCGTTTCCTTCCACATGGGGCTTGACGCGGGCGGCGCTGCGGGCGTCGTCTATGGAGATGGCGACAATCTTTACACCAGTTTCTTCCTGCCACTCTTCGTAGAGGTCTTTGATGGTGTTAAGTTCACGGTTGCATGGTTTACACCATGTGGCCCAGAAACTGATAATTATCGGTTTGCCGTCGTTCTGTATGGACGACGACTGCACGCTTTGCCCGTCGAGGGTTTTGAGGGTGATGTTCTCAGGCATTTTGGCATTTTGGGCCATAATGGCACCGCCGAGCATTGCGGCAACAAGGAGAAAAAGAATCTTTTTCATATTTACTGTTTTATTATTAAGTGCGTTTGTGATTCGTTTTATTGCATCATTTCTACCTTTACGGAGGTCTGTTTCAGCAGTTCTTCCTCTTGTTTGATGAGAGTATCTGTGAATGGTGTGCTTTCACCGTCGGCAATGTCATCGCGCAGTTGGAAAAGGCGCCCATAGTGTAGACCGTATTGTTCGCAGTCGGGGTTGCCAAAGGCGGCAGCAGTTGCAAAGAGGCGTGCAGTCTTTCCGTCGATTATGCGCAGGTAGTTTTCTGCGTCCATTGCACGGACACCGGAAAGTATTTCTTGTTGCAGCAGTTCGGCCTCCACCATCTGCAGAACGGTATTGTTGATGCGCATTGCTGCATCATGGTCGTCTACTTCGTCAAGAAGTTGCATTATCTGTGCCAGATGGTAGTCTCCGACAAGCACGGCAACACCGTTGTTCCAACGGCTATTTACCGATTTCTGTCCTCGGCGCATGTTGGAACGGTCTATTACGTCGTCGTGCAGGAGCGATGCATTGTGGAGCATTTCGACGCAGACGGCGAGCAGCAGGGTCCGTTTGGCATCGAGAACGTCTGTGCCGAGTGTGGCAGCAGATGTGAGAAGCATGCGGGGGCGCAACATTTTGCCGGAGCGGGACGTGATGTAGCGGTCGACCTCTTTTAGGAGGTGACTGTTGCCCTGCATCATCCTTCGGATGTACTCGGTGCGGACCTGGTCAAGCTTGTCCTCCAAATTCATTGTATAGTGCAGAGAGTTTGTTGTATAGTTGTTTGCTGCTCTTCACCAAGGGAAGGCGCAGAGTGTTGCTTATGTGTCCCTGTATCTCCAGGAGGGCTTTTATGCCTGTGGGGTTTCCTTCGTCGAAGATGGCGTTCATGAGGGGAAGCATGCGGTAGTGGAGCGGTTGGGCTTTCTTGAAGTCGCCTTTGAGGGCGAGGTGCACCATTTGACTCATGGTGGCTGGCAGGCTGTTTGCCATAACCGATATCACTCCATCGGCACCGAGGGTCATGAGGGGGTATGTGAGGGAGTCGTCTCCGCTGATAACCTTGAATCCGGCAGGCCTGTTGCGCAGTATTTCCATTACTTGCTGTATGTTGCCGCTGGCTTCTTTTATGCCGATGATGTTGGGACATTCGGTAGCCAGGGCGAGTGTGGTCTCTGCACTCATGTTCACTCCGGTGCGGCCAGGGACGTTGTACATGATCACGGGCACTGGCGAAGCTTCGGCGACGGAGCGGTAGTGGGCTATGAGTCCACGTTGGTTTGGTTTGTTGTAGTATGGTGTTACAGAGAGTATGGCACTTATGCCGTCGAAGTTGATTCGTGCGAGGGTGTCGGTGAGGCTGAGTGTGTTGTTGCCCCCGAGTCCGAGCATTATGGGAAGCCGTCCGGCGACGGTCTCGACGATAAACTCCTGTACGGCCGAGCGCTCGCTGTCGGTCATGGTGGCAGCTTCACTGGTGGTGCCGAGGGCAACTATATAGTCTACGCCAGATGTTATGATGTGTTCGAGAAGTGCCTCGAGTTTTGTAAAATCGACAGTCTCCTGCTGTTTGCGGAAGGGGGTTATCAGGGCAACCCCTGTGCCATTGAAGAGAGGTTGTTTCATTTGGTTCTATTTTTTTATCATGCTTAGGTATTCTATGATGTTGTTGAAGAAGCCTTTGAGCTCCACTTGGCCGTCGCCGCGTATGATGAGGTCATACACTTCGGTGGGGTCTTCCGTCGGTGTGGCGTAGACCACCTTGAGGCTGGCGGTGGTGCGGAGGGCGATATACTGCGAGAAGAAGTTCTCTTCACCTATAGTGTCGATAAGAAGGTCATACGACTGTTCTACAAAGGGCCTGATGGACTCGTCAGATGGCAGTCCCCAGAAGTTTATGTCGGTCTTGGTGCGCACAATATGAGTGCCTTGGTGCGTTATGACAAAGTTTATCTCTTGGTCTTTGGGCAGTAGGGCTATGAATGAGACATGTTTGCCCTGGTTTTCCATCACTTTGGCAAAATGGTGCAGTATATTCCAGTTCTGCTCGCTGTCGAGGCGGCATATTACACCGATGTTCTTTACCTCTTCGATGTTGTCGATTTTCTTGTCGCGCGGTGCGTTTTTAAGGTCGCGGACAATGCTCTTGCGGCGTAATTCTTTGATGAAGTTGAGCATATCTCTTATTGTTCAAATAATGATTTCTGTTTGTATAGGGTGAAGCTATGGCGGTGATAGGGTGTGATGCCGTGCTTCTCTATGGCTTGATAGTGGGCGGCTGTGGGATAGCCTTTGTTGTGGTCCCAACCGTATTGGGGATACTCTTCGTGGAGACGCAGCATCAGTTCGTCGCGATGGGTCTTGGCCAGTATGCTGGCGGCCGCTATCGACATGTATTGTGCATCGCCGCCCACAAAGCATTGATAGGGCAGGGAGGTCTCGTTGTAGAATTTGTTGCCGTCGATTAGCAGGAATTCCGGTCTTTGTCGCCCTATTTTAGTGCCACCGCATACCACCGAAGGCGCAACAACACCCATCAGGGCGTTGGCGGCAAGGCACATGGCGTGGGTCGAGGCGTGCAGTATATTCAGCTGGTCGATCTCTGCTGCGTCCACTGTGGCAACCGCCCATGCTGCAGCCTCGGTCTCTATCTCTTTGCGTAGCGATGTCCGTTGGCGTTCGCTCAGCTGCTTCGAGTCGTTCAGCCGCTCGTTGACATAGCCGTCTGGCAGCATTACTGCCGCCGCCACTACCGGTCCTGCCAGTGGACCTCGGCCGGCTTCATCGCATCCCGCCTCGCGGCGGCCTTCTATGAACCAGGACTTTAGCATAGTATGGCGGCTATTAAGGTTGTTGCCAATGCTAGGTCTTTGTGCCATGTGCGGCTCTTGTGCCGTCCCATGAGTTTGCGGCCTCCTTGCAGCATCTGTGTGCCGCACAGGGCAAAGGGAATGGCCATTACGGTCGTGTCGGGTGGCATAAGGCCGGAGTATAGAAGCATGGCGGCACCTCCCACGAAAAGCAGCATGATAGTGGTGGCATTCATCTTCCATACCACGGTCCTTTCGCTCATGTGTCCGAAGGCGGATATCATCGCCAGCAGCATCATTAGGGTGACCACAATGATGCATATTGTCTTGAGGGTGCCGACTTTCGTGATGTATATCCCGGCAGAGCCCAGTGTGAGGGTTACGCTGTCCCACCAAGCCGCCATGCCATCGGTCATGAACAGCACGCTGAGCAGTATTACGTATGGTGAGAAGAAACCGAGTATCATCACGGCGATATCCTTGATATTGTAGAGGCGGTAGTTGATGCCGATCAGCAGGTAGCTGGCCATGAGCATCACCGACGGAACATATAGCATTGTGCAGAGTCCTATAAGTGATGTGACGGTACAAATCTGTCGTGTGTCGATGGTCAGCAGTGTGCCGCGCAACATGAGCTGCCGCACTCCTACAATCATTACCCCCGCCACCAGCAGGGTGGGGGTGAGGGTGGTGATGGTGGCGCTGGCCATGGTGACATACAGCAAGGTCGGCAACAGGCTGTTCTGCGACACCAAGCCAGCCTCGGCAAGTATCATGTTCAGCCCGAAGCCTTCTACCAGCACAAGTATCATGGCCAATATCACGGCCAACAGGGGCACTTCCGAAAGCCATGAGTGTATAAGACTGAAGAGTATCGCGTGGTCTTCAACCACGGGTGGTGGCGACGCCAACGAACGCGCCCATAGCAGCGCCAGTGCCGCCAGCACCAACACTACTTGCAGCAACATGCTTCGTTCAAACAATTTCAGCATCGCCTTGTTGGAATAATACTATTTCACAATCAGTTTGGCCGTGCGGCTGCCGATGCGGACAATATAAATGCCTGATGCCCATCCGCTCACATCGAATGAGGCCTCCTGGCGCACCGGCATCTGCATCACTTGCACTCCGTTTGTGTTGTATACCGTCAGGGTTTCGCTCTCGCCGCATCCGCTCTGCACCGTTACACGGCCGATTGCGGGATTGGGGCACACCAGCAGTGGCTGGTGCATCTCCTCGGCCTGACGTATACCGACATGCTCTATGACGTAGTTGATGGCACGCAGTGCATCGACTTTGCCCCAACCCCAGCGTACACTGGCGCTGTCGTTGGCGTGCAGATCGCCGGTGCGGATATCGTTGCGGGCTGTGACCATCAGTGCTTCACGCACCTCGTCTACGGTAATATTGGGACGGGCCTGCAGCAGCAATGCCACAATGCCGGTCACGGCTGGACACGACATCGACGTGCCGCTCATTTTCGCCCAGGTATAGTTCCTGCCGCTGAAATACTTCTGCATGATAGGTGCATAGTAGCTGTCGGACCAATAGCTTATCGACGAGACCACATCTACACCCGGAGCCGACACCTCAGGCTTCTGGCTGCCATCGATAATGGGGCCATAGCTGCTGAAATAGGCTATATTGCCACACGAGTATGTCTCGGTGTAGCTGTTGTAGTGGTCGCTTCCGTGAGCCGCCACGCTGATGCATTTGGCGGCGCAGGCCGGTTCTCCGATGCCGTAGTTGGCATCGCCGCGCGTAAAGTCGGCATAGGTGCCTTTGGCAAAGTCGCACCCCTCGTTGCCGGCATGGTTCTCCTTGTTGGTTACGTTCCAGGCATGCACCGTGCCCTCATTGGCGGTGATGAAGAGCTGCAACTCGAAGTCGTTGTTGCGGTCTACGTCAAGCTGTATGTGCGGACGGTTGTCGAAGGGGTTGCTGTGCTCTATTATTGCGCGGTAGCCAATCTTCACGCCGCCGCAGTCTATGCTGTCGTATATCACCGTGTCGCCCATTGCGGTGCTGAGCATCGGGATACTCCAAATGTTGCCGTTGCCGTTCTCACGGAAGCCGGCTTCAAAGTCTTTCCCCTCTTCACCCCACATGATGAGGACCTGGCCAATACCTATGCTGGAACCGTAGTAGGAGGCGATGGTTTTCAGGGTGTCTGTGGTGCCGGGGCTGAAGGTGCGGCTTATGTGGAAGTAGCCGTCGCCGTTGTTGCCGGCGCTGGTGCAGAATACTACCCCTTCGTCGCTCCAGTTGTTTATGGCCTGGCTCAGCAGCGAGTGCCCGTCGATGCAGCTGAAGGAATACATGCCCCAGCTGCTGTTTACCACCAGTCGGCGCGAGCTGTCCTCGGCCACCTGCTTCATCCATGCCACACCGTCCATCCACTCGGCCTCGCCGAGGCCGAACGAACAGAGCAGCAGCTTGGCTCCGGGAGCTTGGCCGCGATAGTTGCCATCCACGCCTCTTCCGGCACAGATGCCGGCCACGTGGGTGCCGTGGGTACCGTAGCCGTAGAGGTTCGACGTGTCGCCTTGGGCGGCAATCAGTTCGTCATGGGTTGTGAGTTCGGTGCCATAGGTGAAGCCTGCAGGCGCCGGTCCGGCCATGCGGAAATGGTCCCAAGCCTTCTCAATGCGCCAGTTCACCTTGCCGAAACTGTTGTAGTTGATATGGGTGTAGTCGAAACCCCAGTCGGTGATGCCGATATACACACCCTCGCCGTTGTAGCTGGTGTCGCCAATCACTCCGAGGCCGTTCTGTACACTGTCGGTGCGGGTGTCGAAACGCGTGTCGTTGCAGTCGGGACGTGCTATGCGGTGTGAGATACTGTATTGCAGCACCTCACGGTTTTCCTCAAGCATTGCGAGGCTCTCCACCGGTACCCTGAGGGTCACTATCTGTCCAGCCAGCGCTCCTATCACTATGCCTGCCTTCTCCAGCACTCCACGGTCGAAGCCGGGCTGCATCTTTGCAAGAAAACTGATTTCGGTGGCTCCGGCAGCCAGTTCCTCTTTCACAAGGGCTCTGGTGTCGATGCCGCATTTGGCCGTCTGTGCTGTCGCTACACTTAAGATACTAATCGACAGCAGGATGAATAGCATTCTCTTCATATCGCAACTTTAATATATAGATTGCAAAAATACAAAAAGTTCGCGATATAGAAAAAAATATTTCCGTTTTTTGGGCCAAGAAGCCCTTCAATAAGCAGAAACGCAGCACATAAAGTGCTGCGTCGCTTGTCCTTTGGCGGAGAGACAGGGATTCGAACCCTGGGACCAGCAAGCTGGTCAACGGTTTTCGAGACCGCCCCGATCGACCACTCCGGCATCTCTCCTTTCAGACCCCGAACGGGTCTTAAAAAGCGGGTGCAAAAGTACTAACTTTTTGCGATATGGCCAAATTTATTTTGCCGTTATTGCTCCGACGACTCATTGTCAGACAGTTGAACTGCGGTCGTGAAAGGGTCGCGGTTTATCTCAACCCGCATGCCGTCGGTGGCCACGAGGCAGTTTTTGAACTCGGCGGCAGCCTGTTCATATAGCACTTCCGGCTCGCGATAGCGGGCGCTGATGTGCGACAGCAGCAGGCGGTGCACTCCCGCTTCGGCGGCCATGCGGCCGGCCTGACCGGCAGTGAGGTGCTGGCGTTCGCGAGCCAGGTCGACCAACTCGTTGGCAAAGGTGCATTCCACGCACAGTACGTCGCTGCAACGCAGGTGGGGCACTATGGCCTCGTCGTAGGCGGTGTCGCAGCAGTAGGTGTAGACCCCGGGTGTGCGGGTGGTGTTGCGTGGCACCTCGGTGATGCGGAAGCCGTAGGTGGGTACGGTGTGGACTATGCGGAAGGCGTCGACGGTGCAGCGGTTGCACTCGAAGATACGTTGTTCGCCCTCCTCAAAGTCCATCTCGGTCCACTCTATCGGAAACCCTATGTGGTTGCCTGTCAGGGCGAAGGTGGTCTCCACCACTTCGCGGGCCCCCTTGGGGGCGGCGATGGTCACCGTCTCTTTGCGGCCGCAGAGGTGCATGGTGCTGAGCAGGCCCGGCAGACCGAAGAAGTGGTCGCCATGCAGGTGTGAGATGATGATGGTGTTGATGGACTGCAGTTTCAGGTGGTTGCGGCGTATGCCGTCCTGTGTGCCTTCGGCGCAGTCGATGAGCAGTTTGAAGCCGCCCACGTTGAGCACCTGGGCGCTGCAGTGGCGGTGGCCGGTGGGCAGTGCCGCTCCTGACCCCAGTATTGTGACGAACATGTTCATATCCAGTGTAGTGGTTCTGTGGTTCAGTCTGCTTTGGTTCCGTGCACCCGATTGGGCCGGGTGAGCGACGAGAGGGCCAGAAGCAGGAAGGTGATGAGTCCGTTGACGAGCAGTATGGCGAAGCCGAAGTCGAAGCCGAAGGCGCGGTTGCAGGCGGTGCTCAGCAGGTAGCCGGCCACCGGCGACGCCACGGCTATGAAGGGCACCCATGTGTCGCGGGCACGCATACGGCTGAAGAGGCCGAAGGCGTAGAGGCCCAGCAGTGGCCCGTAGGTGTAGCCCGCTATCACGAAGATGGTAGAGATGAGCGAGTCGTCGTGGAAAGGCCGGAAGGCTATGATTACCAGCAGGTAGAGCAAGGCGAAAGCGACATGCACCAGGCGGCGTGTCCTGATGCTTCTCTTCTCGTCGCCGCTGTGCCCGCCTTTTTTGTCGAACCCCAGGAAGTTGTAGCAGAAGGTGGTGGTGAGTGCGGTGAGGGTGCCGTCGGCGCTGCTATAGCCCGCCGCCACCATGCCCAGCACAAACACCACTGCCGTGAAACCGCTGAGCGAGAAGGCAATGGAAGGGAATATCTTGTCGGGCACCACCTTGCCGTCGGCCCCCACGGGCAGGGCGAAACCGGTCTGTTCGGCATAGGCCAGCAGGGCGGCTCCGAGGCAGAGGAAGAGTATGTTGACCACGATGAAGAGTATCGAGCTGGTCATCACGTTCTTCTGCGCGTCGCGCAGGGTCTTGCAGGTGAGGTTCTTCTGCATCATGTCCTGGTCGAGGCCCGTCATGGTGATGGTGATGAACATGCCGCTCAGTATCTGTTTCCAGTAGTATTTGGGCGCAGTGGGGTCGGTCTCGAACATGCGGGTGTAGCCCTTGTCGGCCGAGAGGTTCAGCAGCTCGCCGATGTTCATGCCGAGGGTGTTGAGTATGGCCACCACCGTCGCCACCGCCGCCAACAGCAGGAAGGTGGTCTGCAGCATGTCGGTCCATACCACCGTCTTGATGCCGCCGCGGAAGGTGTAGATGAGGATGATGGCTATGAATACCACCGCCGGCACCCAGAAGGGGATGCCCCATGCACGGAAGACAAATTCGTAAAGCACAAACACCACCAGGTACATCCTCAGCGCCGACCCTATCAACCGGCTCAGTATGAAGAACGAAGCCCCCGTCTTCTCGCTCGCCTTGCCGAACCGCTGTCCGAGGTAGCTGTAGATGGAGGTGAGGCCGAGCTTGTAGTAGAGCGGTAGCAGCACCAGCGCAATTGTCGCATAGCCAAGCACGTAGCCAAACACCATGGGCATGTAGAACCACTTGTTGGCCATCACGTCGCCCGGCACCGACATGAAGGTCACACCGCTCAGCGACGCCCCTATCATGCCGTAGGCCACCACCGGCCATGGCGACCGCCTTCCGGCACGGAAAAAGGCCTCGTTGCCACGCGCACCGCGCCTGCCGGTGAGCCACATCACCGCAAACAGCAGTGCTGTGTAGGCTGCAAAACACACTAATATAGTAAGTTCCATCTGTGTTGTCTGAATTGTTCCGGTTGCAAAGTTACACAAAAAAGTTGAGACTACGACCTATAAAGTCGGTGCCAACGCCGGCACTTCTATAGTACATCCATAGTCGTTCTATAGTATTTCTTTAGTGGTTGACTATAGAACTACTATAGAACTACTATAGAACTGTCGGAGAAATGTCGGACCTGGGTCGGACTTGTCACGGAGTCATCCCGTACCCATGGACCGCCGGCATCGTGCCGGCAAGACACTTCGGCCACCCATGTTGTAAAAAAAATATATCCACAATGCAATATATAAATATTTTCGTCGTTATAAAGGCAGTAACTAACAATGGGCGGAATGTGCCCCTAAGTGTATAAAGGAATGAAAATTAGCAAAATACTGATAGCGATGCTCTTTGTGGCGGCCACCGCTACGGCTTCGGCCCAGTGCGGCCGCGACTTGCAGGACGACGAGATGCACGGCCCCGTGAAACGTATCGACGCGGTCATGTATGAGGCCGTGTACGACCTCGACGACAACCTCGTCAACGGCGACCAGCTGGAGCACCTCATTACCGTCTACAACGAGAAGGGTCAGCGCCGCAGCCAGACCTATCTCTCGGTGGCCGAGGATATTATCTTCCGCACTCGCTACAAACACGACGGTTTCGGCCTCACCACCCTCGAGCATGTGCTCGACAACCAGGAGCACGTCATCGGCCGCACCTACTACGTCTACGATGCCGACCACACCCTCACCGAGGTCTATGTGGAGGATGCCGAGCGCCAGATAGAGAGCCGTATGCTGCTCGCCCACGACCAGTTGGGACGCATCAGCCAGCGCAGCTTCAACGACCATGTGAACGAGGTCTACAAACGTGAAGTGTACGTCTTCAATCCCGACGGCTCGGTCAACAAGGCCGTCGTCTACGACCGCACCAAGAAGAAGGTGCAGGAGAAGCGCTGGGAATATGACGAGCAGGGCTACCCCGTGAGCTATACCCTCTACGACTACACCGAAGAGGAACCGGAGATGTTCATCACCCGCTATGTGCGTGAGTATGACGCCCATGGCAACTGGGTGCGCTGCACCGAATACGACGTCCTCGGCGACCGTATGCTCCCCACCTACACCACGATTAGGAATATAGAGTATTTCTAAATCTATGAAAGCCGGTTTCGTAAATATCATCGGCAACCCCAACGTCGGCAAGTCGACCCTTATGAATGCACTTGTCGGTGAGAAGTTGAGCATTATCACCAGCAAGGCACAGACCACCCGCAAGCGCGTGATGGGCATAGTCAACGGCCACACAAGCGAGAGCCGTCAAGCTGGCTTGGATGGCCGAGCGACAGAGGCTGAAGGCGCAGCCAATGGTGATGATTTCCAGATAGTTTACACCGACACCCCCGGCATCGTCAACCCCGCCAACAAGCTCCACGAGCAGATGATGGGCTTCATCGGTACCGCCCTGCAGGATGCCGACCTCTTTCTCCTTGTCACCGAGGTGGGGGAGACCTTCAAGAACCGCCACGTGCTGCAGAAAGTCATCGACTCCGATGTACCCGTAATCCTCGTCATCAACAAGATAGACCTCTCCGACCAGGCCACCATACAGGAGAAGATAGCCTACTGGCAGGCCGAGATACCGCGCGCCGTCATCGTCCCATGCTCGGCCACCGAGGGCTTCAATGTCGACAAGATATTCGACCTCATCCTCGAGCGCCTGCCCGAGCACCCGGCATACTTCCCCACAGACGAGCTGACCGACCGCACCATGCGCTTCTTCGTCAGCGAGATAGTGCGCGAGAAGATACTGCTCTACTACCAGAAAGAGATACCCTACAGCTGCGAGGTGGCGGTGGAAGCATACGAGGAGAAGGACGGCATCGACAACATATCGTGCCTCATCTATGTGGAGCGCGAGAGCCAGAAGGCCATTCTCATCGGCCACCAGGGCAAAGCCATCAAGAAGCTGGGTATCGAGGCCCGTAAGGACATAGAGGAATTCACCGGCAAGCGCTGCTTCCTATCATTACATATCAAGGTTCTCAAAGACTGGCGCAACAGCGACCGCGCCCTCAAGAGCTTCGGCTATTCGCTGGAAGATTAGTCTTCGAGGGCCAAGCCACCCAATGAGGTCTCTTTATAGAGGCTCGGCAAGTCGTGGCCAGTGAGTTTCATCGTTTTAACCACTTTGTCGAAGCTGATTATGTGGCGGCCGTCGCTCATCATGGCGTAGATGTTGATGTCCAGCGCCCGGAGTGCGGCCATGGCGTTGCGCTCGATGCAGGGTATCTGGACGAGTCCGCAGAGAGGGTCGCAGGTGAGGCCGAGGTTATGCTCCATGGCCATCTCGGCGGCGTATTCTATCTGCTTTGGACTGCCGCCGAAGAGCTGGTTGCTGGCCACGGCAGCCATCACGCAAGCACTTCCCACCTCGGCCTGGCAGCCCGCCTCGGCACCGCTGATGGTGGCGTTGGTTTTGATGACGTTGGCGAAGAGGCCGGCGGTGGCCATGGCGCGCAGTATCTCGCGGTCGCTGAAGCCGTGGGCAGTCTTCAGGTGGTAGAGTACGGCCGGCAGCACGCCGCTGCTGCCGCATGTGGGGGCGGTGACGATGCGGGCGCCGCAGGCGTTCTGCTCGCTGGTGGCCAAGGCGTAGGCAATGACAAGAGCACGGCTCTGCAGCGAGGGTTTGAAGCCACTGGCCCGCACATGATACTGGTGTGCTTTGCTACGCAGGTGCAGGCCACCGGCAATGACGCGGTCGTCCTGAAGACCTTCTTCGATGGTCTGTTGCATCTGCTGCCACATCTCTTCAAGGTAAAACCATAGGCTGCCATCCTCACATTGTTCCACATACTCCCAGAACGAGAGGCCCTCCTTGTCTATATATTCCATGATTTCCTTCATGGTGTTGTGGGGATAGACTTCGCCTTCGGGAGTGATGCCCAGCGGCACCTCGCCCTCCTCGGTGGCCAGATAGCCACCGCCTATACTATACACAAGCCAGTGATCGACAATCTGGCCATCGGCGTCAAGCGCCTCGAAGAGCATTCCGTTGGGGTGGAATGGTTTGACGATGTCCGCACGCCAGACTATCTCCACATCCTTGGGCGACAAGCCGCGGGTGACGGCCATGTCGGTGTGGTGCCCCTTGCCCGTGGCGGCCAGCGAGCCATAGAGGGTGACACGATAGCGCGAAGCCTGTCTGGTGCGGGCCGCAAACATCTCGGCAGCTCGGTTGGGTCCCATGGTGTGGCTGCTGCTGGGACCGTAGCCTATCTTGTATATCTTCTTGATTGTTTCCATAAGAGTATCAGAGAGTTTTTTCCTAACAAGGGCATAATTACAAACTGCAAATATACAAAATCTTTTCGGAATCTCCGTAATGTTTTTTTTCGTATCTTTGCCTTGTTTTTTTAGCATGGATAGAATATGAAGACTCTGAAAATATGCATCATATCGATACTCTGCCTGATGACGGCGCTGCCCGCTGTGGCCAACGACGGCACCTACTACACTCGTGGCAATCAGCTCGTTCCCCTGCAGGAAACGGACATCAGCGTGCGGCGCGAGGCGCTGACCATCAGCCTGATGGACAACGGAATGGCCCGCGTGGATGTGCAGTACGAGTTCTGGAACCCTGGCCCCGCCAAGCGCCTCACAATGGGTTTCGAGGCCGACCCGCCGTACAACTACGACTATAAGTTCCACCCCGACGGCCGCCACCCCAGCATCAGCCTTTTCACCGTCGAAATGAACGGCCGCCAGCTGGAGTACAGCAACGCCGTATGCGTGGCCGACACGCTGCCGCTGACGAAGGTCAAAGACTTGAATCGCTACTACATGTGGGACAACAACTGGCTCTACGACACCGCCAACGCCGACCCGAAGTCCGGCTACAACGACCCGATAGACTACGATGCCGGCATCCGTTTCGCCTACGTCTACTACTTCGACGCCGATTTCCAGCCTGGTCTCAACCGGGTGCGCCACACGTATGTCTACCGCATGTCGACCATGGTTGGCATCCCGTATCTGGTGGAATACAAGCTGACGCCTGCCGCCCGTTGGGCCGGAGGCAAGATTGACGACTTTACGCTCACCATCCGTGCCGACAGCACGGCCAAGCACTTCTACGTCTTCGACAGCGCGTTTGCCGGCACCCCCTTCGCCGTCAGCGAGGGCATGGGCAAGACGCGCCGTTCCAACCGCTACGGCAACCCCACCGAGGTGTCGCTCCGCAACGGCGCCATCACGCTTCACACCACCGATTTCACGCCACAAACCGAACTCAGCATCCGCGCCGTGGGCGAAGAGGTCTACTATGATGGCAACACATGCATTGTCGGCGGCACCTACGACCGCTCGTCGCGAGAGTGGTGGGGTGCTTATGAGGGCCAACGGCAGATTCCAGCCGACAAGGACTTCCGCCAGCGCGTGACCCGCAACCTGCCCTACGCCAACCGCGGCCACGTGTTCCGCGACAAGCGCCTGCGCGAATATTTCGAGGGCCTCTGGTGGTACATGCCCGACCCCGACTACAAGGACGACACCTCCGACTTCACGCCCGTCGACTGGGATTACGTGAAGTATAAAGAGCGATAGGCGAATACGTTTCTGACTGGCAGAACCACAAAAAAGCAGGCGACCCGATTCGAGTCGCCTGCAATACAGATTGTTCAGAAGTTTTACTCGGCAGCAGCCTCTTCGCCGTCGTCGGCGGTGGCGCTGGCGCGGGTGCTCATCACGTTGACAACTTCGCTGCTCTTCGGGTTGAGGATGCAGTAGTTCTCGGTGACGATATCCTGCACGCGGACACGCTGGTTGATGTCGAGGTTGGTGATGTCGATAAGCACTTCGCTGGGCATGTTGGCAGGGATGGCCTTCACGTTGAGGCGTTTCTGCTTGTAGGCCAGTTTACCGCCCTTCATGACACCCTTGCTGGTACCAGTGGTGTGCACGGGGATGGACATGACGACGGGCTTGTCGTCGGTCAGCTCGTAGAAGTCGGCGTGGTAGACGATCTCGGTCACGGGGTGGAACTCGATGTCTTTCAGCATGGCCATGTGGTC
>JAEEGL010156683.1_pt1 | contig 27926 bp, 36 predicted proteins | sample 9134231 | NCBI WGS metagenome assembly JAEEGL01 (sample SAMN16246548, study PRJNA631951) | gut metagenome | biome: gut microbiome; feature: rumen; material: fiber-attached | host: Bos | place: Iran: Karaj | collected 2018-10
GGAAAATAGGTACATGCCAACACGGACAGAGGTTAGGCTGTGCAAGTCTAACCTCTGTCTGCTTAATATTCCTCCATAGCTCAGTCGGTAGAGCACCTGACTGTTAATCAGGGTGTCACTGGTTCGAGTCCAGTTGGGGGAGCTACGATAGCCGCTTCTTTTCCGCACCTCTAGCTCAGTTGGTAGAGCAACTGACTCTTAATCCGTGGGCCCAGGGTTCGAGTCCCTGGAGGTGCATCGGAGCGGCTATCATAAAACGGGGCATTAGCGCAGTTGGGAGCGCACAACACTGGCAGTGTTGGGGTCACGGGTTCGAGTCCCGTATGCTCCAGAAAACAGAAAACACTTCAGAAATGAAGTGTTTTTTGGTTTAAAAAGAAGAGGCTCACACGGTCTGTGTGAGCCTTATATCGTTGGTTGGGAATAATCATCCTATCTTGGGCAGCTGCGCCGCGTACTTGGCCAGTTCCTCATCCGTCGGGATGTAGTCATCCATTTTGCCGTCATGGTATTTCTCGTATGCCACCATGTCGAAGTATCCGGTGCCGGTAAGACCGAATACGATGGTTTCTTCCTTTCCTGTCTCCTTGCATTTAATGGCTTCGTCGAGCGCAGCGCGGATCGCGTGGGAGCTTTCAGGCGCAGGGAGAATGCCTTCGACCCTGGCAAAATACTCTGCTGCTTCGAAGACTGAAGTCTGTGGAACCGATATGGCTTCCATATACCCGTCGTGATAAAGCTGCGACAGGGTCGAGCTCATGCCGTGGTAGCGGAGACCGCCCGCGTGGTTGGGTGCGGGAATGAAGGATGAGCCGAGCGTATACATCTTCGCAAGCGGGCACACCTTGCCGGTATCGCAGAAATCATATGCGAACTGTCCTCTCGTGAAGGAGGGGCAGGATGCGGGTTCCCCTCGGCCCTGATCTTTTTCAGTACGGTGATCCCGTCCATTCCCGGCATCATTATGTCCAGAACCGCAGCGCCGTAGCTGCCGAGTTCCAGATATGACAGGGCATCCTCGCCGTTGTACACGGCATCCACCGAATAGTTGTTCTTTTCGAAAATCTTGAAAATAGCTTTTGAGAGGGCCTTCTCGTCCTCGGCAAGCAGAATACGCATCTTGAAAACCTCCTGTTTTCCAGGATTATAATGTCTGAACCTTAACTGTGCTTTAAATGGTCAAAAAACGTCGGGATATTTCTCGGACCGTAGTCAGAGTGACTCCAGCCTTTGCGCCAGATCCTCAGCGAGCTTCATATAATATCCGTATCTCTCGTCGTCACGGTTGCCGTACCGGTTGCCGAGCATGATCCATTCGCAGTATTCGTGGAATATGAAATAGTCGAGGACATGGCGGTATTCGTCAAACGGTATGCCGTGCTTTTTAACGAGATTGTCGTAATAGTATCCGACTGCGAAGGATTTGTCTTCATCGGACATGAAAAAATATGAGTCCGGGTCGTTCCGCCCGTGGGCGATAAGACGCGCGAAAGGGCCGGGATAGGGAAGGATCCCCGCATATTCCCAGTCTGTTATCACAGCTCTTTCCTCATTAATTATAAGATTTATCGGGAGCAGATCCTCATGGCAGACTGTCCGCGGCGTTTCCCTGTAGATGTCCGTGAACTTGCTGTAGGTTCTTTCGAGAAGCTCCGAACCCAGATACTTTCCGTCTTCAGCGATGGCTGCCAGAGCGCGGTCCATTGATACACATGTATCGTACATATCCTCGCGCTGCCAGAACTCATCCTGCATACGGGTCAGCGCATCAAGGGCCTTTGTCAGTTTTTCTCGGCTGCAAATCCGGAGATCAGTGCCGGGGCAGTATTCTGTTAGGAAGTATTCGCTTTCACCAAATATGCACGACCCCAGCAGAGCCGGGACATAGGGTTTGCCGGAGGGAAAATATGCCCTGTACGCCTTCAGCTCATACGCTTTGGCCTGTTTTAGGACGGATTTTTCTTTTCCGTCGTCGACGAGCCATACGGCATATTCGGATCCGTCTTCATCAGAAGTGAATGCCTTGACGGACTCCCCGGAGATGCCGGGGCGTCCCAGAACGTTCAGGATCTCAATGAGTTCAGCCTTGCTTGGTATTTTTCTATCTACCATTATCATATCAAATTACAGCTGTGCTGGATCTCAGCTGTGCTGTGAGTTTTTCATAGAAAGCGATGTAGAACGACAGCCGTTCTTTCCACATCTCTTCAGCTGCATCCGTTCCCATCGGCATCGACAGCAGGTCACGGAGTTTTTCAAGTCTTTTTCCGGTGAACTCGAGCTTTCCTTCGTAAGTCATGTGAATGAAGTCTTCTTTTGCCAGCACCTCGTGTATCCGGTACGCGTCGAACCGGTCGATGTTGTCCGCGTCTCCCACTGTTACGGCGAAGGGCGTCCTTTTCCCCGGAAAGTCTGCTTTGTCGTCCACATGGATCGCGATCCCGTAGCAGATGTCTTCTATCCTGTCAGCGGCCATGCCAAGACCTTTGAGAAATGGACGGGCGATCTGAGCGGAACGTCTTCCGTGTTCCAGCCACCCGTTCTCGCCGAATTCCTCGCAGTACGCGATGTCGTGGAGAAGGCAGGCTATCACCATTTCCGTTTCATCGAAGCCTTCTTTCTTCGCGATCTCACGTCCGATATTGGCGACCCGGTATGAGTGCTCTAGACGGTAGGATCCGGCTGGCGGATTCGACTTGAAGTAGGGGCTTTCGCTGAGTTTTCTTCTGAGGAAGTCCTCTGTCATTTTGATTCTTTCTTCGTTCATCATCACGTTTCCTCAAACTCTGTACTTGCCTTTGCCTGTTTCTATGTATGATTCGATGTTTTCCTCGAGCATATCCATGAGTCTGCACCGTGCCTCGTATGATGTCCAGGCGCAGTGTGGAGTGATTATGCAGTTGTCGCACCCGAGAAGGGGATTGTCGGGAAGCGCAGGTTCTGCGGCAAGAACATCCACGCCGCATCCCCTTATCTTTCCGGATTTGAGCGCTTCCGCCACGTCATGCTCATTGAACACAGCTCCCCGGGAAGTGTTGATGAGACATACGCCGTCCTTCATTTTTGAGATTAGAGACGAGTTCACGAGCTCTCTGGTCTGATCAGTGAGGGGACAGTGGAACGAAATATAGTCGGAATTCGAAATAAGGAGTTCAGGCATACAGAAAGTGACGCCATTTTCCGATCCTTCGGTCCTTGAGCGGCTGGTGGCAAGCACTTTCATGCCAAGGGCCCTGCATATGGCGGCGAATCTCGCCCCGATCTGGCCGTATCCGTAAATGCCCATTGTTTTGCCTGCCAGCTCCTCGAACCTGTACTGCGGGTAGAAGAAACCGGGTATACCGGTCCACCGGCCGTTTCTTGCCATGTCCTGGTAGTTCCTTATGTCAAAAGCGAGTGAGATCAGGAGCGTGAGGGCTGTCTGGGCCACAGAATCGGTGGAATAGCCGGGTATGTTACAGACTTCTATCCCCCGTCTGCGGCACTCTCCGACATCTATCATGTCATATCCCGTGCCCATGGCGCTCACAAGCTTCAGCTTCTGCGCTTTGTCCAGGACATCCTTACCGATCTTCACTCTGTTGGTGAAGACAAAATCCGAATCCTCAAGCGATCCGGCGACTTTGTCCTGGGGCAGCTTGTCATATACTTCGATGTCGCAGTGCTTTTCGAATACCGACCATGAAAGATCCCCGGGATTAACGGCGAAGCCGTCCGTGACCGTCAGTTTGTATTTTTTCATCTGTATATCCTTTCACCGTCATGGGCGAATATCCCGAACCCGCGGCCCATGACTCCGCCGTTGTTCCTGAGATATTCCGCCAGCCTTTTCTGAAGCCCCGTTTCTTGCGGCAGGTCATCGCTGTATTCCCTGTGGGCTCTTCCGAATATGCGCCAGAGATCCCTGGGGTTCTTCGCCTCCTCGGCTGCGATTATATCGAAATTGTCCATGAAAGCCAGTATGTTAGAGGAGGGATCCATGAATTCGCGGTTTTTCGGCCAGATTATCCAAGTACTGCATACGAAAACCTGAAGTCCGGTGCATCCGAAGTATTCATAGGCTTTTCTGAAAGATGCCGCAACATCGTCCGGGTGCAGTCCGCCGTCCTCGGGAATGTGGATGTTTATGACCCTGTCCCCAGGCTTCACCCAGAGACCGTATTTGTTCCAGCATAAGTTCAGGGGATAATCGATGACTTCGAATTCAAGACGCACCAGCCTTACCAGCTCATTCGTGAAGAAGCGTGAGATCCAGTCCAGCTGGTCCCTTATCCCTATGACGCCGTAATTCTTTTCGTTTGACTTCGACCACACGGTTATCTCCTTCATGGAGTCGAAATATATCCGGTCTTCCAGGCCTCTTGACCGGTACAGGTCATAGCTGTCAAGTGCCAGGAGCAGATATATGCTCATCTGGGAAAGATCCTCGTTGTGACCGAGGGCGTGTATCAGCCTGTCGTGCTTCTCACGGCTCTTCAGATCCCTCTGTATGTCAAGGTAGAGCTCTGCCTTGTCGGTCACGATCTCGTTGATGACCGGGAGAGCGCACTCGAGATATTCCACGGGAAGTGATATCCCGTCGGCCAGCCACCTGAGCCTTGCGTCTGTATATGATTTGATGTCGGGCATGATTTGCCTCCTTCTGTATATGCAGAAAAAACGGCTAATCAGCCGTTTTTTCGTCCTCAGTCTCGTCTGAGTCCTCTTCTTTTATGACTTTTATCACGGCGTCGGATATCTGGTGATCCTCAACCTTGTAAACGGAGATGTGGAATCTGCCTATGTCGAGCTCGATGTCCTGGCTGCCGTCATCCGGGATAATTCCCAGTGTTCCGAACACGAGACCGGTGAAGGTGTCGAATTCGCTCCTGTCTATCTCGATGCCTGTGGCTTCCTCGATATCGTCAAGCTCTATGTTGCCGGTGATCTGCCATGTGTCATCGGATACGCGGGTGATGACCGGAGTGTCCGGATCAGCGTCAGCATCGTCGACTCCGATATCGCCCATGATGCACTCGACAAGGTCGTTCATGGTGACGATGCCCACCATTCCGCCGTACTCGTCAAGCACCACGGCAAGAGTGTTGCCGGTCTTCTTGAAGTTGGCGAAAAGCACGTCAGCCTTTATTGTGTCCGGTACGAAGTACGGGGGACGCACCGCTTCCTTCATGACGTTTTCCCTGGATTTATCCTCAAGTCTGAAATAGTCCTTTGCATTGAGTATGCCGATTACGTTATCGGTAGTCTCCTCGCAGATCGGATAAAGGGTGTGACGGATGGAGTGAATCGTCTGGGCCCACTCATCCATGCTTTCGTCCATCCAGAGAAGGGAGACATCGGTCCTGTGCGTGGCGATCTCGCCCGCAGTCAGGTCGTCGAATTCGAACACGTTCTGGATGAATTCCTTTTCATCCACGTCGATGGTGCCGCTCTCGGCACTAGCGTCCACTATGAGCCGTATCTCCTCTTCGCTTGCCTGCTCGTCCTGTTCATTGGGATCGACCCCGAACAGACGGAGGATGAGATTGGTGGACACGGTGAGAAGGGAAACGATCGGAAGGAACAGTATTGAAAGCAGTCTCACAGGACCGGAAAGCGCCAGGGCTATCTTTTCTGGTTTCTTCATCGCCAGCCGTTTCGGCACTAGCTCACCGAAAACGAGGGTGAAATACGAAAGCACGAGAGTAAGGAGAACGACTATGATCGTCCTCAGGGTGTTTTCAGGGATGGTCCAGCCCGCATTGATGAGGACCGATGTTATAGGACCTGCAAAACTGTCGGCCGCGAACGCGCTGGCGAGGAATCCCGCAAGGGTGATGGCGACCTGTATGGTTGATAGGAATCTGGCCGGTTGTTCTTTGATTTTCAGAAGCCTTTTTGCTCTCTTGTCACCGTCTTCGGCGAGTTTCTGGAGTTTAAGCTCGCTGACGGATATGATGGCGATCTCCGCGCAGGCGAAAACCGCGTTCAGGAATATGAGTATAACTTGTAACAGCAACAACCAGGCTACAGAATCAGGGGGAGGTTCCAATTGAATTATCCTTTCATTTTTGTTTGTTCATATATTCTAGGGCATAACCCTACAATCTTGAATTATATATCAACAGCCCTATTTAGTCAAGTGCTGCGCGTCCTCGTACTAAATATGTAACACAAATGCAACATTAGTTTTTTTCATGAATGCTGTTGACAACGTGATAAAATCGGGTATAATTAAATTGAACACAATTGAACGGAGGGTGATATATGACGATATACGACTTCAGCATAAGGAAAAGAGACGGATCCGAGATCCCGATGGCAGACTACAGGGGAAAAATCCTGCTGATAGTGAATACGGCTACCGGGTGCGGGTTCACGCCCCAGTACAGGGATCTTCAGGAGATATACGAAAAGTATTCTGACAAAGGTCTTGAGATCCTTGATTTCCCGTGCAACCAGTTTGCAAACCAGGCTCCCGGAAATGACGATGAGATACATACTTTCTGCACCGGACGGTTCGGCATTACTTTCCCGCAGTTCGCAAAGATCGACGTGAACGGGGAAAACGCGTCCCCGCTGTACAGATGGCTGACTGCCAATTCAAGATTCGACGGTTTCGGGAAGGGGATAAAGGCGAAAATGCTTAACCTTGCCGTAAAGGCGAACGAGAAGGGGAACGGTGATGAGAATGCCATCAAATGGAACTTCACGAAATTCCTCATCGACCGGGAAGGGAACATGCTCGGAAGGTTCGAGCCCACGACAGACATGAAGACAGTAGAGGAAAAAGTTAAGGAGGCTATAGGATGAGATACGAATACACTACGTTCGGAACATGCTCGAGGAGGATATTCTTTGACATTGACGGCGACAGGATCACGAACGTTTCCTTCGAGGGAGGGTGCAACGGCAACCTGAAGGCCGTATCGAAGCTTGTGGACGGCATGACCGTCGAGCAGATCGAGGGATACCTGAAAGGCAATACCTGCGGGCCACGTTCCACGTCCTGCGCGGACCAGCTGGCAAGAGCAGTCCGGGAAGCGTATGACAAGACGTCCGGAAAGGCAGAGTGATGGATAAGTACGACACTCTCAAACTTGAAAACCAGCTCTGCTTCCCGCTGTATGCTGCTTCGAGGGAGATCATAAAGCAGTACCGTCCTTTCCTTGACGAGATAGGTATTACGTATACACAGTACGTGGTGATGATGGTGCTGTGGGAGAACCGCTGCATAAGCGTAAAAAAATTGGGGGAGGAGCTGTATCTGGACAGCGGCACCCTGACACCGGTCCTGAAGAGCCTTGCGGACAAGGGATATATCACAAGAAAACGCTGCCAGAAGGATGAAAGAGTACTCATAGTATCTCTGACAGAAGAGGGAAAACAGCTCCGCGAGAAGGCGGTCGAGATACCGTCCCAGATGGCCGCATGCGTAAATGTTTCAAAAGAAGAAGCCGAAGTGCTGCATAAACTGCTGTATAAGATTCTTGAAAGGAAATAGGGAAAATGGTAAAGAATACGCCTCCGATGGGATGGAACTCATGGAACACCTTCGGGTGGGACATAAACGAGGAAATAGTGCTTAGCACAGCCGACACGATGGTCAAAGAGGGCCTTCTGGACGCGGGATATGAGTATCTCGTCATTGACGACTGCTGGGCAGAGGATGAAAGAGACCGCGACGGAAGACTTGTTCCCAACAGGGAGAAATTCCCTCACGGTATGAAATACGTGGCGGACTACATACATTCAAAGGGACTGAAATTCGGGATCTACTCGAGTGACGGGTATCTGACCTGCGCAGGATTTCCCGCATCATACCAGTATGAATTCATCGATGCGGAGACCTTTGCCTCCTGGGGCGTGGATTTCCTTAAATACGACAACTGCTTCAAGCCTTCGAGCATACCCGCCAGGCTCCTTACACACAGAATGAGCTTCGCACTTGAGAACTGCGGAAGGGACATACTGTTCTCATCCTGCTGCTGGGGCACCGAGAGCGTGAAGGAGTGGATAAAGGAGACCGGCGCCCACATGTGGAGATCCACCGGAGACATCCTTGACAACTGGGCCTCCATAAAGCAGATACATTACCTGCAGATGGACTATCAGCCATTCAACGGGCAGGGATGCTTCAATGACATGGACATGCTGGTAGTCGGGATGAACGGTCAGGGCAATGTAGGTCTGGGAGGCTGCACCCTGACGGAGTACAGGACACACTTCTCCCTGTGGTGCATGCTCAACTCGCCTCTGATGCTGGGATGCGATATACGGAACATGTCGGATGACGTCAAGAAGATCATAACCAACAAGGAGATCATCGCAATAAACCAGGATCCGGCCGGCCGTCAGCCCATGCTGCTGCAGGGCTTCAGGAACGGAGTACATGAGCAGTTCTTCATCTGGGCAAAACATCTTGAAGGCGGGGATCTCGCCGTAGGCGTATTCAATCTTCTCGATCACGATGAACGTGTGTTCGTCGGCTATGATGCCTTGGGGCTCGATCATACATCAGACAGAGTCCTCAAATTCAGGGATGTCTGGAACGACAGGGAATGGATATACAGGGACGGCATAAAGACCGTAGTTCCCGCTCATGACTGTTACGTGTGGAGATGCTCGTTGCTCCCGTACGAGAAATAATACTTGTTACAGAAAAGGACTCCGGTTCATAAGCCGGAGTTCTTTCTCTTTTCTCTCTTTATTTTGTTGATATGCCTTTCGAACACGCCGCTCTCGATCAGCTCAGCTATGACATACTGTTCGAATATGCTGACCGTGCAGGAATTGAAGCCAAGATGCTCATTGTACAGTGGTACCATGCCGGGTGGCAGCACCAGGTAGCCGACCCTGACGGAAGGGGCAATGGTCTGTGAAAAGGTGTTGAGATATATGACCCTGCCGTCTGACATGGAGAACAGGGTGTCTTCGTGCTTGGAAGCCGGAGTGAGCTCCGAATCGTAGTTGTCCTCGATTATGTACCTGTTGCCGCCGGATACCCAGTTTATGTACTCACGTCTCTTGCTGGCGTCTGCCGAGGCTCCGCTCGGGAAACTGTTGAATGGCGTCACGTGCAGGACGCTGGCCTTTGCCGAGTTGAGTGCGGATGTCCTTATTCCGGTCTTTCCCATGGGCAGTTCCTCAACGGGAACGCCGTTCGCCCTGTATACCAGCCCTATCTTTTCATAGGAAGGGGATTCGATGCCGAAGACACATTTCTCAGGGACGATCTTCTTCATGAACTCAGCCAGCATGCCGTACAGGAATTCGGCCCCTGCCCCTATGACCACCTGCTCGGGCCCGGCATCTATACCGCAGCTTCTTGACAGATACTTTGATATCGCGGAACGCAGTTCGGGACATCCGTTGTTTGGAGATTTTACGAGCAGTCTTTCACCGCAGTCGGATATGATCTTTCTCATGGTCCTGGCGAGAGTGCTGAACGGGAACTCAGTCCTTTCCGCTGCCTGCTGCGCTCCAGTTTCAATGTCGGCTGATTCCGCCGGGAACGATATGAAATTGTCTGAGCGGTAGACGACATAATATCCGCTTCTTTCCCTGGATTCGATGTATCCCTCGTCCTCCAGAAGCTCATAGGAATGCTGCACAGTGATCACGCTGGTGCCGGCATCTGACGCAAGGAGCCGCTTCGACGGGATCTTCGTGCCGTTTTTGTAGATCCCGTTTATGATGTCTTCCCGAAGCTGGTAGTAAAGCTGCATGTAAGCGGGCCTTGGGTCGGTTTCACTGATCCGGTATCTCATCTGGTTATATAAAAATATACCTTTCTGATTATTTTTCTATGATCAGATTATATATATAATTTTCCAAAAAGTAAAGAGAAAATCTGAAGAAAAGAGGAAACGGCCATGCAAAGCGTCAATGTGAAGAAGCTTACGCTCTGGATCTGCATAACCGCCATGCTGACGGCCATCAATGTGCTCCTGAGTTCCTTCGGGATTCCGGTGCCGGGCGGACACCTCTATCTGAACGATATAGTCATAGTGCTCGCTTCCATAATCCTTAACCCAATAGGCGCTTTCATCGTGGGCGGGGTGGGCTCGTTCCTCGGGGACTTTTTCTTCTATCCGACGCCGATGTTCGTTTCGCTCGTTACCCACGGGCTGCAGGCGGTGGTGATATCGGTATTTTCCCACTACATAATGAAGAAGAAGAGAGTATTTTCGTCGGGAGTTGGCGTGGCAATAGGAGCAGTGATAATGGTAGTGGGCTACTCACTGGGAAGGGCGTTCATATACAGCACTCCGGAATACGCCTGGATCAAGCTGCCGTACCAGATCCTGCAGGCGCTTCTCGGAGCGATTGTTGGCATGCTGCTGGCATGGAAATTCGGCATGGTGAAACTGTACAACAAGACAGTCGAAGGCCATGTTTCATAGAGCCGGACAACATCAAATCCGGACCGTTTGACGCGGCCCGGTTTTTTCTTTTTCGCTTGCCTTCGGTTTTCACCGATTTTGACCAAAAAACACGTGAAAAAGCGATAGCGTTTTATATACTATAAGGTTGAAAGCCGGGGCCTTTGATGGTATAATAAACTGATATCATATGGGAGTTTGAAGCTATGCTGGACGCCGAAAGCAAGAAGAACCTTCTAAAAATATCCGTCGGCAGTATCGTGTGTTCCGCGATAGTCGCCGCGGTGTTCATCATCATAGGGCAGTTCGATCTGTCCGTCGTTTTCGGCCTGCTCATAGGTCTGGTCCTTTCGATCGGTAACTTCTACGCCATGTCGGTCACGGTGGCGAAAGCCCTCGAGACAGGAGACGAGAACGAGGCGAAGAAAAGGATCCGGAACTCATATCTCATACGTACGGGCATCATGGTCGCCGTGATCGCCGTATCCATCATAGTGAAGCAGATCAACCCGATCCCGGTCCTGCTTTCGGTGTTTTACGTGAGGCTTACCATATTCATCACCGGCCTGTTCGAAAAGAAGAAAAAGCCGGAAGACGGCGATACAGCCGCTCCGGCGGACGAAGCACAGGAGATCCCCCCGGAGGCTGAAGCCGCTGATGAAGAGGAAGAGGAACAGCCGGACGAATTCGAGAAATTCGTGAAGCGTTTCTCCAAAGGACCGGTGCCCGGAGAAGAGAACAAAACGGAAAAACAGTAACGGATCCTTTTTCGGAGGATTTTATGGATAACATAAGCATTACAGGGGCGAAGATACTGTTCACGATCCCTGTATTCGGAGGCATACCTATAACCGAGACCCAGGTGAATTCCTGGATCATCATGCTGGTTATATTCCTGATATGCTTCATTCTGACAAGAGGCCTGAAGGTCAAGCCCACCAGCAAACGACAGATAGCCGCTGAGTGGATAGTCGAAAAGGTTGAGGCGCTGGTGGCCGGCAACATGGGGGAGAAATTCATGGGATTCGCTCCCTTCATAGCAGCCATCATAAGCCTGTCCGCATTCTCGTCCCTTTCCGCTCTGTTTGGCATGTATCCGCCTACAGCCGACCTGAACACCATCGCGGGATGGTCACTGGTGGTCTTCACCCTCATAACCTTCTACAAGATCAAGTCGAACGGTTTCGGTGGATATCTCAAGGGATACACGAAGCCCTTCGCGCTGTTCACGCCCTTCAATATTCTGTCCGAGCTGGGCACCCCGGTTTCGATGACTTTCCGTCATTTCGGAAACATAGTATCGGGCGTGGTCATATCGACACTGATACATGCGGCGCTGGCGGCCCTTTCCTCGGCCGTGTTCGGCTGGCTGCCCGGGATATTCGGTAAGATACCTTATCTGCAGGTCGGAATCCCGGCTGTGCTGTCGATATATTTCGACGTTTTCACTTCATGCATGCAGGCATTCATATTCGCCATGCTGACGATGCTTTACATCGCCGGGGCGGCGAATACCGATGAATAACTAAAAACACAAAACAAATATCTGATAGGAGAACTCTTATGGAAATCGCAAAAGCAATTATCATGGCAGGTTGCGCAGTGGGCGCAGGTCTTTCGCTGATCGCGGGCATAGGCCCCGGTATCGGTGAAGGTTACGCAGTAGGCAAGGCGTGCGAAGCCATCGGACGTCAGCCCGAGTGCAAGTCTTCCGTCACTTCCACCATGATCATGGGATGCGCCATCGCCGAGACCACTGGTATCTACGGATTCGTCATGGGTCTTCTGCTGATGCTCCTCGCTCCCAACCTCTTCCTTTCCAACCTTTAATCGGAACAAGAGGCAGGCAAAGCCCTGCGCGGCAGGGATCAAAAATTCTTTTCGGAGTTTACAATGGGCGAACAATATTTGGAACTGATTTCGTTGAACGTATGGCACATCGTCGTCACCATCGCGAATCTGTTCATCCTTGTGCTCATCCTGAAGAAGTTTCTGTGGAAACCGGTGAAAAAGGTGGTCGCGGAAAGACAGAACCAGGTGGAGAGCATCTACAGGGAAGCGACGGACTCGAGAGATGCGGCTGAACGCGACAGGCTGCTATACGAGGAAAAACTGAATAATGCTCAGAACGAAGCCGAGGATATTGTCAGGACCGCCACGCAGAAAGCCGACAGGCTGAGTGACGAGATCGTGAACGAAGCCAAGCAGAAGGCTGTCCAGACGATGAAGAGGGCAGAAGAGGATATCGAACTGGAAAAGAAGAAAGCCATGAACGAGCTGAAGAACGAGATCTCGGGCATTTCGGTCCAGATCGCGGAGTCCGTGGTCGGAAGAGAGATAAACGAGGAAGACCACAGGGAACTCATCGACAGCTTCATCGACAGTCTGTAAGCGGAAGCGGAGGACCAGCCGATGAGCAAGATATCCAAGGAATACGGAAGCGGACTCTTCGCACTCGCCAGTGAGGAGCATGTGGAAAAAGCCATGCTTGACGACATGAAGTACCTGAAGCAGCTGTTCAGTCCGGAATACATCAGGATACTGTCGGATCCCTCCATTCCGAAGGAACAGAGGGTGGGCATCGTATCCGAAGCTCTGGACGGCAGGGTCGACAGGTATCTCGTCAATTTCATCAAGCTCATGACCGAGCGCAATCTCGCGGGCGAGATACTGAGGAGCTTTGACGAGTACGAGCATCAGTATTATCAGTATTTCGACATAGTGAAGGTGCGCTGCGAGAGCGCGGTGGAACTGACAGAAGCAGAGCGCGAGAAACTCCACTTCAAGCTTGAAGCCCACATAGGAAAGATCGTTGAGATCGAGTATTTCGTGGTGCCAAAACTTGTGGGAGGAATAAGGCTCCTTTACGACGGCCACCGTATCGACGAGACCGTAAGGAAGAAGCTGCTCGACATAGGAAGCAGGCTATCCCGCACCATAGTATAGGACATACAAGAGTTCAAAAATAGGAGACCGACAGCAATGCGTGTTGATTTGCGTCCGGAAGAGATAAGTAATATCATAAAGAACCAGATAAAGACCTACGAGAACAAGACCAAGGAAGCGGAGACCGGTACCGTCATATCCGCAGGCGACGGCATCGTCAGGGCATTCGGCCTTGACAACTGCGTTTCCAACGAGCTGGTCAAGTTCGAGAACGGCAAGTTCGGTATGGCCATGAACCTTGAGGAGCAGACCGTATCCATCGTTATGCTGGACGACTGCGACGACATCAAGGAAGGAAGCCGCGTGAGACGTACGGGAAACGTGGTCTCGGTACCCGTGGGCGAACAGCTCATAGGGAGGATAGTCAACGCCCTCGGACATCCCGTGGACGGCAGGGGGCCCATAACTGCAGAGACTTACTATCCCATAGAGAAAGTCGCTCCCGGTATCATCAAGAGAAAAAGCGTGAGCGTGCCTCTGCAGACAGGTATCAAGGCCATAGACTCGATGATACCCATCGGAAGGGGCCAGAGAGAGCTCATAGTCGGTGACAGACAGACAGGCAAGACCACCATAGCCATCGACACTATCCTCAACCAGGCAGGTACGGGAGTCATCTGCATATACGTCGCCATCGGGCAGAAGAATGCCACGGTGGTGAACGTTTACGAGACTCTGAGAAAGGCAGGGGCCGACGCCTATACGATAGTGGTTTCTGCATCCGCGTCCGAAGCCGCACCGCTGCAGTACATCGCTCCCTATTCGGGATGCGCCATGGCAGAGTACTTCATGGATCAGGGAAAGGACGTGCTGATCGTCTACGACGACCTGTCGAAGCACGCGGTGGCGTACAGGGCACTTTCGCTCCTTATCCGCAGGCCACCGGGACGTGAAGCTTACCCCGGTGACGTGTTCTATCTGCATTCTAGGCTCCTCGAGAGAGCCGCAAGGGTGGCTCCGGAATACGGCGGCGGTTCCATAACGGCCCTGCCGATCATCGAGACCCAGGCAGGCGACGTGTCAGCATACATCCCGACCAACGTCATATCGATCACGGACGGACAGATATTCCTCGAGTCCGAGCTTTTCCATGCGGGGGTCATCCCAGCAGTCAACCCGGGCATTTCCGTTTCCCGTGTCGGAGGATCGGCGCAGATCAGGGCCATGAAGAAAGTGGCTTCATCCCTGAAACTGCTGTATTCACAGTACAGGGAACTGCAGACTTTCGCACAGTTTGGATCGGATCTTGACGCGGATACTCTCCAGCGGCTGGCGCTTGGCGAGCGTATCGTGGAGGTTCTGAAGCAGGACAAGAGCAGGCCGATGCCGGTGCAGTACCAGATCGCCATCATATACTCGGTCATCAACGGGCTCCTCAACGATATACCTGTCAGAAAGATCCGCGATTTCGAGAAAGGTCTCACTGAATTCCTCAGGGAGGATATAGACGAGACGATGGACGCCATCGCGGAAACAGGCGAGCTGACAAAGGAAAATGAGGAGATCATGAAGAATTCGATCCTCAGATTCAAGGAAAAGTACAAAAAAGAGAACAACATAAAGTAACAGTGAGTTGAATTTAGTATGGGAACAGCCAACGTAAAAGCCATCCGAAGCCGGATTAAAAGCGTCGACTCTACCAAGCATATAACCAAGGCAATGGAGCTTGTCGCCTCGTCAAAGATCAAGAAGGCGACGGCGAAGATGGATCATTCGCGGGAATACCGGGAACTCATGCTGGAAGCATTTGCGAGTCTTGCAGTAGAGGAAACCGCCTATTCCGTGAAGAGGGACGGATCACTTCCTTCCATGTACATAGTCATTGCCGGTGACAGGGGCCTGGCGGGAGGATACAACAACAATATCTTCAGACTGTCGCAGACGCTCATAAAGGATGGGGATCTGGTATTCCCGGTCGGGAAGAGATCGGTGGATTACTACATACACCATCCCTACAGCGTATTCTCCGACAGATACGTCACTGTCGAGCATTTCAACGCGGCGCTGGCCAAGGAGATAGCGGATCTTGTGAAGGAAGAGTATGACAGCGGCAGGATATCGGAAGTCAAGATCATCTCCACAAGGTTTGATTCCATGCTTTCCCAGCGTCCTGTCGTCACTCCGGTGCTTCCGCTGACGGACCTGAAGGAAAGCAGGTCTGATACAGAAGATGCCGAGAAGGTTCAGTATGAATATGAGCCCAGCGCGGAGCTCATCCTTTCAGCCATCATATCCGATTACATATCGGGAGTCATCGTGTCTCTGGTGTCGGAGGCGTACGCGTCTGAGATAGCGGCCAGAAGATCCGCCATGGATACAGCCACGAGAAACGCGGAAGAGATGCTGGATTCCCTGAACATAAGCTACAACAGAGCGCGTCAGGGCGCCATAACCCAGGAGATCACGGAGATAGTCGCCGGGGCGAACGCCTGACCGGACCATCAAGAAATATCAGTTTAACGGAGAATAGATCATGCCAAACACACAGCATATCGGGAAACTGACCCAGATAATCGGGCCCGTCCTCGACATAAGGTTCGATGACGGAGAGATGCCGGAGATATTCAATGCCATCGAGATAGACAACAATGGCAAACGTGTCGTTGCGGAAGTGGCGGCGCATGTAGGCGACAACCTGGTCAGGTGCGTGGCCATGAGTTCCACGGACGGTCTGTCAAGAGGCCTTGACGCTATCGATACCGGGGCAAAGATTCGGGTTCCGGTGGGCAACGAGACTCTGGGACGAGTCTTCAATGTTCTCGGCGAGGTCATCGATGAAGGCGAGCCGGTAAAGACAGAGGAAATGTGGGAGATCCACAGACCGGCGCCTACCTATGAGAACCAGTCAGTGGAGACTGAGATCCTGGAGACCGGGATCAAGGTCATCGACCTGATCTGCCCTTATACCAAGGGAGGTAAAGTCGGACTGTTCGGAGGAGCGGGAGTCGGAAAGACCGTCCTCATCCAGGAACTGATCCACAATGTTGCCACCCAGCACGGCGGTTATTCCGTATTCACCGGAGTCGGCGAGCGTTCCAGGGAAGGCAACGACCTTTACAATGAGATGAAGGAATCCGGTGTCCTTTCGAAAACGGCACTTGTGTACGGACAGATGAACGAGCCGCCGGGAGCCAGAATGAGGGTCGGTCTTACCGGCCTTACCATGGCTGAGTATTTCAGGGACCGTGAGAACCAGGACGTGCTTCTGTTCATAGACAATATATTCAGATTCACCCAGGCGGGGTCCGAAGTCTCGGCCCTTCTCGGCAGGATGCCGAGCGCCGTGGGGTACCAGCCCACACTTGCAAATGAGATGGGCGAACTGCAGGAGAGGATAACATCGACGAAGAAGGGCTCCATAACCTCGATACAGGCAGTCTATGTGCCTGCCGACGACTATACGGACCCGGCTCCCGCCACGACTTTCGCTCATCTGGACGCTACCACGGCCCTGAGCCGTTCCATAGCTTCGATGGGCATCTACCCTGCGGTGGATCCCCTTGAATCCAGTTCTAGGATCCTTTCTCCCGAAATAGTTGGGGAACAGCATTACCGCGTCGCGCGTGAAGTCCAGAGGATCCTGCAGAGATACAAGGAACTGCAGGACATCATCGCCATCATGGGCATGGACGAGCTGTCGGACGAGGACAAGAAGACGGTCATCCGTGCGAGAAAGGTCCAGAGATTCATGTCTCAGGCGCTGTTCGTCGCATCGGCGTTCAACGGGTTACCGGGCCAGTACGTTCCGCTCAAGGAGACCATAAGAGGGTTCTCAGATATCATTGAGGGCAAGTGCGACGATATCCCGGAAAGCTATTTCCTGTTTATCGGCACCATAGACGAAGCATACGAGAAATTCAGGAATGCCAATCAGGACAAGGAATAGATATTATTATGAAGACTTTTCCTTTGAGCATAGCGTCGCCGGACGGGATAGTTTTCAGCGGTGACGTTTACCAGCTGTCCGTAAGGGGGATCGCCGGTGAACTGGCCATCCTTGCGGGTCATATCCCTTTTGTCACTGCCCTCGCAGACGGCGAGTGCAGGATCTACTGCGGGGAAGACGATAACAGTATAAAGAGAGCTCACGTGACGAGCGGCATGCTCATAGTCTCGAAAGAGAAGACTCGCCTTCTTACTTCTGATTTTGAATGGAAAAACGAATAACTGCGAAAAAACCGGGCGGCCTGTCCGGTTTTTCCATAATAGATATTTCTGCCGCATGTACCGATACCGTCCTTGCGTACTTAAGGTCCCGTATGGTATAATCTGCAGAGAAGAGGAACACATTTGATGACCGTTGCCGGGGAAAGGGGACTGCATTGGATAACGAAAAGATGAACAGAGAGTTAGAAAATGATATGACAGCAGAAAACACGGCGGAGGAAGAGATCCCCGAAGCGCCGCAGGAAGTTTATGAAGCGGAATCCGGAGAATATTCGGATCTTGGGAACGGACCTGATGACGGTGAGTATCCGGAGCCTGAAGAAACCGGTGCCTCGGAAGAGCCTGACAGCCACGAGATCAGCGAGAGCGACATAGAGTCGGCGGCAAAGGACTATTTCTCCGAAATGTACAGTGAAGAGGAGATAGCCGAGGTCGCGAAGAAGCTTGAGGACACCGCATCAGACATATCGATTGATGAGCCCATAAAGACCAGATCTCCCGAGCAGAACAGAAACGTCGAGAACGGCATACCTGCCATCCACGCCGAGACGCCCGAGCCGGAGCCGGCAAACGAACCTGAGAAGGATGATAAGAAAAAGTCTGACAACAAGGCATTCTGGCTTATGATATGCGCGATACTTGTTCTGCTTGCCGTGGCAGCCATCGTAATATTCCAGGGTTCCAATCTCGGTATCAAGAAGTCAGACTACGTCTCACCCGACAAGACGCTGGATTCCCAGGAACTGCCGGAAGTGACCGAACCTGTTGCGCTTTACAACGTTGAGATCGACTTCTACGACAGGAGCGACATCTCCGTGTTCACAAAGGAAATGAAGCTTTCCGACCTGCTGGAGACCATCGGTTGTGTTCTTGCAGACGACGAGGTCCCGTCAGTTCCTCTCGATACCGTCATTTCAGCAGATACCAGGGTCACTGTGGAAAAGCACAAGACGGAGATCCTGACCGTTGAAGAGGAGATCCCCTTCGAAAAAGAAGTGAAGGAGACTGACCTCATAATGAAAGGGACTGCTAAGACCATCCAGGAAGGGAAGAACGGCAAGTCAAAAACAGAATACAGGATAGAATACGTAAACGGCAAGGAAGTCTCACGGGAGAAGATCTCATACGAGGTGACCGAGCCCGCCGTGAACGAGATATATGAGTACGGCGTGGGAGGCACGATAGTAGGTAACGACGGGAAGACCTATACATATTCGATCAGGAAAATCGTGACGGCTACCCATTACCATATTCCCGGACCCACGTATTTCGGAAGGGAGGCCGATGAGACGGTCATCGCAGTCGACAGTTCTGTAATACCGCTCGGAACGAGGCTGTACGTAAAGAACGCGAGATTCGATTTCGGACTGAGGACGGCTGCCGACGTGGGATCCATAAAGGGAGATACCATCGCTATCTGGCTGTCACCGAGCAATTACCAGTACGCCGCCTTTGCAGCATCCGGATACGTTTATGACATGGAGATTTACTACATCGATGGACAGTAAGTACGATTTCAGTACCCTGAGAGACTTTCAGGAAAGCCTTCTGACGTTCAAGGTCCCGATCCCCGGCAACCAGTGTATCGCGACCGAGGGATACGGCGAGATATACAGTCATGTATGCGGATACGCCGACCTGGAAAAGCAGCAGCCCCTCAAAGGGGACGAGCTGTATTTCCTGTGGTCAGCCACCAAACCTGTAACGGTGTCCCTGGCGCTGCGGCTCTTTGAGGAGAACAGGTTCAGGATGAACGATCCGCTTTACGAGTACATCCCGGAATACAGGAACATGTACGTCAGAAAGATGATCGACGGCAGGGAAGAGATCCTTCCCGCCTCATCCGACATACTCATATGGCAGCTGTTCAACATGACAGCGGGCATCGACTATGAAGTCAATACCCCGGCCGTTCATGAAGTCAGGGAAAGGACCGGAGGAAGATGCCCGACCGTTGAGACAGTCAGGGCTTTCGCCAAAAGGCCTCTCGCTTCCGAGCCGGGTGCCTACTGGTGCTACGGGCTGTGCCACGACGTGATCGGTGCGCTCATAGAGATATGGTCCGGTAAAAAGCTCCGGGACTACGCGAAAGAGGTCCTCTTCGAGCCCCTCGGGATGAATGAGACATCATACGGTTACTCAGCGGAGCAGAAAGACAGGATAACGGCACAATTTTCATACAGATACGATACCGAAACGGTGACCAGGACCAATAATACGGTCAACCTCATACTGGGACCGGATTACGATTCAGGAGGAGCCGGGATGGTATCCAGCCTGAACGACTTTTCGAAGTTCGCAGCTGTCATGGCAAATCACGGCTCTGCGGAAAACGGGTACCGTTTCCTGATGCCGGAAACGGTCGATATGCTCAGGACAAACACTCTGACGAAGCAGGAAGCCGAGTCGTTCTGCTGGGAACAGCATAAAGGATACGGATACGGTTACGGGGTAAGGACGAGACTTCCGTCGCCTGAGGATGACGGCCTTGATTTCGGGTGGGGAGGCGCCGCCGGCGCTATCCTGCTCATGGACTGTGACAGAAAGATGTCTCTCGTATATCTGCAGCATCTCCTCAACAATCCCGAAGATCACACCTTTACGGGAATGAGGGACAGATTCTACGAATCCGTAAGAAAACAGAAATAGAAAAAGCACCCTAGGGTGCTTTTCCTTATGCAAATACAGTTTATCAGCCAAGTTTAGCGGCATTCACTTTTATGCCGGGGCCCATTGTGGAAGCTATGACGCAGCTCTTGATGTACTGACCTTTTGCTGCAGCCGGCTTAGCTTTGATGACAGCACCCAGAAGAGTGCTGAAGTTCTCGGACAGTTTCTCTGTTCCGAAGGAAGCTTTGCCGATGGGGCAGTGGATGATGTTGGTCTTGTCAAGTCTGTACTCGATTTTACCTGCTTTAGCTTCTGTAACAGCTCTGCCGACGTCCATGGTCACTGTTCCGGCCTTCGGGTTAGGCATGAGTCCCTTAGGACCGAGCACTCTACCGAGTCTACCGATCGTACCCATCATGTCGGGAGTTGCTATGACTACGTCGAAATCGAACCAGTTTTCTTTCTGGATCTTTTCAACGAGATCCATTTCGCCTACATATTCAGCTCCTGCCTCGCGTGCTGCATCGGCCTTCTCGCCTTTAGCGAACACAAGGACGCGGACCTTTTTACCAGTTCCGTGAGGAAGGACCACGGCGCCTCTGACCTGCTGGTCAGCATGTCTGGAGTCAACGCCGAGTCTGATGTGCACTTCGATGGTCTCATCGAATTTTGCCTTGGATGTCTGGCATACCAGATCCATAGCCTCTGTGGTATCGTAAAGCTTGCTCTTTTCGATAAGCTTCTTGCTGTCTACGTATTTCTTACCTTTAAACATTGTCGAGCCCCCCTTATTCTTCTACCACAACGCCCATGGAACGTGCGGTGCCTGCGATCATGCTCATAGCTGCCTCGATGGAGCCTGCATTGAGGTCTTTCATCTTGGTCTCGGCGATCTGGCGGACCTGATCCTTCTTGATCGTTGCGACTTTTGTCTTGTTCGGTGTGGGGGATGCTGTCTCGATACCGCAGGCCTTCTTGATCAGAACGGGTGCGGGAGGAGTCTTGGTGATGAATGTGAACGAACGGTCTGCATATACTGTGATAACGACAGGGATGATCAGACCGATGTCATTCTTTGTTCTTTCATTGAATTCCTTTGTGAAGTTAGGAATCGCAACGCCGTAAGCACCAAGTGCGGGACCTACAGGCGGCTGGGGTGTAGCTTTCCCGGCGGGAAGCTGGAGCTTGATATAGCCTATGATTTTCTTTGCCATTAGATAAATACCTCCATATGTGGTTACTGACGGGAAACATTAAAGAATTTATTTCCCTCCCACGATGAGTGCGTTAGTGCACGCACAATGCATGAAATTGAAAGCAATCAGTTTTTGGAAATCTCAATCATCTTCCTGTCAAGTACGGCATCCAGATCTGCACCGATCGTCTTGATACCGACCGTGACTTCTCCGGTCTCCTCGTTGAACGCTTTGAGCGTTCCGGAGAATCCGCGGAAAGGTCCGTCGATGATATTGACGAAGTCTCCGATACTGAATGCGGGACCGGACGAAACACCGGCTGTTTCCTTGAGCATCGATGCGGCTTCGTCTTCGGTAAGCGGGACCGGTTTGGATCCCGGGCCTACGAATCCCGTAACGCCGCGGATGTTTCTCACGACATGCCACGTTTCATCGGACATGACCATCTTTATGAACACATAAGACGGGAAGAGTTTGGACTCAACTTCTTTTTCCTTACCACCATCGGATTCGACTATTATCTCAGTCGGGATCCTGATGTCGGTTATAACATCGCTGAGTTTTCTGTTTTCGATGATTTTTTCAAGGTTGGCTTTGACTTTGTTTTCATAGCCGGAGTAGGTATGCGCGACGTACCACTTCAAACCTTCATTCATCTCGTTGATATCGCTCATTGTTATATCCTTCCGTAAAGGTTGCGTGTTTCGAACTTCAGGACTCAGAACAGTTTGCCCAGGCCACTGATAGCGTTCGTGAACACGAAGTCGAGCAAGCCAAGTGCGATCGCGATGACGATGACAACCACGATAACGATTATCGAGTTGGTGCGCACTGATTTCCAGCTGGCCCATGAGACCTTCTTTGCTTCGGACTTAACAGATTTGAACCATCCGGTAATTCTTTTCCAAAGAGAGGGTTTGTCTTTTTTTGCTTTCTTCGGCTTTTCAGCCTTTGTCTTTTCAGCCTTTTCGACTGTCTTTACTTCTTTGTCAGACATTACTTTTCTCCTTTAAGAATTACTTTGTTTCCCTGTGCAAAGTGTGTTTGTGGCAGAAACGGCAGTATTTATTGAGCTCGATCCTGTCGGGATTGTTCTTCTTGTTTTTCTTGGTATCGTAGTTGCGCTGTTTGCACTCACTGCAAGCCAATGTGATCTTAACTCTCATTAATTCGGCACCTCCTTAAGTGATTTGACAGATAACTGTATTTTGTACCTCCCTCGGTAAGAAAGAGGCGTGCCTTCCGGCACTTTTCCGCGCAAAAAAAAGACCCTCTCAAGCCGAGGTGAAGTGATTATAGCATACGTCAAAATACTTGTCAACAAATATTTTCAAATATTCGGAAAAAATCTTCAAATCTTATTATATATAATATGCTGATTTCGCATTGACTTTGAAAAAGGCCGATGATATAATTTTCTTGTTGATTTTCTATGAAAGGAGAACGAGACAATGGACGACGGCGGTAGTAGTTGCGGTCATATACCGATAGCGGACCAAAGCAGTAAGATGAAGCCCCGACGAGAATCCGTTGGCCTGTTCATCCTCTGATGCTTTGATCTGCCGTGACACTAATCCAGATTTTGAAAGGAGACAAACATGGCAGACAACAATATGATTCTTTGCACGACTCTCCAGACTCTCATGGAAGGGAAGAAGTATTCGACCCTGAGAGACATTCTGGTGACTATGAATCCGACGGATATAGCGACCGTATTTCAGGAAATGGAGCAGGAAAAGCTCCCTTTGCTCTTCAGGCTGCTTCCGAAGGAGCTTGCGGCTGAGACCTTTGTCGAAATGGAACCGGAAAACCAGGAGCTTCTGATCCACGGCTTCTCTGATTCCGAGCTTCGCGAGGTCATCAACGAAATGTACGTCGACGATGCGGTTGACATCGTCGAGGAAATGCCTGCGAACGTGGTCCGGAGGATCCTGGAGCAGGCGACCCCGGAGATGCGCAAGGATATAAACGACATCCTGCGGTATCCGGAAGACTCTGCAGGGTCTATCATGACCACAGAGTACGTGGTGCTCAGATCGGGCCTCACGGTTGGCGACGCCATCATAAACATCAGGCGTACCGGTGTGGACAAGGAGACGATATACAACTGTTACGTGACCAGTGACAGGATCCTCATAGGAATGGTCACGGTGAAGGACCTGCTCCTGGCTCCTGACGACTCGATCAAGATCGACGACATCATGGAGACGAACGTGGTATCAGTCAATACCCTGGACAACAGAGAGAGCGTTGCTCAGACGCTTTCGAAATACAACCTGCTTGCGATCCCCGTAGTAGACGGTGACGGAAGGATCGTCGGAATAGTAACATTCGACGACGCCATGGATGTCATCGAGGAAGAGGCTACGGAAGATATCGAGATCATGGGTGGTATGACGCCTTCCGACAAGTCGTACATACACTCGAACCCCTTCGATCTTTTCAAGCACAGGATACCCTGGCTCATGCTCCTGATGGTATCGGCTACTTTCACCGGCATGATCATCACCGGATTTGAAGATGCTCTGGCCGTTCACGTGGTGCTGACCGCATTCATCCCAATGATAATGGATACGGGCGGTAACTCCGGATCCCAGTCGTCAGTCACTGTCATCAGGGCCATCTCCCTGGGCGAACTCAGCATAAGAGACCTTCCGAGGGTCATCTGGAAAGAGCTCCGTACATCCGTTATGTGCGGTATAGTGCTGGGCGTGGTCTGTTTCGGAAAGGTCATGCTGGTCGACGGACTTATCTTCCAGAATCCCGCTATAACCGTTTACGTTGCGTTCGCAGTTTCCATAACCCTGGCGCTCACGGTCGTCATCGCAAAGCTTATAGGATGCACACTTCCTCTGATAGCGAAAAAACTGGGATTCGACCCTGCGGTCATGGCAAGTCCGTTTATCACCACATGCGTGGACGCTGTGTCTCTGCTTGTATATTTCGGGATTTCAAGAATTTTCCTCGGATTTTAATACAAATGTAGAAAAAAGTGATTGACAAAGATTTTCCACAATGATATAATGGCAAAAGCCGCGTGAAATGAGGTCTCAAAAAGCTCAGCTTACCCCATTCAGCGAGTTCACATAAAGAAAGTGAGGTACATTTCCAATGTTTGCTGTTGTTGAAACAGGCGGAAAGCAGTACAAAGTCAATGAAGGCGACGTTATTTTTGTCGAAAAGCTCAATGTTGAAGAGGGCGAAAAGGTTGTTTTCGACAAAGTCCTTGCAGTCGGTACTGATGACGGCCTGAGAGTCGGTAAACCTTATGTTGCAGGTGCAGCTGTCACGGCAAGTGTCGTGAAGAACGGCAAAGGCAAGAAGATTTACGTTATGACTTACAAGCCGAAGAAAAACGAAAAGAGAAAGATCGGACACAGACAGCCCTATACAAAGGTCCAGATCGAGTCCATCGCTCTTTAATCATTTATTTGGAGCACGATATTGACTAAGATAACATTCTTCAGGAAGAACGGAAACTTCTGGGGATTCAGGGAAGAAGGACACACCGGTTTCGGGGAAGAGGGAGACGACATCCTCTGCTCAGCCCTATCGGCCATGACCATGCTGATCCTGAACACGCTTGAGGCTTCCTATGGCTGCAGTGTCGACTATGTCATAGACGATGAGACTGCAGACATAACCATCAAATGCCTGTCAGCGCTGCCTGAACATTCAGACGACGAGAACAAGCAGTTTGCATGTGAAGGATTGTTCAGGGGATACTTTCTCCAGATCAATGATCTGTGCGACGAATATTACGAGTTTCTAGATGTAGATGTATTGGATGAATAACCGAATAATAACAAGGAGATGAAAATAATGATCAGAATCAGCCTGCAGTATTTTGCACATAAAAAGGGCGTTGGTTCTACAAAGAACGGACGCGACAGCGAGTCAAAAAGACTTGGCGTAAAGAGATCTGACGGACAGACAGTTCTGGCCGGCAATATCATCATCAGACAGCGCGGAACGCATATCCATCCGGGTAACAACGTAGGCCGCGGACACGATGATACTCTGTTTGCTCTCATCGACGGAAAAGTCAAATTTGAGAACATCGCTAACAACAGACGCCAGGTAAGCGTATATGCAGAATAAATAAAAATGACCGCGGTTTTGAATTCCGCGGCCTTTTTATTTTCACTTTGATCAAATATCAGCGGGTTCTTCTCCCTCTTTCTCTTTTTCCTGAGGATGCTCTTCGTAATACGGGTCGATCATTATTTCTTTGATCTTCGGGTAAGCGGCATACACGCCCATCATAAGGATGAGCGACGGCAGTATCACGAATGGGATGATTACGGCCAGAGGAACATAGACCAGCATCAGGAAATACTCAAGCAGGGCAAGGATAACGGTTCCGAGAACGAACATCAGATTTCTCTTGACACCCAGGACAGAGAAAAGAAGCCCGTTCTTCAGCAGTTTGGGTATAGACAGATCGAACGTTACCAGCATAAGATAGACATACGTCCTCATCAGGAAGTACAGCAGAGCCAGGAACAGACTCATGAAGAAAAATATGCTCATGAGCATGCTGTAGTTATAGTTGAGATTGAAGAATACGATGTCCCATACGATAAGGAAGATTATGATCACATCCATCACGCCGTAGATCAGGGCCTGCCTCAGGTTGCGCTTTATGGCATACCAGAAGTCGTGCCACATGAAAATCGGCTCTCCCCTGAACATGTTTCTGAGGATATAGGTGACGCCGACTCTCACGGGACCGAAGGTGAATATCACCAGTAGCCCGAGCCCTATAAGGATCCAGTCAACAACGGATGGAATGGAAATGTCGGTCCTTCTCGCGAACACAGTCCACAGCGACGCGACGGCAGGCGAACTTTCACCGAATTTCATGATACCGTACAGCGGCGCATATGCGGTATATATCGGTGCGGTGGTGTGTATTGAAAAATATCTGGTAAGGGCAATCAGAAGGAAAAAGATGGGAAAATTCCCGAAGATTATAAACAGGTTGACTGACAAAAGCTGGTTGATCTTTCTGCCGACAAGCTTGAAAAAGTTGACAAGCTTCGGATCGTCCGCTATCTTGACTTCATCGGGATCCACGCCTTTTCCGTCCCTGTTCTGGAAACGGTTGAACAGATTGAATCTGATCTTCTTTTCCTTTTTGGCGGATTCCTCTATTTCTTTCTGCTCCATCTCCTCAATCTCGTCGAGTGAGAGGTGTCTGTCTTTATTCTCGCGTTCAGCCATATCTATCACCAAAAACAGCATTTTAATAAGTTTAGCATATCCGCGCGGTTAATTCAATCAAAATATTGTAAAAAATAGTTTTATACGGAACATACGATGACGAAAAGCGATATTACGAAAATCTTCAGAAATCCCCCGATACTGGATACGGAACGTCTCATACTAAGAAAAATCGTGAAGAGCGACTATCCTGATATGTATGAGTACTCAAAAAGAGCCGAGGTAACTAAATACCTGCTGTGGTCACCTCACCGGGATGAGGAGTATACGAGAAGGTATGTATCCTATCTTCAGACCAGATACCTTATGGGATCGTTTTATGACTGGGGACTGGAACTTAAAAGCAACGGGAAAATGATCGGCACATGCGGTTTCACTTCATTCAACTTCGAGAGCAATTCCGCGGAGATCGGATACGTGCTGAACAACGAATACTGGGATCAGGGCCTGGCGACCGAGGCGGTAGCGAGGGTCATAAGATTCGGATTCAGGAAGCTCGGACTCAACCGTATAGAAGCGAGATATATGACCGGGAACGAGAAAAGCAGAAAAGTAATGGAAAAGAACGGAATGACTTTTGAAGGGATAGCAAGAGAGTCGATGTTCGTCAAAGGAAAATACGTTTCCGTGGGAGTCTGTTCAATACTGAGGGAAGAGTTTGATAAGATTGCGAATCAGGGACGTTTACCGGTAAAGACTTGAAAAATGGTAGGGCGGTAGGGTATAATGACAATGAAGAAACTGCAAAGGTATCTTAAAAACAGAAGGCTATGAATGTAAAAAAGAGAGTATCGGCTTTATTGCTTGTCTTCATATGTCTTGGAGTTTTTCTCTCGTCATGTTCCTCTGACCCATATTCAGGGACGTACAAGGGAATGTATGCGAAATTCGTGGGTGACGGCGACGACGCAAAAGATGACATATCAGAGAACAAGCTTGAACTCAACGAGGACGGTACAGGAAGGCATTACCGTGATGACTTCTCTCTCAGGATCACCTGGGAGGTGGACGGCGAAAACTTCAGCATGACCGAAAGGTTTATAAGTATAGAGATAGAGTATACAGGGACATTCAGGAACGGTGAGATTCACATTTTCAACGGAGATCCCGAAGACCCGCTGACATATGAGTATGTGTATAAAAAATAGGTGAGGAATCTGTATTTCGACCCGGCTGCGGCCGGGTTTTTCTTCATTGAAAGCAATTTGAAAGACGGCTGGAATTCAGGCACAAAATCATGAAAACCAAATGACGAAAAAACTTAAGAAAAAACGCGAAAAAATTGAAAAAAGGGTATTGACACTGAAAAGGTGGTTTGATATAATAACAAAGCTGTCCGCCGAAAAGGGAAACGGTTTCGGAACCTTTTTTGGGGCACTGCTCATTGAAAATTGAACAACAGCTTAAGAAGTACAAA
>JAEEGL010894607.1_pt1 | contig 27926 bp, 31 predicted proteins | sample 9134231 | NCBI WGS metagenome assembly JAEEGL01 (sample SAMN16246548, study PRJNA631951) | gut metagenome | biome: gut microbiome; feature: rumen; material: fiber-attached | host: Bos | place: Iran: Karaj | collected 2018-10
CTGCTGCCGGGCATTTCCATGCTGTGCATAACGGTATGGGCGCACATCCACGATACGAGACTTCCGGGAGCGTCAACGCCGCATCCTTCGGCGATCGCATCCCCTATTTTTGCGGCGTCTTCGCGTTTGTAGTAATAAAACGGAGGAGTGCACCAGTGAGATTTCGGATTTTCGGGTTTTTCTTCGAGGCTTAGCAGGATATCATTTTCGTCCACCTCGGAAATGCCGCATTTCCTGAGTTTTTTCATATCTTCCTCTTTATATCTCATTGTGCATGACGTGCCTTTCAGACGGGCGTAATCCAGAAATTTTGTGAGAGAAAAATCAAGCACATTATCGCCGGCAATAATAAAAAGATCGTCGTCAAGATCGAGTTTCTCGATCGCGAAACGAATATCACAAACCGCTCCGAGACGCGTTTCGTTTGAAGAAGTGCCATCGTCAACAACGGTAATGTTAAAAGTATGAAACGACGCCCATTCGCGGAAAATATCGGCGAATCTGTGATTTGAAATAACGATATATTCATCAATGAGACCGGAAGTATTGATATCGTCGATAAGCCAGTCAAGAATTGTTTTTTCACCGACTTTAAGCAACGGTTTCGGGAAATTTTCGGTCAGAGGATAAAGTCGGGTAGCGTAACCCGCAGCGAGAATAAGACATTTCATAGGGATACCTCACTTCTGATTTGCTGTGCCGTCTGCACTTGCGCAGAGGTGGAAGCTGTATTTGCCTTTCATTTCAGGGAACGACTTCAGATATTCACGCTCAACGCGTTCGCTGATCGCTTCGGCTTTTGAAGGGTCTATCAGCGCCATGCAGCAGCCCTTGAAACCCGCGCCGCTGAAACGTCCGCCGTATATTCCGTCGGTTTCACGCATAATTTCACACAGTCTGATCTGTTCGGGAGCGCCCGACTCCCAGTTATTTATGCTGCTGAGACCCGATTCGAAAGACAAACGTCCGTATTCTTCGATATCGCCTTTCCGCCATGCCTCCGCGCCCGCTTCAACGCGCCTGAATTCCGTAAACCAGTGTTCGCATCGTTTTGCCCACGGAGACGGGAGCCTGTTTTTATATTTTTCAAATATTTCGAAAGAAACGTCCCTGGCATTTGTTTGTCCGAATTTTCCGTATTCAAGACCGGCAAACGCTTTGAGAGCATACACGCCTGCGCGCAATTCATCTACACGCATATTGAATTTAGAGCCTGCCAGACTGTGCTCAAGTCCGCTGAAGAATACGGCAATTTTATACGGTTTCATTGACGGATCTGCGGGGATGAGCTCATAAGTGTTATCTTTGCAGTCCAGATATAAAAGATGATCTTTTTTACTGAGCACCTCGCAGCTCTGATCGAGTGTTCCCACATTGACGCCGACATAATTTTTTTCGGCGTCAAAAGCAATACCGATAAGCTCCTGTGAAGATAAAACGATACCGTTCACTTTGCATAAAGCAGTGAGAAAAGCAAGTATAACAGCAGCGGAGGAAGAAAGACCGCCTATAGGAAGGCTGCCTTCTATTACGCCGCACAAGCCTACCGAAAGAGGATGTTCCTTATTCAGTGCCCATGTTGCGCCACGCAGATAATCCGCCCAGTCGCCCGTTTTTTCTCCCACGTCCTTTATATGCCACTGAGCGCGCTTTTCAAACTGAAGGCTCTGCATTTCAACAACGCCGTTCTGTTTAGGACGGTAGGCAATATGTATTCCCTTGTCGATCGCAAAACCGGTGATCTTACCGAGATTATGGTCGCTGTGCGCGCCTATCGGACATATTCTGTATGGCGAAAATGTAATTCCCGCAGGGTCTTTTTTGTATATTTCATAAAATCTTTCTTCGCAACGCATAAAAAAGCTCCTATATTTATTATTTGACTATTTGACTTTTCAGTCTCTGAAAAAGAGATCTCTTGTATATACTTTTTCCTTCACATCGTCAAGAACCGTATCGTAACGGTTGGCAATTATGCAGGCACACATCTTCTTGAATTTTTTCATATCATTTACTACGACCGATCCGAAAAAAGTGGTTCCGTTTTCAAGAGACGGTTCATAGATTACTACGGTCGCGCCTTTTGCCTTTATGCGTTTCATGACACCCTGAATGGAAGACTGACGGAAGTTATCGCTGCTGCTTTTCATGGTAAGGCGGTATACGCCCACAACTATATCTTTCTGCTTTGTTTCTCTCGCTTTTGAGTATGCCTCGCTGTTGCCGTATGTGCCTGCGATTTCCATAACACGGTCGGAAATAAAATCTTTTCTTGTTCTGTTGCTTTCAACGATTGCCTGAATGAGGTTTTCAGGAACATCACGGTAATTGGCGAGCAGCTGTTTCGTATCCTTGGGCAGGCAATATCCTCCGTAGCCGAACGAAGGGTTGTTGTAGTAGTCCCCCACCCTCGGATCGAGACAAACGCCTTTGATTATAGATGCCGTGTTGAGATGTTTAACTTCCGCGTAAGTATCAAGCTCGTTGAAATAAGACACACGAAGAGCAAGATAGGTATTTACGAAAAGCTTAGTCGCTTCTGCTTCCGTTGACGCCATGAAGAGGACGGGAACGGATTTTTTTATCGCCCCGCGGCATAAAAGATCGGCAAATTCGTTCGCCGCTTTTTTATTGCCTTCATCCGCGCCGACTATGATCCTTGAAGGATAAAGATTATCGTAAAGGGCTTTTGATTCTCTTAAAAATTCGGGACTGAAGATAATATTGTTCATTCCCGTTTTTTCACGAATATGCGCCGTATAGCCGACCGGAACTGTGGATTTTATTACGACAACAGGTTTGTTTTCTCTGTTTTCGGCGGCTTCTTTAATCGTGGCAAGAACTGTTTCGACAGCGGAACAGTCGAAAAAATTTTCTTTGGGATCGTAGTTCGTAGGGGCCGCCACAACAATAAAATCCGCATCGGCGTAAGCTTTTATTGCGTCGGTCGTTGCGTGGAGTTTCAGATTTCTTTCGTTATGTTCGGCAAGATATTTTTCTATGTATTCATCACGGATAGGGCTTTGCCAGTTTTTTATCATTTCAACCTTTTCGGGAACGATATCTACGGCAGTTACTTCGTTATGCTGTGAAAACAGAACGGCGAGCGAAAGACCGACGTAGCCCGTGCCCGCTATCGCGATCTTTTTTTCCGTTACGGTTTCGAGGTCGCTTTCGTCTTCTGCGAACACATCGGAAGGCTGAAAATCAAGTATTTGAGCAAGCGCAAGCAGCTGATCGACCGAAGGAGCGTAATCGCCTCTTTCGAGGCGTGAAAGTATTGAGCGGTTGATCTGCGTTTTATCTGAAAGCTCTGTTTGCGAAAGCTTCATGGTTTTTCTTCTTGAATGAACAGTTTCGGCAAGAAGTTGAAGTGACAGATGTTTCATATTTTTCTCCGTATCAGCATTTGCAGTTGTATGTATCAATTACATCGTAAACGGGACCATTATAGCAGAAAAACAAAAAAAATGCAAGAGAATTGTTGTCAATAAAGTATGACATTTTTGATTTAACAACGCTAATTCAACATAATTGTTGCCGGCAGCAACACTATTTCAAAAAAAATATTAATGACCGTCTCACTATTTTCCGTGAAAAATCGTTTCGGAAGTATTTTTTGTCAAATCGTGAAAAGTCAAGGGGTAAATGCGAAAAAGTGCAAAAATTTTTATTTTTGTCATAATTACGCCGCTAAAATGCTGTTTAAGCAAGCCTCGTATAGGTCTGCGGAGCTGTAATAGTCGAATATTTCCCGCGGGTAATTGTTTATCCATTTTTCAAGGCGGCGTATCTCTGCCGCTGTAACAGAGGTAAAGTCGTAGCCTTTTGGATAGTGTCGGCGTACCATTTTATTTTGATTTTCATTTGAGCCCCGCTCGTATGAGCTGTACGGGTGGCAAAAATATACCGTCGTCCGCCGTCCCTCTCCGAGAGAACTACGCTCGATACCCTCGTAGTCGGAAAACTCGGAGCCATTGTCAACCGTAATAGTTAGGAAAACGCGGGCGAAGAATTCCGCTCCCATTTCTGCCTCGATACCGTCAAGAGCTTTAACAACGCTCTCGGCGGTTTTGTCTTTCATAAGCCTAATGATTTCTCGGCGCGTCTTTCTCTCCGTCAATACAAGCAATGTTTTCTTTGTCTTTTTCTTTCCCTCTACACAATCCATTTCCCAATGTCCGAAAGCCTGGCGGCTCTCTATTTCCTCGGGGCGCTTTTCTATGCTCTTACCTTTCGGAGCCCTGCTCGGTTGCACTCGGTCGTATTTCTGCTTGTCCTTGTTTCTTTTTACGGGCAAGTCCTTATTTGTTATAGTAAGAAAAACGCCGTCCTCGATATATCTATAAAAAGTCGTCTTTGATATTGTCGTGTTAAACTTTAAGCCCTTGCGCTTTATCTCTCCCAGAATAGCACCAGGCGCGTATTTTTCCGCCGATACCTTAAACTCGAGGTATGTTGCGTACTCGTGGTCGTTCCCAATTTTCAGCGGAGCGCCCTTTGCCCGTAAATTTTCCTGGTACTTTTGCTCCGCTATGTCGGGGCTGTACCGCTCCTCGGTTGTAAGGTCGCTATTGAGCCGCTCGTAAACTCCTCTCTTTAATTCTCTGTATATGGTGCTTATGTGTACGCCGAGCTCCTCCGCCATTACTTGCGGTTTCGTTCCGACTCTCTGCCAAGCCTCAATTTTAAGTCTATCCGTAAAAGAAAGGTGTTTATAGTGCCTCATAATAAAATCACTCCGTTTTATTAGATAAAATAAAGCCCGCTCCCCCTGCAAAGGAAACGGGCTAACGCTTAACCGTTTTTATGAGCCTCAATATCGGCTCGTATCAACCGTTTAATATATCCCGCTTTATTCGGGACGCTTTCGAGTTTTTTTATAATATCTTGCTCCGTGGTCGTTATACAATCAATCTTAAATTGCTTTTTGTACTTTGCCGCGTATCTGTCTTGCGGCGTTTGCTTTTTGCCGTCCATAAGCGTACCTCCTTAAAATAGGTTATTATTGAGAACATAAGCCCGCAACTCGTCGGCGGTACCGCAAATTTCCTTTGAAACATCATAGGCAACCGAAAGCTTGCCGCTTTCCTCCGATACCGTCCATTTACTTTTATATTCTGTTACGGTATATTTCTTTTTGCCTTTTTCGATAACCATAAAGCCCTCCTATTGATTTTTTCAAAAATATATGATATAATAGGACTTACGAGAGGGGCGGTTTCCCGCCCGCTCTCTGCCTTGAGCTTACTTGCTCTTTGGCTCTGCCTTGCTCGGCTTTGGCTTTACAAGCGTTATTGTAACTTTGACTCGTTCCACCGTGTCGTTATCTTTTAACGCTTTCGCCAGGTCTTGCAAGGCTTTTTCTATGCCTTGAGTTTCCATTGCTTTCTTCCTCCTTTCTGTAATATATTATATCATAGTCGTTCGCCTATGCCAAGCCTTTTTTTTGAAAAAATTTGCACTTTTTCGCGGAAAATATTTACTTACCGCCGCAAGTGTGCTATAATCAAAGCACCACACAAAAATTTAATAGCTATATTGTTTTGGAGTGCCTCTTTTTACCTCGGTAAAATTGTAGGCTCTATTTTCGCATTTCAAGACAATGTAGAGAATTTTTGTGTGGTAGCAAATCGGAGCTTGCGTTTTACGGGTGGGTGCGGGCTCGGCTTGCACCCACTTTTATTTTATGGAGGTATCGTTATGAAAAAGTTAAAACCCTGGCAAATAGTGTTACTTGTTATCTTTTACCCCGTCGGCATTGTTTATTTTATTGTTTGGCTCTGCAAGAGGAATAAAAGCGCGACTCCCGCACCCGCTCCGCGCTCTATTATAAGAGATTTTAATACAAAGGTCGTCGGCGTTACTTTCGGAAACGACGACGGAACAAGCCGCCAAGAAATAATCAAATCTTGTAAGCCTGGCGACGATATTATATTTAAGCCCGTACCTACCGAGGAATACCCCGACGCTATCGGCGTATTTAACAAACGCGGTCAACAGCTCGGGCACATAGGAGCCGAGCTTGCGGCGGAGCTAAAAGAAAAGTACGCAAATAATCCTATGTCCGTTACGGTTAATAACATCACGGGCGGCGGCGATAAAAATTACGGTTGCAATCTGCATATTGTTATCTACTCTTTATAAAGCTAAAAAGGCGAGGGCATAAGCCCCCGCCTTTTCAGTCGTCGTCCTCAAACTCGTCGCCCGCGTATACTTTCATTCCCGCCTCCTCAAGCGTTTTTGAAATTTCCGCGAGGTATTGCTCTTGTGCCTCTCGTATGTCGGATATATGATTTTGCACCGTGTCGCGTAGTACATTCGTTGACCGCGTTCCTGGGTGGCTCACAAGTAAGCCGTACATAGTGTCGTCGTATGCGAGTACCTTTGCGTTTTTCGGTTTAATCGTATGCGGAGCCGTCCCAAACTCCACCCAATGCGGACTCGCGTGGGACGGCAATTTGCCTTTTGATTTTACCTTTTGCCAGGAATAAAAGCCCACTTGTAGCGTAGGCTGTCCCGTGCTGTAATTTATCATTACCCAGGTACCTATATGGTTTTTGAAACGCTTTGAGCGTACGGGTATATTTTCCCGTAGGTATTTTCTTATAACTTTTCCCGAGGCTCGTAACGCCGTCTTTGACAGCCCTACGAGCGTTTTTTTAACCTCGTCGTGTTTATCGACAAAGGTAACATTATATTTGTTTGCCATAGGCTCGGCTCCTTTCCGTAAAATGCGAAAAGGCGGCGAGGGAGTGTTGCCTCCGCCCGCCGCCTTTCCTTTATGTGAATTTAAGGAGGACTATTTAAGGAGCTCGTTTACTCTTTTCTGCACGGCGGAGTAATCATAGCCCGCGGCTGTGAGTCTGTTTTTTCTTTCCGTTCCGTTGCCCCACTTGCCGTTGATAACCTCACGGGCGAGCTCGTCAACGGTCTTTTTCGGCTCTGTCGCCGTCTGTACCGCTGTCCCGCTTTTGGTTGTAATATAAGTATCGTAGCCCGCGGCTTTAAGTTTCTTTTCCATAGCCTCGGCGTTAGCCTTAACTGCGTAGGCTCCTATCTGGACTTTGTAAAGGGTGCCGCTTTGCACAATATAAGTATCAAAGCCCGCTTTTTTGAGTTTTTCCGCAAGGGCGGTAGCGTTAGCCTTTTTGCCGAAAGCTCCCGTCTGCACTCTGTAAAGCGGCTTTGCGGTTGCGCCGCTGTCGGAGTCGGGCTTTACATCTGCGGCGTTGTCCTTTTCTAGCCCCGCTTTAACTGCGGCTCTAAAATCGTTCATTGTGCGCCCGTATCTGTCCCACCAATTATTTGGGTCGCCGTGGTTACTGCCGTAGCCGAGAGCGTGAGCCTCTTTGTGGCTCACAATGTTATTTACGGAGAGGTTAAACTTTTTGCAAAGGTAAACGCAATACTCAACTGCTACCTTGTAAACCGCCTCCATATACGCCTTATCGGTGAGCCCGTCCTCGCACATTTCAAACTGAATATACGCGGGGCTGTAATTGTATGAGCCTTTGGAGCCGCTACCGACTCCCCAACAGCAATAGTTATAAGGTAGGATATTTGCGACTTTAACAACCTTGTTTTTGTCGTACCCGATAAAGGAGTGTACGCAAACCGAGCGTCCCATAACAGAGGCGGGGTTATTCCAATGGTTGCCGTATGCGTTTACGCCCACCTCGTCGGGAGCGTCAACATACCGTTTTAAATACGGGTTATTTGCTCCCGTGCTATGTACCACGATACCCGCGGGAGTCATTTTTTGAGCCGCTTTATAGCAATCGTTTTTTGTTGCGTAAGCTGTGATAATATCCATTATTTAATCCTCGCTTTCTGTATTTCTGTCCGCTTTCAATTTGTGCAAGTATTCGTCTGCTTTGATAGCCTCGGTAGTAAAACTATTGTTTTTCCACCACGCCCAAACCGTGGCGGCAATGGTAGCCGCTGCGGAGAGCGCTTTATAAAGGTCGTCCTCCGAAAATGGCAACGGGTTTTTGCCGAGCATAGTTAAAACCGAGTTAATAAGGGTTGCCACAAGTACAACCGTTCTTATAATGGTTTCAACCGATACTTTCTTTTTTTCGTCCATAGTTTAGTTATCTCCTTTCAGTTCATCTATTCTGTGGTGCGCCTGCTTGCAAGACTCTTCGCAACGAGTAATACGCTCCGATAGCCACCCTACCGTGGCGGCTTGTTCGCGCTGTTCGCGCTTTAAGTCGTCTACGCCCGCTTTGATATATCCAATATCGGACATCATAACGCCCTTATTTTCTCCCGCGTCCTCGCTGTCCTTTTTTGTATTTCTATGGAAAGCAAGGTAGGAGAAAAAGGCGGTTAAGACAATGCCCGCTATTGTACATAAAATAGAAATAGTAGCCGTACTCAATTTGCCCTCTCCTTTAATAAATATCTTTTTCGATAGACTCCCGCTTGTCCTCCACCTCTTTACACATTTCCGCAAGCTCGGCGGCTACCTCGTCGGCGATTTTCGCTTGTTCGAGCGCCTCCGTTTGCTTTTCGATAATGTCAGCTTGTAGGCGTACAACCTCGCAAAGCCTCTCTATTATTTCAAGTAGGCTCATTCGCTCTCGTTCTCCTCGGGCGGTGTCGGAAATTCGATATTAAACGGAAAACCCTCCTGCTCGGGTAGGTCGCGCAAATCTTTACGGTATTTCGCCCAAGCTCCCATAATGATTTTGCCTAAATCCTTGAAAAACTGTAACCACGCCGTAAAGGTAATACCCGTCGGAACGACGAGCCCGAAACGGTCGAGCGACATACGGCTGTCGCTATCGTCGAGCATTTTGTTTCGGATTTTACGGGCAAATGCCGCCGCGTCCTCCTCGTTGCGCTCCTCGCAAGCTCTTTCGTAAGCCGCTTTGAGCGTTTCCATAAGCTCCGACTTTTGAGCGTCAGCCATTGCCTCCGCTCTCGCAAGTCTTTTGTACAAGTCCTCCATTGCTTTTAGCCTCCAATTCATAATAATATTTAATCATTTTGCGCCGCTCGTGGTATGTATTCCCGCGGGCGGCATTTGCAAGAAAAGAAACGAGCGACTCGTGAGCCGTTCCAGGCGCATACTCTCCGCTTTGCTCTTTTGCCATAAGCTTTTTAAGCTTGCGGCGCTGTTTGCCTTGCTTTTTTTTAGCCATTTTTCGTATTATCGCTCCCGAGTCGGTTACGATAAAGCGCCATTGTAAAATCTTTACGCCCTGGCGCAACGGATATAACGCCGTCTTTCCGTTAAGCTGTAAGCCGAGAACGTTTAAGCGTTCCTCTATTTCGAGTCGGCAACGGCGTAAAAACTCTTTGTCGCTGTCTATCAAAATAAAGTCGTCCATATACCGTACATAATGATTTACACGGATCCGCTCTTTTATATAGTGGTCGAGGTCGTCCAGGACGGCAAGAGCTACAAGCTGTGATACCTGGGAGCCGAGCCCCAAGCCGCACTCGCCGAAAGAGTCTACTATTTCGCAAGCTCTCTCGGCTATCTGCGTATCTGTAACCCGCTTTCGTATTGCCGCTTTCGCTATATCGTGGCTTATGCTTTGGAAATAATGGTGTATATCACATTTGAGCACCCAACCGTCGGTACCGTGCTCGTGGTAATAACGGCGTAAATGCGCCGTCATTCGGTTTAATGTATAATCGACTCCGCGCCCGCGTAGGCAAGCGCAATTATCGGTTATAAAGGATTTTGTTATTTGGTCGTATAATCCGTTGTCGCATAGTGCCCGCTGAAATTGACGGTCTTTTAACCTCGTCGCTACTATCTCGCGCCGCTTTGGCTCGTAAATAGTAAAGTGTTGGTATCTGTCTATGTGATAGGTGCCGTTTAATAGGCTTTGCCGTAGGCGGTATATATTTCGTAGAGCGTTTCCCTCGTAACCTACGGTACTATCTTTCCAACGGATATTACGACAGCTTATTTTTAAGCCTTTATAAAGGCTATCAAAAGAAATAACTTGCTCGTACGACATAATAAATAAAGTAGCGGACGCATATAAAAGGACTACCTCGCAAGGTACCTTTGTCGCCCGCAATATTCCCTCCTCTCGGAGGTAGGACGGTCGCTCCTTGTGTGAGCTGTACTGCTTTGGTCTTACGACTACTCGAAACGGACTATTTCTCACAATCGGGGGCGACTCCGTTAGCGTTGTTCGCGTTGTTGTTGTTCAAACTGCCGTCGGTGTTCACATTGCGCTCGTTGTTCGCGTTCCCAGGGTTAGGGGAACGGAGCCAACAGTTACGCGCCGAGCCTAAAAAATAGCAACCGCCCTACATAAAATTACTCTTGTTTGCGGTACTTTTCCTTATCGGATTTTATCCAGGCTTTTAACAAATCGTCCGTTTGCAATATTAAGCCCGTCCAATACTCCGCTTGAGCTCCCGCAATATATCCCGCGTCGTATGCGTCGTCTACGAGGTCTAACAGCGCGTCGAGGTGAGCGTGGGCTTTTGTCTGCTCGCCGCGTCTATACTTGTATTCGTCCTCTTTCGTTACACCGTCCGAAATATAAACGGAGTTAGCGTGTCGTATGCAAATACAAGCCTCCCGTATCTCGTTTGCAATCGGTGAGGCATATAGCCAACGGGTGCTCTTTGGAAAGTGCTTTTCGTTTTTCAAGAGCCCGAGAGTGTACCGCTTTAACTCTCGGGCTTTGTTCAATACTTGTAATTTGCCCTCGCCTCGGTCGCCTTTTCTTACGCTCATATATAAGCCTCCTTTTCCGCATTTACCGCCTCTACCGAGGCGGATTATGCGATTATACAAGCGGGGGCGACTCCGAAAGCGTCGTTCGCGTTGCTGGTGCGCAAACTGCCGTCGGTGTGCACAGTGCGCTCGATGCCCGCGCGCCCAGGGTTAGGGGAACGGAGCCAACAGGCACGCGCCGAGCCTGCCGCGTCGCGTTTGATACGCTCGGTTGCGGTAAGTCCCTCGTAATATTCGAGTTGTGTACCGTCTTTATAGCTTGAGCTGTCCCAATCTCCGAAAATTTCGGGGCGCGAGAGCAAAAAGAATTTTTCCGCAAGGTTGTAAACCTGGTTTGTCGTAAATACGGTACCGTCGAGGCTCGCAACCTCAAATACCGAGTTTGTGCGGCAAGGTACAACGGCAGGCTGTACCACCGCCAAAAAGTCGGCGGGTAAGCCGTGCATAAATCCTTTTTGACTCGTAGACCAAGACGGCGCACGGTCAAATTTGTTTGTAGGAGTCCATACGGAGCCTGCGGCGGCGGCACTATTGAGCCATTGACGCGCCGCGCTTTGTGCGTAGTTATTTGAGCCGAAAATAGAACGGTGCATATAGTTCATATTTCCCGTGCCGTCTGTCGTTCCGAGGTCTGTACCTCCGTTGCCCTCCGTAATGGTTGCTGTTTCAATTACCGTTGACGAGTTAGCGCTTGCGTATGTTTTTACGCTCTTTCCCTCAAGCGTTGCGTTATATGTCATACTAAGCACTAATTGTCCGCCCGCGGGTACCGCCTGGGCGAGTGTAAATTGAAATGTTTTCCCGTTATCCGCTGTGTACCAAGCTTGACTAGCTACGGTAAAATGATATGTTCCCGCGGCAAGCCCGCTTTCTGCGTAATAAAGCGCCTCTGTTTCGTCAAATACAAGCGATACATAAGAGCCGCTCGAGCCGCTGTAAACATACTTTGTTTCAAGCGTCATAGTATGTTCGAGTCTTCCGTTTGCGGCGGTGTGGTGGTCGTGGTCGCGCACTACCCACACAATATTACGGCTTTGGTCGCTGTCGTAGGTCGTAAACTCATAGCCGACGGGGAAAAGGCGAGCGCCAAGCCCGAGGCGTACGGCGTTTTTAATATCCTCCCAAGAGTCAATAGCTACGAGCGTATCAATGTGTACCGTCGTTTGCTCTCCGTTACGGTTTGTAACGGTAACATTTGCACCCGTTGCCGTCTGCTCCGCGGAAATATTAACCCGCTCCGCTCCCGTTGCGGCTGCATTTGCGGCTCCCGCCGCTGTGTTTGCTCCCTGGGCGGCTGTATTCGCTGTGCTTGCGGCGCTGTTTGCCGTTCCCGCCGCTGTATTTGCCGCGTCTTTTGCGGCGTTGCAATCGCTTACGGCTCCGTCAACCCTGCCGAGAGCGTCCACAAGGGAGTTATACTCTTCCGAGCTTTCTACCGCCTCCATATCGTAAGCCGCTTTTTTAATGTCGATATAGAAAACTTGCGAGCTCAAAAGCGCGTCGTTTTTGTAAAGTCCTATTTCCGCCACCGCCATACCCGCCGCGGCGAGCACCTGGGCGGTGAGTTCCGCGGTAATTGTGTTGTTTTCTATGGTTGCGTCGTCAATTACGGTATGCCCGTCGGGCTTTGTAAGCTGTAAACGAGCCGTAATGCCGCTATCAAGCGTATATGTCTGCCCGCAATTAAGCGGCGTTATTTTGACAAAGCGGCTGTTTTGGTCGTTCTGCTTTGCAAAGACCGTAATAGGTAGCGTATCGCGCCCAAAGTCGAGAGAGATACTTTGCAAAATTTCCATTGCTGTTTTTTCCTCCTTATACTGTTGTTAAGGTAGCCTTTTTCCAGGCGTACCAAGTGTTATTATATCGGGTGCGGACATATAACGCGCTGTTATCGTAAGCGGTATATCGTTGCATTATATAGCCGTTTGCCGATACTACAACCTCAAGAAAGCCCGCTATTGAGGCGGGATAGTGCTTTTCCGTCGTTGCCTGGGTGTTTAACGCCTGGGTGTAAATTCCCCCGCTCGTGAGGCTGTTTAAGTCCTCCTCACCCGTAAGCGCGGCAACGAGTCCGAGCACCTTGTACCCGTTCATTTGAATATCACCGACAACATCAAGCGCCGCGGCGGGTGCTCTGTTGTTTACGCCTACTTTTTTTCGTCGGAAAGATAACAGCGGCGTACCTTGCGGGATAGTTACTGTTACCGTGTCCGTTGTCAGCTTGTCCGCTACCAAAAATTGCACCGAGTAGGAGTAATTCGCGTCAAGGCTTATCCATTCGTCCGACTCAAAAACAAAGCCGTCGTCGTCGTATTGTACGGTTACATTCGTATATGCGTTATAGGAGCTATCACTCGTCTTTTTGTATCTGTAACGGAGGTATTGCAAGCTATTTTTATTAACTCCGCCTATCTGCACGGGCGTAATGTCGCCCGATATTGATACTTGCGTAGCATCCTCAACCTCGTTTATTCGGCGCATAAAATAGTCGGCAATGTCTATGCCCTCGTAACCCACGACGGTAATATTAACTGTAGCCGAGGTTGTGTAACCTCTGCTGTCAATAGCTGTTACAACAACGGGAACGGTGCCCGCCTGGCTTATCGTGCCTACCTCAATAACAGTAGTTACGCTCGACGCTGTGGCGGAGCCTGCCACCGCCGAATAGCTCGAAATTGTCGCGCCGTTCTTTGCCGTTGCCGCTGTCGCCGTTATTTTAAGAGTGCTTATATCTTGTATTAAAATTTGGTTGTTTTGTGTAACGGTGGCGGAGGTTGTGTTTGAGTCCTGGTAGGTAAACCCCGAAAATGTCGGCGCGGAGTTTGCGGCTGTTGTTTGCACCGTCGCCGTTTTCGTGCTCGCCGTTCCTATTTGCGCCTCGCCGCTGTATGTTTTCAGCTCAAAGGTACCCGTAAAGCTTTTTACGCTCGACATAGCCGCAAGCACGGTTGAGCGTTGCGACGAGGTGAGCGTTATTGTATTCGAGCCGCTCGTGAGCGATAGGCTCGAAATAGTTAATACGGTCGTTGAGCCGTTTTTAAGTACGAGCGTATGCGTGTAACTCGTGTTGGGCACCGTTACCGACATTGTTATTTTTGCCGTCGCATTGTCCGCCGTAAAAGTGCTTACCGAGGAAATAACGGAGCCTCCGAGCGTCTTTACCTCCGACGCGGCGGAGGTGCCGTAAAGCTGGTTTGTGCTTTTCCGCGCCCGTACTTTAATGTTGTATGTTGTATTTGGCGTTAATCCCGAAAGCGTTTTACTTGCGCTCGTGCCGCTTGTCGTGCTGTAATTCGTCCAGGTTGCGCCGTTGTCCGTTGAGTAGTCCCAACGGTCGCAAGTCGTCGAGGCTGTCGCTTTAAGCGTTACTCCCGAGGCGGTAATGCCGCTCGTTGTCAGCGATACGGTAGGAGCCGTACGGTCGATAGAGTTAAGCGTTACCGTCGTGCTTGCGTCAATCCACCCTATTATTACGCTTAAATATTTGCCGTTAAAATACCAGGAGGCGGAAAGCGGTATATTTGCCGCGGCTCCCGAGCTGTTATGGTAAACTCTTACCGTATGGGTGTATAAAAGTTTCTTTTTCCAGCTGCTCGAATAGTCGTATATTGCAGGTGTCGTATATGTTACGACGGTACCGTTGATAGAGGAGATAGAGTTGTTACGGGATTCTACCTCGAGCCTAGAATAAGATAAATATATTTTTTGCGTAACATCGGAGTAATTGCCCGTTACGCTTTGCGTTGCGTTCCATTCGACATATAAGCCGAAAGAGGAAACGGGGTAGCTGTAATAACTGCCGCTTAATGCCATTCTTTCGCCTCCTTAATCGAGCAAAACAAAATCGAGCCCGTTTGTGTTCGGTACAAACTTGCCTTTTCCTATTGTCAGCTCGTCCGTAACCTCTGTTTTTCGTAAGGTCGTCAAGTCCTTATTTACCGTCAGCACTATATCACCCCGGTGCTTAACGGCAAACTGCGTATTGTCAATAATCGTTTCCGTGGAGCTCTCCGAGTTTGTAATGTTAATGCCTCGGCGGTCTATCTTTACATTTGTTGTGTAAATTTCATTCGGCGCGGGAGTCCAATTACTTTTTTGCTCTCCCTCTACCAACATAAGGTCCGCAACATAGAAATAATAGCCCGTCGTTCCGACGGTAACGGTTATACTGTCGCCCGAGGTTACGAAAGTAAGCGAATACTCCGCCCAGGGTGCGGAGCTCTGCTCGTCGAAAATGTATGTATCATTTTCGCCGTTGTTTATCAGCGCGTAACATCTGTTATTTGTCGCTCTGTTCGCCTTAAATGTCAGCGTGTAGCTTTTGCCGCGGAGTACGGTTATTTCCTGGGACAGCGTAGCAATACGGAGCCTAAACATAGAGCCCGACGAGGTATTGTTAATAGCCTCCGCCGTCTGCTGTGCTACAACCGAGCCCGTATAGCTCCAATCGTCCGAAACGCCGTTTAACCCGCTCGAGTTCCGTATGGTGTTAATACCTCCCGTTATCTGCTTTGAGTAAGATATAGTGAGGTTTTCCACGGTCTGCTCTAAATTAGCTATTGAAGTTTCGAGCGTAGCGACATTGCCGCTTAAAACGCTTTGTACCTCTGTAATAACGCTCATTAAGTGCTCGTCCGCGGCTATGAAAGCTTGCTCAACCGAGGAGGTAGCCGTCCCGATTTCGTTTGTAACCTCGGCTTTGTAGTATTGCGAAATAGCGCCGCTTTGTACACTGTCCGCTTGCACTAATGCGCCGTTGATAATTCCCGCTGCAATAAAGTCGGCGTTTATCGCGCCGTCCATTGTTATAGCGAGGTTGTACTCTCCGTTATAGCCCGACGAGGAAAAGCCGAGCCCGCCCGAGTTCCACCGCCACACATTAACAGCCTCCTCGAGCGTAGGCGCGTCGAGTATGAGTATTTCTTGCGGCATTTCCGACGGGTTAAGCACCACATAGCCGCCGCTGTGCCCCGTAATAAGGCTCGTAGCTCGCGCTATTGCTTGCCGTATTTCTATGGTAGTTTGTGCCTTTCCCGACTTTACAGCCTCCGCTACTTTTGCAATTTCGGCATTTTGTTTGCTTGCCGTATCAACAAACGAGCTTTTAGCGTCGCCGAGTGTTACGCTCTCGTATTTTTCCGTAAGGCTGTCGTATGCCGTCTTTATAACTTTTGCAGAGGCGGTTACTCTAAGCTTTGAAAAACGCACCGCCACGGTGTCGCATAAGCTCACCCGCTCAAGCGGCGCAATGTTTTTGTATTCCTCCGTCTGCCATAACTGAACGAAAGAAACAGTAATATTTACCTTTGGCACTCCGAGCTCCGCCGCCTGGGCGTATGCTGTAGCTTTCTGCCGTAGCTTTGCCTCGGTAATTTCCTCGCCCTCTCCGAAACGGTCGGAAAAGTTCATAATAAAAGCTTTTTCGTGCCCGATATTTTCAGCCGATACAAGCGGTATAACCTTTTCGGTAAGGTAAATATAAACCTCCTCCGTTCCGCCTGCTCCGTCGTCCTGGTTATAAACCGCAAACGGCATTAAGTGAGTGTAGCACTCTGCAATATTGCTTTCTTGTTTAATGTCTTTTAGGTTTTTTCCGTACTCAATACAAACTCCGTTATTTGCTCCGCGGTGAGCGTGTAGCTTTACTACAAAATTATCAAACTCATACTCTCCGCCCCAAACATCAAGCACCGAGCCCGCTTGCCCGCCCAAAACAGAGCGGACAGAACAAGGCACGGTAATGTTTGTACTGTTGAGCGTTTCAATATCGGAAATAGCCGTAAAATTGTGTGTAAACGGCGTTTCCTGGAGCGCCCGAGTAATTGCCGCTTGCGCGGTACCGTTACTTATCGACAAGCCCGTAACGGGGAGCCCGCCCAGGTCGTAACTTATATGCTCCGCCGAATATGTAACGATACCTTTTAGCGGTTTCGAGGTTTTATAAATGCGGAAAAGCTGTAAAGCGCTCGTTTCGTTTGCTTTGGCTTTGATAATACTCCCGTCGGTTATTTGGTCGTACCATTGCCCCGTAATAGGGTACTGCAACGAGAGCTCGTAAGCCCCGTTGCGTTCCTCCGATACAACCGCCTTTACCGCGTCTTTTAGGTAGCCTATGCCGTTATGAGTAAATGTCGTTTCGTTTTTGCTGTATAAAATCGGTATCATAAACTACACCACCTCGGCACAATTTCGAGCTGTTCAACATTTCCCACCCAGGATATAGAGTTATAACCTGGCACAAGTCCGAAAGTAGACATATCCGCTCCCGATACTTTGTTGTTTTGCGCTACAATACCCTTGTATGCGTTGAGCATTTCAAAGTCGAGCTCTATGTATTCGTCAACGCCCGTAAGTAAAAACGAGGCGCTGTTTATCGTAAGCGTTATTGTGCCGTTCCCGACGACTTTAATATAGGGCTTGCTCGGGTAAAAATCCGCATTGTAGAGGTTTCCCGCCGCTGTCATAACGACGGTTTCTTGCCCCTCAAAAGAATACTTAAACGGCTTACAGTTAAACGACAGCGAGAGCAAGCCTACATTGCGTAGCTCTTGCTCTACATTGACCTCCTCCGAATAGGACGCGAGGCGGTAATATTTTCTGTCGTAAGAGTCCCAAAGCTTAAAGTACCCAGGATCCGCGAGGAGCCAACCTTTTATTTGGTGTGCAATGTCGCAAAACTCCCGCTCCGTTTTGTTAAGGAGCGAGAGTTTGTACGGCACTTTGATATTTTTATAGCGTCCGTTATCGGTGATAAGGTCGCCGCTCCGTCCCGCTACGCTCGTATAGGTAATATCCCTCTCGGCTCCTTTGAAAGAGCCTTTTTCAACTACGAGCAAGCCAAAGTCGAGGGAGCTATGCTCTTTGAAAACAAGAAACGGTAATTTTTCCATTATCCAAATACAAGCTCCTTTCGCTTTATTCTGTCGGCTATCAGCTCTAACAAACGGTCTACCCAGGTTTCCATATCCTCCTCGCTTTCGCCGTCGAGGTGTTCAATGTAAATAGCCTTTTCGCCGAGCTGAATTGTTACATACAGCTTGCCGCTCTCCTCGGAGGTCGCTTTGCTTTCCACTTTGCTGTACTCCTTGTTTTCGCCCTCTGTGAGGACGCGCTCGCCTTTATGTAACAATGCGGGGTATTCGTCGTACGGTACATAGGACATACCGATACGGAGGCGGGAAAGCTCTTTGATATTAAGCCCCAAGCCTCCAACACCTGGCACCCAATCGGGTATTTTAAGCTTGTTAAGCCCACGGATAAATACATTTATTCCGTCGATAATCCAATTTATAGGCACCTTAAAGGCGTTTTTGATACCCTCAAAAATATTTGAGAATATCTTTACAACAGCGTCCCAGGCTCCGCGCCAATTTCCCGTAAACACATTCTTTACAAAGTCAATAATACCCGTAAAGACATTTTTAATGTTTGTTACGACTTTTCCTATACCCTCAAACGCGCCCTTAAATACTGTGCTTATTACCTCGGCAACTCCCGAGAAAGCCTTTTGTAACGGTGGTAAAACCTTGTTAATAAGGCTCGTAAGCAAGTTTATAATAGGCGGCAAAATGAGATTAAGTAAGTCCATAAGCGGCTCGAGGAGCGTTACGAGTAAATCCAAGATAGGCTCCATAAGCGGCATAATTGCGTCGAGTAAGGAAATGAGGATAGGCAATACCGACTCAATAATGCTCGTAACAAGCGGTAAAATGCTGTTTATGAGCTCAACGAGTAACGGTAATATCATATCCACAATTTGCAATATCGGCGGTAACAGCGTTTCTATAAGCTCCGTAATAACGGGTAAAATTGCCTCTATAATCTGCACGAGCAAAGGTATAACCGTATTGAGCAAATCAACGATAACGGGGAGCACCGCTTGTACAATTTTTAGTATCGGTGGTAGCAAAAGCTGTATAAGCTCAATTATTACGGGTAATACCGCCTGGATAATTTGGATAAGAGGCGGTAATATAGCTTGTAAGAGCTGAATTATCACGGGTAATATTGTGTTAAGTATTTCCGTGATAAGAGGCATAAGCCCCTCTATTAACTGAATTACGATAGGTAGCACTTGCTGTATAATCTGCACCAGGAACGGTAACAACTGCTGTATGAGGTCAATTATCACGGGTAAAATTGCCGTTATAATCTGCTCAATAACGGGCAAGAGCGACTCTATCAAGTCAAATAGCACTGGTAGCAAGGTTTCCACAAGCTCAAACAGCGGCGGCAATATGCCGTCGAAAAGCTCCGTAATAATGGGGGAGAGCCTATTAAAAAGCTCGTGTATTGCGGGTAGTTTGCTTTCAATGAGGCTTAAAACGCTTTGCACAATCGGCAATACCGTACCGCCTAAATTGTTCATCATACCCGAGAGAGAGCGTTTAATGGTGTCTACCGTGTCGGTAAACTTAACGCCCGCGTCGATAGCGTCGTCGGACATCACCATACCGAGCTCGTGCGCCTTATTTTTTAACGCCTCGGTGCTCTCTGCCGTTTGATTGAGTAACGGTGCTAACTCTGTGCCCGCTTTTCCGAAAAGCTCGGTAGCGAGCTGCGCCCGCTCCGTTTCATTTTCCATACCTTGCAAGGCGGCTATGGTTTCCTCGAAAACCTCCTCTTGCGAGCGTAAAGAGCCGTCGGCGTTTGTAACGGATATGCCGAGTTGCTCAAATACCGAGGCGGCGGAGGCTGTGCCGTTCCGTGCTGCGTCCATTTTTGAGGTAAGCGTTTTAATGCCCGTTTGCAGCTTATCGACGCTCATACCGTTTTGCGACATTACATAGTCCCACTCCTGGTACGCCGTCGTCGATATGCCGATTTTTTGGCTCATTTTGTCGATATTGTCAGCCGCCGCCGAGGTGTCGCTTACCATTTTGAAAGCGGCGGTACCTATCGCCGCGGCTCCCGTAACTACTGCGGTACCTACCGCCGCCGCGCCTTTTGCGATAGAGGAGAAAGCCGAGCCAACCTTTGAGCCGCTGTTTTCCGCCTTTTTCGTGGTGTCGTCTATGCTCTTGTTTGCGTTGGTGTTGTCGATAAGCACCTCGCCGAAAAGCGAAAAAATGCTTGCCATAGGTTAGCCTCCTCTCTTTTTGTCAGCCTCGACTATCGGCGCAAACTCCGCCAATATCTCCTCGGCTGTCCTTTTTTCTTTCTTTTTCTGCGGAGCCTCGGGCTTTCCTGGTGCCGTCGTTTGAGCTATAAACGCCTCAAAGTCCATAATTTCCGCGTTGCCCTGCAACCGTGCGAGAGCGTAGTTTGCAAGCCATAACGGGAAAAGCTGTTTTTCCCTCTCGAGCTTGTCGAGTCGCTCCTCCTCGCTGCGGGCAAAAGAAAGCAGCTCACCGAGAGTAGCCAAAGGTAGGCTCTCGATAAGCTGCCAATCGTAATACTTGTGTAAAAGCGTTAAGCTCCTTGCTCGGCTTTCTTTCGCAAGGCACGCTTGAAAAAACTTGTAACGCCGTCGTCGTTGATAATCTCGTTAATTACCTCCGCCACGTCGAGTTTGTTTGCCTCCTCGATAGATACGCCCTTATAAGCCGCTACGAGCTGCGGGAAATCGTCGGCGATCTTGCCGAGCTGCGGGGTAATATCCATAAGCACCTCCGCGCCCAGGAGTCCGACTTTCTCTTTCGAGAGCTGTTTTAACGCGCCCTCTTTGCTGTCCGTTTCCTCGAAAATATCCGCTCCCTTGAGCCTTTCGATAACGGGGGTAATATCGAGCTTTGCTACGATTTTAAGCAAAATAGGCATTGTGCCGATAGTAAGCATAGTGTGGCTCCTCCTTAAATTCTGTTGCGATTAAAGCGTGTTGTTCACGCGCTGCGCCGTAAAGCTCTCCACGGCGATACCGTTAGTACCCTTGAGGGTGCCTTTGGTATACGCCACGGTAACGGTTTTACCCGCCGTGAGCGCCGCAACGGTAAGCTCTACCACCTTGTTATCGCCCGTCTTGAGGGCGGCGGCGGATACGGCTTTCGACGCGTCGGACATCAGCACGGTAAAGTCGCCGTAGGTGAGCGTGGTACTGTCGAGCGGCTCGTTAAAGGTAACGCTAACCTTTGTTGAGGTGGTCGTAACCGCCGAAACAAAGAGCGGCGCGGCGTAAGAGTCGACCTCGGTAACTTCCCAAAGGTCGCCGTCGAGGTCGGTATGCGGATAATGAGCGATAAACTCGAGCGCGAGCTCGCCCTCCGCTTTCTGCACCGCCTTAACGGTAACGCCCGTTTCGTGCATAGCGTTGTGGATAACGATTTTCTTGTACTCTCCGCCGATAGTCTTACAGAACATCGTAACATTGCTGAAATAGCTACTCGTTCCGATAACTCCCGTGGCGGGGTTTTTAATGGTCTTGCCGCTGTCGCTTGCGATCTCGCAAGTAGGCACCGCAAGCGCGAGGTTTTCCTGTGACATATCGAGGGTAGTAACCTTGAGAGAGGCTCCCTGCTCCTCGATCACCTGGGTACCCGTGGTCTTGCCGTGTCTGCCGTCAAACTCAATATCGCGCACCGTAACGGTGGCGGCAAACTCGCCGCCGCCCCTGGTGGGCGCGAGGAGTTTTTGAGTTTCCAAGCCATAATCGAGGTAGATAACGCCCTCGTCGATTTGGATTGACTCGATCTGTTTTGTGGTAAGATTTGTTACCATAGTGATAGCCTCCTAATTGTAAAATGTTCTTGCGGACATAGCGAGCCGCCTATGTGCTATATCGTACTCGCTTTCCGCTATTGCGTTTTGGTTATCAAAGCCGATATGCGACGCAAATACGCCGCTTACGGAGATAACCTCATTTGTAAGCTCGTTGCGGAGTGTGTCGCAAAGCGCCTCGAGCTCCTCGGTTGCGGTAGGCTTTTTCTCGTCTACCCAAATATCGAGATAGAAAGAGGCGAGGTCGCCCGCTGCAAGGTCGATAATGTTAATACCGTTGAGCACCGCATAAGGAAAAGTCGCGTCCTTTGACGGTGCCTCCTCGTAGTAGGTCGGTAAAACTTTGCTCACCCGCTCGCGTAGAGCCTTGATAAAGTCTTTCGTGTTGTACACTACCGCGCCTCCTCTCAGCGTTAATCGTCGTTTACGAGTGATTGACAAATAAGCTCGAGGCACTCGTTTTTAACGGGGTATGTACGGATAACTCGGTACATTCTGCCGTCATACTCAAAGTGTCCCTCTCGCTCATAGTCCGCCTCTCGTATCTCTACGCAAAGCTCGGGGCGGTAGCCCTGGGCTTGTGCCTGGTAAAACTCGTTACGCTTTACTCCCTTTTCGTTGCAGAAAACCTCTTTTTTTGTAAAGGTCTTATAAGGTTTTCCGAGGGTGTCGAGCTGCTCGGTTTCCGTACACAAGTACCCGATTTCTCGCCATAACATAACTACGCCTCCTCGGTGTACTCGCTTGAAAGCATTAAATGCCGCTTGAGCATATCGTAGCTCTCGCGGTACTTTGCTCCGTCGGCGTTATCGAGTCCAAACTCCGCCTTGACATAAACGACAATAGCCCGCTTAATAAGAGCGTCGCTTTCGTCGTTCACCTTTTCGGGCTTTATACCGCCTAATAGGAGATCGGCGCGAGCCGCTCCTATTAGGTCGGTAATTTCAGCGTCAAAGTGAGTATGTGCAATGCGTAGATAGTGGCGAATACTGTAAACATACTGCTCCGAGATATTCGCCATAGCTGTACCTCCTTACACCGTGAAAGCGAGCTTTACGACTTTGGCGTTAAGCGTGTTCTGCGGGGTGTAAATGTTCTTTTCGAGCTCGTCGTCGTCCGCCGTGATAGCGCCCGCGTCTGCCGAGCCGTTGAAAGAGGCGAGGAAAAGCGGTTTTGACGCAAACTTGAAAGGCAAGCCGAGCCCTTTATCCGTGCCGACTTTGAAAGTGCAGCCCGTGCCGTCCTGGGCGGGGATTTCCACCTTTGTAACGGTCTTGAACGCCTTAACGCCGTTCTTTGTCGCGGCGGTGTCAGCCGTAAAGGTAAAGTCCTCGTAGATTTCCTCGTTTGCGTAATTCGTTCCGTAAACACGGACGGAGCCCGCTTTAATATCGCCCGCGGTGCCTCCCGCGGTAACGGTGAGGGTACGGACGCAAGGCGGGTTGACTAAATCTCTCGTAATGGTCTTTTTCGAGGTTGCCCCCGCTGTCGAGGTCATTACCGCGTCGTCGTCGTTCGCTGCCGCCTCGGTTTCGTCCCACTCTTTGCAAGCGAGCTGTGCGGCGGAGAGATTTACGCCGTATACATCTGTGCCGATTTCGTTAAGCCTATTCATATTGCAAGCCTCCTTTCAATATGTGGCTTATTAAAGACTTGCCGCGATCTTAACGAAAGCCTCTCCGACGGCTACATCGCTGTCGAAAATGCAAGTCCCGCGATAATCCACCGCGTTATAAGCAAAGCCGCTGTGCTCCGAGGCTTTAACATTGAAGTTTTCCGCCAGGTTTGCAACGATTTTCTTATAATCGCCGAGGAAAATAACGCCGTTAGCCACTTTGTCGGACATCATAACGGGGTAGCCGTGAATGAGATAGCCGCCCTTGCCGTCCTCCTTGACAATAGGAGCTTTGCTGTCGTCGCGGATAGGCATAACATTAGCCCAAAAGGTCTTTTTGGACATAAGGAATTTTGCGTTACGATCATATCCGCCAGGGAGGAGAGCGATACCCTCGGTAATATCGACATTAGCGAGGCTTGCGCCCGCCCACGCGATACCGCTTACATCGTCCGTCCAGGTGCGAGCATAAGCAACGCCTTTCGGCTGCGAGCTGCCCGTGCCGTTTACGAGGTAGTCCTCTACCTTTTCGGCGAGCGCCTCGGTCAGCATATCGACGAGCCAGGACTCGAAAGAGTTAATGCTCATAGTGCGGACGGTTGCGGAAATGCGGATAAGTTTAACGATCTCGTAGCCGCCGAGAGTAACGGAAACGAGGTCGTCGTCGCTCGCGGAGATAGAGGCGTTTTCGGTGTGCAGCGCCGCCTCGTTCTTTGTGTTTTCAACGGCAAAGGTAACATTGCCCGCAATGTGGAGCAAAGTAACCTCGCTCAAAAGCGGGACGATCTGCTTTAACTTACGGATAATCTCGTTTGCGGTCTGCGTCGGGATAGCGCCAGGGACATCGGAGCTATCAATAGCGCGTCTTTCTGCCTCGTTGAGATTTCTACCCATAAGGTTTTTGAAAAACGCGGTACGATATTCCTTTTCCCTCTTTTCGTCGTCGTCGGAGCGAGCCGCTACGGGGTTAGGAATGACATTAGCGGGCACGGAGCCGTCGTTAATGCCGTTAATGGTCTGCTGTCTTTTTTCGAGGTTGGCGTTTTCCTCGTCGAGCTCGCGGAGCTCTTTTTCGATAGCGTCGAGGTCTACCTGGTCGCCGCTTTCAAGCAGCGAGCGGAGCTCTGCCTTGCGAGCCTTGATTTCTGCCATACGCTTAATAATGTTCATTGTGATTTTTCCTTTCTGTGTTTTGGTTTTTTGGTTTTTAACAAAGGGTTTTTGCGATTAGCATTTGACGGCGGCGGCGCTCCTCCAGCTCCTTAAACTCTTTCGCGTGCTCCTCCGAGAAAAAGTCCCTTGCTGTCGAAATACTTGTATCATTGTAGGCGGGAAAATCCACCGCCGATACATCATAAAGTTTTTTGATTTTGAGGATAGTACGGGTATGCGTTTCGCGGTCGTAGCTGTCCTCCTTGACGACAAAAGAAAAGCTCATTTTGTCAACGCGCCGCTTTTCAATATCGCGGTAAAGGGCTCTGTGTCTTTCGTCCTCGTCGTCCAGGTGCGCCTCAAAGTCGAGCCCGCGAGGTGTAACCTGGTAGGTGATAGAGTTGTTTTTTGTGCGGGCGTACACGGTGCCGTCGTTATAGCCGTGGTTGCGGTTAAAGATAAAGTCCGACATATCGCACCCGTCAAGAGCTCCGCTTGCGATCTGCTCTTTATACTCTACACCGTCGCACTCCCAAAGCACGGTAGGAGTATCAAACACGATAGGCGTACCGCGTACAATAAGCTCTTTGCTCTCTTGTTCGCCGCCGATAGCGTCAAAACTCCCGAGGTTTCTATACTCTCTTTCGTTAGGTTTGTAAGGCATTACTCCTCGTCCTCCTTTCCGTCGGTTTTTGCCGCTGCCGAGCCGTCGTTGCCCTCGGGCTCGTCCACGGGCTTTTTATCGTCGGGCGGCGTGTTGTCGGGCTCGGTGCCCGCTCCCGCTCCGAGTTGGTATGCGTCCGCGAGCGCGGCGTTTACCATATTGAGGGTTTGCACGCGGCGCTTGCCCTCCTCGCCGCCAATAGGCGGAAAGCCGAGCGTTGTTAATGCCTGGTCGAGCATTAAGCCGCCAATTTCGGAAAGATACTTAACGGCGGCGAGTTTGTCGGAGAGTTTCGCATATTGCAGCTTGTTACCCTCGGCGACGATCTCGTTACCGTAGCCGCGCTCTTTCCTGGTGAAAATGCAATTTGTAAAAGCCTGCTGTATCTGCATAAGAAACGGCTTGATTTCGCCCTCGTAAAAGTCGTCCTCTTGCTCTGCCGTGGCTTTATTCTGTACGATCTGCTCGTTTGTGCCGAAATAGTCGTAAATCTCGCCTTTGATATAGGCAAGCTGTCCTTGAGGTATCGGCGTTTGTTTATCATTGATAGGCGTATAGTCGTACTTGTTGTCGGTAACGATAACGCCCGCGCCGTTATTCTCCATTTTGAGGTTGTCGCGGATAAAGTCGTCGCGGCGTGCTTTCAAGTCCTCGTTTTTGGTCGAGGCTTGCACTTTCAAAATACCTCGGATAATAGCGACGAGCTCCGCAAACTTGCTCATACTTTGGTTAAAGGTGTTTGCGGTCTGCAAAACGGGCATAATAGCCGCGTTGTCTGCGCCGAAAATATCGTTGTCGGCAAACATCGAGCCGATATGTATAAAATCGGCATACGGGAAAGTGTAGGATTTTCCGTCATAAAAGCGGAATTTGCAGTACAGCTCGCCCGCACGCTCGAGTAGCTGTATTTCCTGGGCGTTTATGTTATAAAGCGCCTCGAGCTTGCCGTTTGGAGCCCATACGGGATATACGAAAGCGTTATTGTAGAGCTTATACTGTGCCGCTATGCGGTAATAGAATTTATAAGCCGTCGTATACGGGTTAGGCTGATATTGCAGAATGTTATTAAGCTCGCTCGTTACATCGAGCATTTTACCGTCGCCGCGTCTTATGTGCCGAGGCTGTACCGTGGCAGCACGACGAGCGAAAGAGTGTATAGCGGCTCTTACGGTATTTACCTCCCAGGCGTTGCCCGAGAACGGTATAAAATTGCTTTGGTAACTGTTGAGGAGCTTATACTCGGTATAACCGTTAAGGTCTTGAGGCTTACGCTTTCCGAAAATAGCCTCAAAAAGCCCTCTCCTTTCTCTCATTTTCTCACCCCACATTGTACATAAAATCGTCGTAGTATTTTACATAGATCACCCAGGCGTTAAGCAGCGATACCGCGCCGTCAATGCGGCGCTTATCGGTGATTTTAACGGGCTGAATGTTGTTTAAGCCGCTTTTCTTTACGGCTGTATTCGATAAGCACCAAACTAACATAGGGTTATCGTTGTAGTTTACGAGCTTATCGGCGAGAGCTGCGCCCATTTCGCGCATAGGTTGGCTCCAAGTAAAAGCGCCCTGCGCTACGGGCTCCATAGTAAAGCCGTTGCTTTTCATTTCCTCCACCCACTAGCCCGCTAAAGCTCGGTCATAACCTACCTTGAAAGCGTCTATTTTGTGCTCGTCCCGCATTTGGCAATACCAAGCCGTAACATCGGAAAAATTGACGCGGCTACCCTCGCAAACAGTAAGCAGCCCCCGCTCCGCCCATAGGCGATACGGTGCCTCGTTTGTGTTTTTCTCCTCGAGGCGCTCTATACGGGCTTTCGGGAGAAAATACTGTTGCAGCACATACACGGTTTTATCGTTTGGCTTGCGTATTAACAGCGTCGCCGCCGTTAAGTCTGTCGTGGCTGATAAGTCGCAACCGCCGATAGCGTAGGTATTGTAAACCTCGGAAATATCGAAAGTAGCGGGGTTTTTTATCTGCTCGAAAGAAAGCCAAACATTGCTCTCGTTTTCGCGTATGTTAAAGTCTTTGCATAAAACGCCCGGGAGATCGGCGGGAGAGTTTTTCGCCCTCTCCACAAAGTTAGCCAGGGTTTTATATTGCTTGATTTTCCCAAGTCCAGGATTTGCCTTTACCCACATTTGCGGGTTAGTCCACTCGTCGCGGGAGTCAAGCTCATATAAGACGGGCAAAAAGGTATCGTCCTTTTTTGCTCCGTCCGCAAGCTCGCAAGCGAGCTCGTACATAGTGTCGAAAATACACTCTCGGACGGTGCCCGCCGTGGTTATCATAACAACGAGCGGTTGCCGTCTGCTCGAGGTGCTTTGTTTCATAACCTCGTACAAGTTTCGGTCGCGGATAGCGTGCAGCTCGTCTATGATAACGGCGTGAGAGTTTAAGCCGTCGAGTGTGTTTGAGTCCGAGGCGAGCGCCTCGAAAACCGAGGAGGTAGCCGAAAAATAAATATCGTTGCGGCGTTTTTTAACAACCGCCCGTAGCTCGGGGGATTGTTTCACCATATTTACCGCCTCGGTGAGTACCTTTTTCGCCTGGTCTTTTTTGGTCGCTACGGAGTATATCTCCGCCGCTCCCTCGTAGTCTGCTATAAGCATATAAAGAGCGATACCCGACAAGAGGGTAGACTTGCCATTTTTACGCCCGCATAAAAACATAGTTTCGCGGAAACGGCGGTAGCCCGTGTCCTTTTCGAGCCAACCGAAAAGGAGTTGTATATATGCCTTTTGGAATAGCTCGAGCTCGAGCGGCGCTCCAATGGTGCCTTGTGATTGCTTGCAAAATGTTTCGATAAACAGTATAGGACGCTCGCCCGTTTCCTCGTCGAAATAATACGGGGTAGAGTCGTCGTCCATTTCCTTTACAAGCCGCTCGTAAACCGTCTTTACGCGGCGGCTTGTTATGATCTCGCCGCGGGCTATACGGTCGTAGTATTCCCGTACCCAATTCAACCTTTTTTCGCCGCCTGGGTGGGTTTAGTGGCAAACATCATAAGAGCTTGCCCTGCTTGCTCCGCCTCCACGGGCGGGAGCGACTCGTTAAGCTGTTTTATCGTCGAGTTATAGTTTTTCACCATAGCGTTATATTGCTGCAAAAGAGGGTGTGCCCGCTC